>Ga0308161_1006160_pt1 | contig 10245 bp, 10 predicted proteins | sample PhyFR2_FD_201034 | JGI IMG/M metagenome (GOLD analysis project Ga0308161, IMG submission 201034) | Phyllosphere microbial communities from UC Gill Tract Community Farm, Albany, California, United States - DLSLF.R2 | ecosystem: Host-associated > Plants > Phyllosphere > Unclassified | place: USA...
CCGGTCCCATACCGAACCCGGAAGCTAAGGCCCATTGCGCCGATGGTACTGCACTCGTGAGGGTGTGGGAGAGTAGGTCACCGCCGGACTTAACCTGAATATGGTTTGAGGCCCTGACACAGTGTGTCGGGGCCTCACCTGTTTAACCGGCAGGGTAGTTGGCTGACGGGCGAAGGGTGGGTTATGTGCCAAAAAGTGTGTACAGATGAAGCGCTGAAGTGGAATCATCGACGCCCTCCCCACCCTCTTTGCACTCCATTACGGGTCTGCTGTAGGTTTGGTTGACACTTCGACCGCATAACCCAGCTATGGTTATGCTCAAACGGAGGAACAAAAAACCATGCCAAGAATCTTCACCGAAGAATTCAAGAAGGACGCCGTCGCTCTCGTCGAATCGGGGATATCCCAGAAGCAAGTCGCTGCGGATCTGGGAGTCTCAAAGACCGCACTGCAAACCTGGTCCGCGATGCCCGCTACCAATCCCACGGAATGACCCCATCCTCCGATGCTGACGAACGCAAGGAAATGTCCCAGGCGCTCAAACTCATCCGGGAGCTCGAAATGGAGAACGAGGTGCTGCGCAAGGCCGCAGCCTACCTCTCCCAGCCGCATATCCGTTCCCCAAAATAATGGGCCCGCATCAATCAAGAATTAGCCGCCAGAACAGGCAGGAAACATATTCGAAGTGGCGGTGACGTGTCGGGTCTTGGGATTCAGCACCCAGGCGTATTACAAGTGGCTGAAGAACCCCTTCTCCGCCCGGGAAATCGAAGAGCGGGAGTTGATCGGCAAGCTGCACGAGCTTCACGAGGAGGACCCCGAGGGCGGGTACCGTGTGCTGGCCGATGACCTGGAAGACGCCGGCTACCAGGTCTCCGAGCGCCGGGTCTGGCGGTTATGCCGCAAGGCAGGGATATCCGCTCGGTGATCAGCAAACGCCAGCGCAAGCAACGAGGTTTGGGGAAAATGACCCCGATCCAATTCGAGGCTACAATGATCGAGTCTGTCGCTCTGGCAGCGTAAACCTTGGTGTCAACCAAACCTTCAGCAGACCCAACGCCACGCCCAGCGGATTGGTCTTTCCTCGCGTTCACAAAGCGTGCCACAGAGACGTGAACCGTCAGAAATTTAGTTCCCGAGCCTGCGAGATTGGTCAAACGCGTCGCTAGTAGTTGCTAGTATCGCGAATATGGTCAAAGCATCCGTGCCCGCGTCAGCGCACTCCTTGCCCGTTCAGCCAAACGTGAGTGTTTTAGGCGCTCGTGAACACAACCTTCAAAATATCGATCTCACGGTGCCCCGTGATGCGCTGGTGGTTTTCACCGGGGTCTCTGGCTCGGGGAAGTCCTCTCTGGCTTTCGGAACGCTGTTCGCAGAGTCCCAGCGCCGCTACCTAGAGTCGGTCGCTCCCTATGCGCGTCGTCTGATTGACCAGGCTGGCGTTCCGGACGTCGATTCGATTACAGGTATGCCGCCGGCCGTTGCTCTTCAGCAGCAACGTGGAGGTCGTAGCGCTCGCTCTTCGGTCGGTAGCATCACTACGGTGTCTTCGCTAGTGCGCATGCTCTATTCCCGGGCCGGACACTATCCTGATGATCAGCCGATGCTCTACGCCGAAGACTTCTCTGCCAACACGGTGCAGGGAGCCTGCCCGGAGTGTCACGGCATTGGCCGGGTGTACGAGGTCACCGAGGACAAGATGGTGCCCGACCCCTCGCTAACGATTCGCGAGCGGGCTATCGCTTCGTGGCCAAAGGCCTGGCACGGTCATCAGTTGCGCGATGTGCTTGTCGCCCTCGGGTACGACGTGGACGTCCCCTGGAAGAATCTGCCAAAGGAAGAACGTGACTGGATCCTTTATACAGATCAGACACCGCATGTCCCGGTCCACTCGCGACTGACTCTCGCCGAGGCACGGGCCGCAATCGCGGAGGGTGTAGAGCCTAGCTACTCTGGGACGTTCGTCGGTGCTCGCCGGTACGTGCTCGACACGTTCGCGAATACCAAGAGCGAGGCAATGAAGCGACGCGTGGCGCAGTTCCTTACAGTCGCTCCTTGCCCCGCTTGCCATGGTAAACGGCTCAAGCCGGAGGCCCTATCGGTGACGTTCGAAGGCCTAGATGTCTCAGATCTCTCCAGCCTGCCGCTGGCGCAACTCTCGGTGCTGATCGAAAAAGCAGTCGAGCAGGCCACCGCTGATCTCGACGGGATCGAGAAAGCAAGTCACACAACAGACGACGCAGCCCAACCAGATGCAGCGCAGCAGCGCGTCGATGCCAGGGAAGCGAACCACTCAGCGGGAAGGCTGGCCGCCACAGCCCGGCTGGGCGCAGAACTCGTCAATAGGCTACGGCCCATCATTGACCTAGGGCTGGGGTATCTTTCCCTGGGGCGGACCACTCCCACACTCTCCGGCGGAGAATTGCAACGACTGCGTCTGGCGACCCAACTGACCTCTGAACTCTTCGGGGTGGTATACGTTCTCGATGAACCTTCCGCTGGATTGCATCCGCAGGATGTCAGCGCGCTGCTCGGCATTCTCGACGGGCTCAAGCGGCGAGGCAACAGTCTATTCGTCGTCGAACATTCGGTGGACGTGATGCGCCATGCTGACTGGCTGGTCGACATCGGACCCGGCGCGGGAGAACGCGGCGGTCGCGTCGTCTACAGCGGGCCTACCGAAGGGCTCGCAGAGGTGGAGGAATCCGTCACCCGCGGGTATCTGTTCGAGAGCAGCGGACTGCTTCAGCGGGCGCCCCGCCAGCCACAGGGATGGCTGCGCCTCGAGCAAGTCACCCGTAACAATCTGCACAATGTGTCGATGTCCATTCCGCTCGGGGTGTTCACCGCGGTCACCGGAGTTTCAGGATCAGGCAAGTCGAGCCTAGTCAGCCAGTCGCTACCGGCGCTGATCGGCGAACGACTGGGTCGCACTGCGCAGGCGGAGGATACTGACACTCCCGAAGATGACGAGCTTTTGCTGTCGGATGAACCCGAGGAGGTCAAAGGATCGGTCCGTGGAGACCTCTCTGCGGTGCGCCGCGTCGTAAGTATTGACCAGAGGCCTATTGGACGCACCCCGCGTTCGAACGTCGCCACCTACACCGGGCTGTTTGACCATGTGAGACGGAGGTTCTCCGAAACGTCCGAGGCTCGTGCACGCGGGTACAAACCGGGTCGATTCTCCTTCAACGTCGCTGGTGGCCGTTGTCCTACCTGCAAGGGAGAAGGATCGGTGATGGTAGAACTGCTATTCCTGCCCTCGGTCTACACCGAATGCCCTGACTGCCACGGTACCCGCTACCAATCCAGCACGTTGGAGATCTTCTGGCGCGGCTGCAACATCGCGCAGATTCTTGCCATGAGTGTTGAGGAGGCCCACGATTTCTTCCATGGGGAGTTCGATATCATGCGCTCGCTCAGGGCGCTGATCGACGTCGGTCTCGGGTACCTGCGGCTCGGACAGCCGGCTACCGAGCTGTCCGGAGGTGAGGCGCAACGAGTCAAGCTTGCTTCTGAGCTTCAACGATCCCAGCGTGGAGACACTCTTTATGTACTTGACGAACCTACATCAGGGCTCCACTGTGCAGATTCCGACCGGCTTGTGGCTCACCTACAGACACTCGTTGAAGCAGGAAATACTGTTGTCGCGGTCGAGCTCGACATGCGCGTTGTCGCAGCGGCCGACTACGTCATCGACCTCGGGCCGGGCGCGGGTGAGGACGGTGGCACAGTGGTATCCAAAGGAACTCCCGAGGAAGTCGCCTCGCGCGGAGTCGGCGCGTCGGCACCGTACCTCGAAGCGGCATTGCACGAGGCTGCCTCCCGCGGGTGAGTGCCGGTGGGCTTCGCGGAGGGAACTAACCCGACTGGTGAGCACATCAAAAGAGTATGTGCTGTGCCTGATATGAAAACCAGGTTGCGTGCTTGTGGCGCAGGCATTGACGATGATCCGGTGGGCTCGGAGGAAATTCCCTGAATCGTCTGGTGCAGTTGATGCAGTTCACTGGTGGCATCAGATGCCAGGCGTTTTATGCCTCAAAACCCCGGGCGGATCAAATGAGAAAGGAAAGTCAAAGCACCCGGGACTGCCATATGCGGTGGTTCTTTGACGGTATACACTGCCTGAAGAGCCAGTCGTTATCGCAAGTTTGGCCCTGATATAAAAGTAGAACAGTCGACACAGGGATCTCATCGTTGGCGACAAGACAAAGTCGCATCAGGTAGTCACCTAGGCCCTGTCCTTGGACAGGCGGGCTGATGCCTATTGGAACTTCGACGAGTACGCTGACGACTGGCCTAAGGTAGTGCTGCACCTAGATTATGTAGTCCTTTATGGACAGCTGATGGCCCGCCTACACAGGCAGGTCACCACCTCCTACAGAACGGAGCGCAAAATGGCAGACCAATTGAAAGGCAAGCGGGTCGCGATCCTTGCCGCAGACGGCGTGGAGCGCGTCGAGCTGGAACAGCCGAGACAGGCGCTACTTGACGCCGGCGCCACGACCGAGTTGCTGTCGCTGCACGAGGGCGAGATCAAAGCCCGAAAGAATGACCTGGATGAAGCTGGGACATTCTCGGTAGATGCCCTAGTGAAATCAGCTTCGGTCGATGACTATGATGCACTGTTGCTTCCTGGTGGCACGGTCAACCCGGACCAGCTTCGGTTGGAAGCCGATGCGGTAGGTTTTGTGCGCGATTTCGTGGCCACCGGCAAGCTGGTCGCCTCGATCTGCCACGGCCCATGGACGCTGATCGAAGCCGGTGTAGCGAACGGTCGGACGCTGACCTCCTACCCGAGCATCCGCACCGACTTGCGCAATGCCGGTGCGAATGTCGTGGATGAAGAGGTCGCACGTGATGGGAACCTCATCACCAGTCGCTGGCCCGACGATCTTCCGGCTTTTTGCTCCGCGATCGTAGAACAGCTCAGCGAGGCCAAGAGAGGCGACCATGATTGAGGTTGCATTGTCGGTAGTACTGCGGGCCAAGCCCGGCAAAGAAGAGGAAGTGGCGGAGTTTCTCCGTAGCGCGCGCTCCATTGTCGAGCAAGAAGAAGGGACGCGGGCCTGGTTCGCTTTGAAGTTCGATGCATCGACCTTCGGGATCTTTGACGTGTTCCCAGACGACGAGGCCCGCCAGACTCACTTGTCTGGAGGCGTTGGCCAGGCGCTCGCTGCCCAGGGAGCAAATCTGTTCAGCGTAGACCCGAACATTGAGAACGTCGATGTGCTTGCATATAAGCTGCCCGGTGAAAGCGTGTAGAGGACTAATTGTAGTGTTTTTACCGGGTGTGGTCTTCAGGGCGGGGCTATAGGCCATAGAGTGGGCATCGTTGACGACGAGACCCATTACTATTTCACCAACTTAATGGATCAGCACGGCGCAATGCTGTGGGGCCGGACTACGTACGAAATGATGGAAGAGTACTGGCCGCTGGTTGCCAGCGGAGAAGCAGAGGCCCCCGCGGCGCTTCGGGAATGGGCGATCAAGCTGCAGGCCAAGCCGAAGTACGTGGTCTCTTCAAAGCGCACCGATTTTCCCTGGAACAATAGCCATCACCTCCATGGCGAATTAGCCGCATCGGTACAAGAGCTCGTGGACCAGACTCCGAACGGCGTGCTGCTCGGCAGCACCAAATTGGTGTCGGCCTTGGAGCAGCTGGGACTCATCGATGGGTATCGCTTCTTGATCCATCCGATCATCGCTGGACATGGACCGAGGTTGTACGACGCCGGGTTGCCGGAATCGCGTTATCTGGAACTGGTCGAGACGAAGAACCTGAGCAACGGCGTGATCGCTGCCAGTTATTTGCGGGCATAGTAAAGCCGGCCGGTCCGTACGCAGAGGTACGAACCGGCCGGCTTTCGGATTGGACGATATCAGCTGGTAGTGGCCTTCTGCCCCAGGAGCTCTGCCAAGGTGGCCAGCGAGCCGTGCTCATGCAGGGACTGGAGTGTCTCGAGGTACGGGGCGGTGAACCGCTCGTCATCAACTACGTCGCCAAAGAGATCGCGCTGGCGCAGGAAGGCCAACGGATCCTCGCTGTGCTTGGAAGCAGCGGCATGGACTTCTTCTGCCAGGCGGTCGACAATGGTGATCGGTTCGCCGGCTTCATCGATGCCTTCGGCGTAGCGCGCCCAGCTGGCTACGATGGCAGCCGAGAGGGTCACATCCCGGCCAGCGGCGAGGTTCTCGCGCACCACGGGCATCAGCCACTTGGGGATGCGGTCCGAGGAATCCGCGCACAGCCGGGCGACGGTATCGGCGGCGTACTCATTGCTGTAGCGCTCGATGAGCTTGTGCTGGTAGGCATCCAGATCCACCCCGGGCAGCTCGCGCAGGGTCGGTTCGGCCTCGTTTTTCATGTATCGCAGCAGGAAATCGGCGAAAAGCTCATTGCGGGCCACATCGTGCACGGCGCGGTAGCCGGCGAGGTGGCCGAAGTAGCACAGGCCCTGGTGGGTGGCATTGAGCAGGCGCAGCTTCATCAGTTCATAGGGAACCACATCGTCGACCAACTGCACGCCGGCTTCCTCATAGGCCGGGCGGCCGGCTACGAACTTGTCTTCCAGCACCCACTGCTCGAAGTCCTCGCAGACTACCGGCCAGTCGTCCTCGATGCCGTAGCGCTGCGTGACATCGGCGCGATCGGCATCCGTGGTCACCGGCGTAATGCGGTCCACCATGGAGTTCGGGAAGGACACGTTCTGCTGCACCCAGTCGCCGAATTCCGGATCCAACGCCGCGGCGAAGGCACCGAACATCTTGTGCGCCACTTCGCCGTTGCCCTGGATGTTATCGCAGCTCATCACCGTGAACGGCGCGATGCCGCGTTCGCGGCGCAGCTTCAGGCCGGCGCTGATCAAGCCGAAGGTGGTGCGTGGCGCCTGCGGGTTGGCAAGGTCCGCGGCGATGGCTGCATTGGCCAGATCAAATTCCCCGGTGACCGGGTGGACGTTGTAGCCGCCTTCGGTGACCGTCAGCGAAACGATCCGGATGGCCGGGTCAGCCAGCTGCTCGATGGCTGCATCCAGGTCATCGGGGGCGTAGAGGAAGCCGAGGATCGAGCCGATCACCTCTACCTCGCGCGAACCGTCGGGATTCTTGACCACGAGGGTGTACAGCCCGTCGCTGGCCGTGAGCACATCGCGCATGCGCTGATCGGACTCCATCACGCCCATGCCGATAATGCCCCAGTCCAGCGCCTTGCCCTGGTTCATCAGCCGGTTCAGGTACATGGCCTGGTGGGCACGGTGGAAGCCGCCAACGCCGAAGTGCACGATGCCGGGCGTGGCTGCGCTGCGGTCGTACTGCGGGGTGGAGACCTGCGGGTCCAGCTGGCTGAGGGTGGTGTTGTCCAGTTTCATGGTTGGTAGCTCCTTGGTCGGGATCGGAGGAAATCAGTGGGCGGCGATCGCGGTTGTTGGCGCGAGGCCGTGGAAGCCGGGTTGGGTTCCGCGCAGCGCGTGGGACATGACCGCTGCGATCAGGTAGAGGGCCGCGAAGAGGAAGACCATGCCGGCGGCTCCCAGCACGCTGTAGAGCAGTGCCACCAGCAGCGGGCCGGCGAAGACGGCGGCGCCGATGCCGAGGTTGTAGGAAGCCATGGCCGCTCCGGGATGTTCGGGGGCCAAGGATACGGCGATGGCGGAGAGCGGGACGAAGCCGGCCAGCCCGATGCCGAAGACGGCGCCGATCACCAGGGTCAGCGGGTAGGCGAAGGCATAGCCGTGGTCCACGGCCCAGGCCGGAATCAGGTAGAGCGCCGCCATGGAGATCGCGCAGAGCACCGCGCCGAACCAAACCACGACCTTGGACCAGCCCAGCTTGTCGCCCAGGGCGCCGAAGAAGAGGTTGAAGGGGATGTTCACCGCGTAGATCACGGTGGTCAGGATCAGGAACTGGCCTACGCTCCAGCCGAAGCGGTCCACGAACAGGGCCGGGAAGAAGATGGCCATGCCGTAGGTGGGGACCGAGTTGATGGTTCGGGTGAGCATGACCATCAGGGCCTTGCGGTTGCTCACCAGCAGGCGCAGGCCGAAGCTCATGGTGCTGAAAACCTGTTCGGGATTGGCCACCAAAGGCGCGCGTCCGGTCTTTTCCTTCACGCCGATCAGCGCGATGGCTGCTCCGATGACCACCAGGGCCAGGGAGACCCAGAGGGTCTGGTAGTAGCTCAGGGAGAAGAGTTCCAGGCTGGCGCTGGCGGTCAGCGCGCCGAGGGTGGGCAATCCGGAGCTGAAGGCGACGTAGAACCAGCCGATGGCTACGGCCAGGCGCTTGGCGTTGGCGGTGGCGGAGATCCAGACCAGGAAGCCGTAGGCGAAGAACGGGTAGCCGAAGCCGCGCAGCCCGTAGGCGATGAAGATCAGCGGCGTGCTCGAGGTGTTCAGCGCGATGCCCAGGAAGAGCAGTTCGAAGATCACCCAGATGCCGGCGCCGATGAACATCACCTTGCGCGGGCCCCAGAGGTCGGAAAGCGAAGCGGAGAGGAAGGCGGCGATGGCTACGGCCACGCCGTAGATGGTGACCAGGGTTCCGGCCAGCGGGATGGAGAAGCCATGTTCGCCGGTGAGGTACGGGGCGAGGATGTTGGTTTCCACGCCGTCGCCGATCATGAAGATCATCAGTCCCACGAAGCCCCAGAGCAATGGGCGCGGCAGTCCTAGCCTGTCGAGGATCGAGGGGCGTGGTGGCAATGGGTTCGAGGTCATGGCGCTCCTTTGCGTTCGGCCTTGCCGGGTGATCGATTGAACCAATCTAACACCAAAGAAACAAACTCAACAGATTTTTTGTTAAAAACTTGAAAGAAATGATGTTTTGCTAGTTCGAGCCCAGCATCTATCATCGAAGTTGTGGCATATAACGAATCTGATGTTAAAAACGAAACTCCCGGCGCTGCCCAGGGCCTGCCTCCGGAGGCCCGCCGCGAGCAGATCACCGGGCACGTGAACAAGTCGCGCAGCGCCCGCGTGGAAGAACTGGCCGAGATCTTCGCCGTCAGCGCCATGACCATCCACCGCGACCTCGACGTGCTGGCCAAGGAAGGCCGGCTCCAGCGCATCCGCGGCGGAGCGCGCGCCATCACCGCACGGCTGGCCGAGCGCGATGTGCGCCTGCGCCGGCACCTGCACGCCGAGATCAAGCAGCAGCTCGCCGCCACCGCGGCACAGCTGATCGAACGCAACTCGGTGATCGCCCTGGATGACTCCACCACCGTAGGCGCGCTCAGCGACTACCTCGAAGAGCGCGAGCCATCCACCGTGATCACCCACTCCCTGGCGCTGATGGGGGCAGTCTCTTCCATGGCCCACATCGACATGGTGGGCCTGGGCGGGCAATACTATGCCGAAACCGACTCCTTCCTCGGATCGATCGTGGTGGAACAAGCCGAACGGCTGATGGCCGACGCGGTCTTCGTCTCCACCACGGCCATCAAGAACCAGTCCCTGCTGCACCCGGATGCCGAAGCGGCCCGCACCAAACGCAGCCTGCTGAAAATGGGGCGCCGCAAGATCCTGGTGATGGACTCGAGCAAATATGAATCCGCCGGGATCTATCACGTCATGGACCTGGCCGAAATCGACGATGTCGTGATCGATGACCAGCTCGATGAAGTCCTGATGGCACAGCTGCAGGCCCTGGGCCCGCGCATCCACATCGTCAACACCTCTGCAAAGGCGCAGCCATGAAACCAACCTATGTCCTGGGCATCGACTCCTCCACCCAATCCTGCAAGGCGCTGCTGGTCGAAGCCGACAGCGGCAAAGTTGTCGCCGAACAGCGCAGCGCGCACCCGCAGGGAACCCAAATCGACCCGCGGCACTGGATCGCCGCCCTGGAAGAAGCCACCGCGGGGCTTGTGGAGCAGGCCTCGGCACTGTCCATCGCCGGGCAGCAACACGGCATGGTGGCCCTGGACGAGCAGGGCGTCCCGGTGCGCGATGCGATGCTCTGGAACGATACTTCCTCCGCCCCGCAAGCCCGCGAACTGGCCGAAGAGCTCGGCGGAGCGCAGGCCAGCGCCGAGAAGATCGGCAGCGTGCCGGTGGCCTCGTTGACCGTAACCAAGCTGCGCTGGCTGCGCGATCACGAACCGGAGAAAGCCGCGAAGACCAGCCAGGTCCTCTTGCCCCATGACTATCTGACCTGGCATCTGGGCGGACGCAAGGAAGCGGTGAGCGACCACGGGGATGCCTCGGGCACCGGATACTACGACCCGGCCGCACGCCGCTTCCTGCC
>Ga0308161_1006161_pt1 | contig 10245 bp, 23 predicted proteins | sample PhyFR2_FD_201034 | JGI IMG/M metagenome (GOLD analysis project Ga0308161, IMG submission 201034) | Phyllosphere microbial communities from UC Gill Tract Community Farm, Albany, California, United States - DLSLF.R2 | ecosystem: Host-associated > Plants > Phyllosphere > Unclassified | place: USA...
TTACGAAATTTCCCGAAATTATCCCGAAATCACTATATTCAATCTATACCATGACATATTCCTGACCGCGCGAATCGAGATACTTTTTAGTCATAGAAAGGTTTTTATGGCCGAGTAATCTTTGCGCAAAATCCTCTCCATTTTCCACTTCATATAGTCTGCTGGCAAGGCTTCTGATTTCATGAAATGTCGGCGGGTTAGGGCCAAATTTAATTCCGCTTATTTCACGCGCTTCTGCAAATGCACCTGTGAGCGCATCTGGTGAAACCGGCCCCGGTTTTCTGCCCCCGCGACGGACTGCAGAATAAATCAGGCTATCCGATGGGTTATCCTTCCGGCACTCCTCTACGATCTCCTCCAATGACATTCCCAGTTCTTTCAGCTCTAAATCCATTGGCATCGCCAGCTTATGGCCAGTCTTGCTTTGTGTCACAAAAAGCCGTCCATCTCTGATCGCGCTGAAGGTCATGCGCGTTACATCCTCCCGGCGCTGTCCGGTGAGCAGGCCGATGTTCATCGCATTCTGCAGCCAACCTCCCATGCTTTCAGCAGCCTTGCGGATAGCCAGAAATTGCTCAAGTGATAAGCGCTCACGCCTGACTTCAGGTGATGGGGTTCTGGTTGGCTCTACTGGATTCCTGTCGATAATGCCTTCAACAACAGCCTCGCGGAAAATATCCATCAGCAGCGATCGCAATGCAACCGCCATGCTGTGCTTCCCACATTGGACGTACGATTCAAGGAAAACTGCAATATCACGCGTAATGATCGAGGTAATTGGCAGCCGACCAAACTCAGCCTGAATGGTTAACAGCTGGTTGCTACGTATCTTCATTGTGCTTGGCTTCAAACTGCGCCGCCCCAGGATGACGTCGTACCGTTCAAGCCATTTACTCACTGTGAAATCAGGCGTCTCTTTAAGCCGATCGAGAAGGGCGGATGGTAGGTAGTTTTGCTCAATGTAGCTGTTCGCTTCGATAGCCTGGGCTACCGCATCCTTGCGGGGTATCTTACCCAGTGAAATCTCCTGACCGGTCACAGGATTTCGCCAGGAGTATATATGCTTCGTTTTACGAAACGTCAGGTTCCTTGGCAGATTAGCGTCGTACCGCTTTGGCCTGTTCGACATGTTTCAGTTTCTCCATCAGCGATCCCTTTTTCGGTGGCGCTACGTATTCCGGCCTGCGTTTCATCATCTTCTTGCGCGGGTCAACGTATACCGAATCCGGTTCGAGTTTGTATTCTTTTCCGTGAAGCTCCGGGCATGGATAAATCCTGCCCTCCCTGACCCAGCGGCGCAGGGTGGATAAAGAGGGGGGCTGCGAATATGTTGCCGATGCCCACTCCTGAAGGTTCATTAGCTTAGCCATAATTTCTCCTGCACGTTTTAACAGAACTTGATCGCAAACTAACGCAAGTTTTCATTCGGAGCGACTTTCTGCTCCTTATGCAGCCAGTTCCAGACCAGCACGATGCAAATAAAAACGACGAGCCACAGAGTGAACTCGCCGGGGGTGATGTCGGGAGGGGTGTTCATCAAAACTGCTTGCCGTTAGGCTGGCTGCGGTTTTCTTTTTTATGGTCGGCGCGCAGGCGGTTGTAATCGAGCTTTTCCGCAATCGCACTTTCAATGTCATATCCGAAAGCATGCGCGTAATCGAGTATGCGTATAACGGCGTCCGCCAACTCAACCTCTGCCATCTTGCGGTCTGGCAAATGGTCATCCATGAGGTTCTTACGCTCTCCTTCCATGGCCTCGCTGATTTCTGAGTGGATGAGGCAAAGCAGCGTGCCTTTTTCTCGTGGATTCTCCCACCAGCCAGCCTCAATGTTTTGTTGATGGATTCTTTTCTGAAGCTCTTTAATAGACATAACAACTCCTCACGCAGAGCGCGATAGTGAATAGGGTGGGTGGGGTTTACTACTGAGTGAAAAGTTCTACTTTATCCATAATTGCAGATGCTGTTTCATCGGAAATATCACCGGACCAGGCAAACTCCTCCATGGCAGCCGAAATTAGATCTCTCTGCTCAGCCGTGAAGTTATCGTCTTTGTAGTCATACATCGCCGCCGAACATAGCCTCCCTCCGCTCCCCATAAAGTCATCCGTGAAGCTCACAGGAGGCTCCTTTCCATCTTCAAACTCCACTACGAAAGTCATTCTGCTCATTGGCTTATCTCCTTATCCACCTGTCGCACATAGAACGCCAGCCATAGCTTTGCTGGAAACGTATCAGGCGGCAGGGCGGTGATTGATTTGGCGTGTTTGTCGAGAAGTGTTGTGATGATGCGGTCATGTTCTTTTTTTGGCCTGCCGTATATGGCTTTGATGATTTCGCTCCTGCACTTACGCGCTACGGCCCTGAGCGCGTTCTCAGCCACCGGCGTCACGCCACCCTGCGGTGCTGCTTGGCGCGCTCAATGCGCTCATAATCACTGCGACAATCCTCATCGCAAAAACATCCTGCCTGCACCGCCTCTTCGCAGTAATAGCAGGCACCGGCAAACTGCATCTCCGGGCGCTTGCGGTTAGCTAGGGCAATCTCAATCATCTGCTGCTCGCGTTCTGCAGCTTCATCTGCTGGGTCTGGGAAATTTATAGTCATCTCCAAATTACAGGCAATAAAAAACCCGCACATGGCGGGCTGTTTAAAGCTATGTATCTATTTATAATACTGGGGTGAGAGTTCCTCAACTGCATTCTTGAACACATGTTTAGGGACGTCGTAGTTAAAAACGACCAAATATTGAGGCTGAGGAGTTATCGACAGCCAGTATGCTGAGCGTAAGGTAACTTTATGCATTTCACCCTTTATAGGATAAACCAAGGGCACAGTTTCCGTGTCAAACTGGATAACCTCTGGATCTGTTCCATGCTCAAAAACTAAAAGATCGAAAATCATTTACCTTCCTCCCTTTGATAAGCCGGGTCCGATCCCCCGTGGAAACTTCATCGACTCTTCCTGATAAAACATTAGCGGCGTATCAATAAAAAACCCCGCCGTGGCTAGGTTCTTGCAGTGAGTGTTAGACAGGCTTGACGTTCTTAAGCCTGATTGCTCTGGTGACTTCTTCTGGAGTTAGCTTGTAAAAGGATGAAACGTAATATGATTTCTCCACTTCTCCCGGCTCAACCGGCGGCGTAAATTTCTCTATATCAGTTATATGAAATTCGCCACTCTTTTGTTCAATCCTTACGGAGTCACCTATATGGTCACTTTGATAAACAGTCGGTTCTCTATCCTCACCAAAGTACAATATCTCAATCATTTACCTTCCTCTTTAAAATAAACCGGGTCAGTGCCGCGCGGGAACTGCAGCGCAACGTTCCTGTAATGCTGCAATCTCTCCCTGAAATACTCCCGCTGGCTCTCCGGTTGCTGCATTTCCACTTCATGCGGGATTACAGGCTGATTCATACGCTCCCTGTATGCTACTCCTGACGCGGCTAAATCAACGTTAATCCTGTCGCGTTCTTCTCTGCTGTGTGCTGCTAAGTTGTGTGACATGGCGATGCCCTCCTGTGGGGAGTATATCGCTTATCCATGAATAGGTGCTTGCATTGCACAAAGCAGGTTGCAGGAGATTGGTGGTCGCTAAGGTGAAGCAGGCGGTCCTCCGTGCTTTTTGATTTGCTCGCACAGTGAAATTGAAAGGTCATTGTATTGAACATTCAAAGTATTGATTTCTTCAGGTGCTCAGCTTGGCTTAATTCACTGATTTTTTTCCGGTATATAATTTCCTCCCACACATAAAACGGTAGAAGATTCCATAAGTGATCTTTTAGCTCAATCCTGTAGTTTTCTTTGCACTTTTTCCAATACATCCATGCTAGAGGCTGCTTATGGCGCTCGATGTATTCACACGCTTTAAGGCAGCTTGTGATTACTGTACCCAGGCTTTCCTTAGTCGCACTTAAGCCACCATCCTTTGTTGCATCATTGCACCGCTGAACAAAAAGATTAATCGTCTGCTTTGCGTGAACATCATTATTAAACTTAAACACCGTATAGGCGATATAAACACTCACAAGTGGCGTCATAAGTGCAAAGAATTTAAGAACTATCGCCAATATACATGAAGCCATATGCAGAGATTCCCCATGTTCCGCTTAAGGGTGCTTTTCAAATCAGTTAATCATATGCGTCATATTAGTCCAAGCTGAAAAAACACATGCCATCACTCACCATCCTTACCGGCACGGAATAGGTTTGCCACATTGACGGCATCAGAATAGGCCGCCTTATGGAAGAGATGGCCCTGCCTGCTCACATCTTTCAACGCATCAATCCGAACAAAGTGATATTCAGCAACCTTGTCAGCGCCCTCAGCCCGCACAGAGTTGAGGTAGGCGTCGGTGGCTGGAGTTTTCAGCTTATCCAGAGCTTGGTCGGCAGGCTGATATGGTCCGCCCTCCCGAAAATCATCAAGGTCGAAATTCAACAGAAGCCCATTCTCAGCCGCCAGCGCGTCACGCTGTGCTTTGAGTTCGGCGTAGTTTTCGTAAAGCACATACACGCCATTATCATCCACAAATGGCAGGCCTTTATGGTCCATTTCCAATCGCTTAAATTCACTCATTCTCTTACCCCTTATGCCGCTGTAAGGCTCAATGTCGCGGCGAAAATAGTCAGATAGCAGGCAACAAAAAACCGCCCGAAGGCGGCTTTTTAACAGGAATCAAAGGGGTTAAATTCCCATGCGATACTCTTCGTACGTACGAGGTTCCGAGTCACCTTTTTTGCGGAAAACAAGCATCTCTTCCTTACGATCCGTAACATACCCCAGTGTTTCAGTAAGCTGGCGTCGCAGGGTGGTAGGCATCTGAGGAATGGTTTTATCGGTGAGTCCATTCTCAATTTTATTCATGATTTCGAGAGCCAGGGCAATCTGCTCCTCATCAATCAGAATATTGACGCGATAACCCTCACGGGTCTCTTGCTCACTGCCTAACTGCCTGGTCAGTTTATCGACCTGATCGGCATAAGCGTCCAGCTGGGCCTGCACATCGGCGGGGATTTCACCTGTTTTTTCAGCCAGCGCTTTAAGGGCATTGATGTTATCGATCGCCTGTTGCGCCAGGTCTGTAGCAGTGGTCATATTGGTATCCTTTATTAAAGGGTAAATCAGAAGTTCAATGAGGTTAAAAGGCCGACTTTCATCGGCCTGAAAAAAGTCAGTTACTGACTAGCTGTTACGGGTTTTCATACTGCTGGAAAGTACGCGGCACCGGGTCGCCAGGCTTGCGGAACATAGCGTTGTCGTTTTTGCGCTCTTTCAGATACATCAGGGTCCGCTTAGCCTGATACTGGTCAGCCGGAGTAAGTGAGCCCGGCGTGCCGGCTTCACTTGCCGCTACCACTTTGGTCAGAATCTCGATACCCAGGCCGACAACTTCAGTGGTATCCAGAATCGCAGAGCGATACAGCGCATTCAGGTTTTGCAGTTCTTCAATATCTTGGTCGGTATATTCCATCATAAATCCTCTTTCAGTTGAGTGAGTTAGGCTGTGAATTCACTCAGCCACAATACTCTCGGCGCCTGATGATGACCAGCTAAATACTGTTTATATGTACAGTATTTTTGTGTCATAAATTTGGCTTAGTGCCACCGTAAGCTTTGCTACGCTCTTCCAGAAAACGTATCCGGCTGCGACTGGCCCGCTGGCGAACGGATTCGTATGAGCGGTTGAGTTGTCGGGCTATAAGTTTGGGTGGGATGGTTGCTGCGAGTTCTTTCAGAAGGCCTATCTCATCGGGGGACCAGCGACGGCCAAGAGTTAACTGATTGCCGCGACGCCGGTATTCAGGTGATTGCATGTTGTCTCCTGTTATTTGCTGAGTGCCTCTTCGATTTCTGCTTTACGAAGCAGATAAACATCGGTGGCCTTTTCCAGCGTTTCAGCCTCGCTTGCCAGCATGCGCGCCGCGTACTTATAGCAGCGGTCAAGCCCTGCAACGTTTTCAGCTTCAGCGGCTGCTGCGGTGAAATCGGCAAGCAGTTCATCCGGAGTGCGCTTTGCTGCACTGGTATTCGTCGCCGGGTTAATTTCGCGCTCAGGCTGCTGCGTTTCAGGCTGCTGCGTTTCAGGCTTGCTGTTAATCAGGTTGTTCAGGTCAGCGCGGCTGCGTGCCGGGGTAACATCGCGTTCTGAGCGCTGCGCAGGCTCAAACTCGTCCGGCGTGTAGACGCCGAGAATCACGTCAGGGCAGTAGAGGCGCGCCCAGTATTTAACAGCCAGATACGCCAGCTGCTGCTTGGGTGCTGTTTTCCAGAGTGGGGAGTTGCGCGTGGTGACATACTCCATGTAAAGCGGCTCACCCCAGGTGATTTCTGTCTCACCTTTCAGTACTGCACCCACACGAACAGACAGTCCACGCTCATTCGATGCGTTTGCTGCACCTGGTTTAAACTTCTCCCAGTCGCCGCCGTATTCATATTTGAAACGCCCCTGCACGGCGGTAGAACTTGTGATTACCGCGTTTACCAGCTGCGCTTCATAACCCAGCGTGCCGTTAACCGAGTGCGTTTTCTGTGCCACCGCGTAGGGGTTCATGCCCCACTGAGCGGCCTGTAATGCGATCGCCAAACAGTCAGCAGGTTTACCGGACAGGTGAGCAGGTATCGTTGCTTTACCCTGCGCCATAACTTCCGCAAAAGCCTGTAGCTTTTGCAGGCCGCTTGGGCTGAAGATTGCTGCTTTAGTGTCAGCCTCATTGACCGGCGCTGTGATGATGTCTTTGCTCATGCGTAATCCTTTCTCTTAGCCCAGTCCGGGCGTGTAATTTCTTCGATGCCGCCCCAGTTACCGGACAGCATACATTCGTGATAGGTATCAAGGTCGCGGCGGAACAGGTCGTAGCCTACCGCCACGTCATCCTCACCAAGCTGAAACACCCGCACCGGATAGCGGCCGCAGTCGATCGACTCGCTGACGGCGATGAACACGAAAAGCGGATACTCACCGAAGTGCTTACTGAAGCCTTCGCGGTAATAGGCGTCCTGAACGTGATAGCGGAACTCTTCAACGTGGCGGGCGAAGCGGGACATATCAGCAACTTTCTTCACGTCGACAATGACGGGCTGCCCCGAAAGGAATTTATCTGGCCGGATACGGCAAAGCTCGCCGGTCTGTTCGTCGTTCCAGTAGATTGACGCTTCCTGATGACCATCCGCTTCAAGCAGCCAGCGGGCCGCTGGGTGGGCGAGGGCGCTGGCGCGCATCAGCTGAATTTTCCGGCCCTGCTCAGCATCCATTGCCGTCATCCCTGAGCTTTCGCAGTCTTTCAGGAATCGCTGTTCTTCTGCCTTTCCGTCATTGGTGCGGCGGTTGAATGGCGGGGCGATGATAAATCGCTTGTCGAATTCTTCAGGCTCAAGCAGCAGGCAGTGCAGCGCCGTTCCCATATCCAGAGCGGCTTTCTTCTCTTCGTCTTCCGGCGCTTCCTTGCGCCACTGGAATATGGCTGGGTTAATGGCGATATCATCCAGTTGCGACTTGCTGATACCCGGGCCGCGGTGATAGTCCTCGTTGCTGATGTCGTAGTAGATGCCAGGCTGCATTAGGCCGCCTCCTGATTTCCATGCTTGTTCCGGTAGATTCCAATCGCTACTTCACGGCGCGCAACCCGCACCATCGCCTGACGTAAAAACGCCTCAGCAGCTTCGTGCTGCTCGTCGTCCTCATCGAATATCTCAATAGCCGGGTAGTCGTAATGCTTCGTCAGGAACGCACACAGAGCTGGCATCAGCGGGTTAGTTTTGTGCTGGTTCATCCGCGCATCAACTTCAGCAGCGATAAGCTCCAGTTCACTATCCGGCAGATTATCAGCAATATCCTGGACCTCATTCCGGGCTGTTCTGCTGAGTCTCATTTCTTCTCTCCCATGCCGAGGCTTTTCAGCATCATGTTGATGAAGGTGAAATCCTTCGTTTTATCCAGCATTTCGCGCTGGCGTTCTAACTCGCTCTGCTGCTTCTTATACTGCTTTGCTGATGCCGGGGCGTTCATGGCTGGCCTCTTTGATTAAGAGTGTTGAGAAGGTTGCGCCAGCCAGTTCGGAGGCGGCGGGTGATGGTCTCGAGCAGTGATTCGTTTAGCTGAGCAGCGCCCACGATGGTGCCGCCCGCGATGGCATAGTTCATCGTGGGTTCCTTGCTATTGGTTAGGTTGGGGTCAAAAAAATGGCCTGCGATGAGCAGGCCAGAAGGATGAAACGATTCTCTCTAAAGCGTATAGTGCGAAACACCGCCATGGTATGTCGTGACAAGCCCTGACGGGGCTTATTTTTAAGTCGTCAGCTTTCAGAATGTTGATATTTTCAACGCCTTACTCGCTTTATAAGATCGCCTCTTTACAGGGAGAGACGCTATGAAAAACGTTGTATTGAGCATGCTTGCTAAAATCTCACAAATAGATGCAAGTACGAAACAACTCACAGCACGCGTTGAGGCCCAGTCTCTGCTGATTAGTGCGCTCATTCATGCTACAAGCAAGCAGGGTGGCGTGACAGAAATGATGGAAGGTGCAAACAAAGCCATCAATACAGTAATTGACTCCGCGGATTCAGATGAGATGCTCAAATCCGACGCAGCGCTACTTTTAAGCGAACTACAGGAATTGCTTAATATTTCCCGTGCTGTAGACAGCGCAGATAAGGAAATTGACCATGAGGGGCTTAATGAACTCTCGGGTGTCACTTCTCCACCAGATAAACCTCTGCCTGAAAATAGTTAACCCATACCTTCCAGCCCGTAACATGCGGGCTTCTCTTTAAAATATCTTTTGCGCTGTTAACCTTCCTCGAAATTATGCGTATTAAATGATCGCATCAGGCAGGCTATGATGAGAATATTGGTAGCTAAAACTGAGAAAGGTGCCAGAGTTAGCATTCATTAAAAAATCATACGGAGTCTCCTCATGGGCCGAGTTAAGTTTCGGTGCCCTGAATGTGGAGCGCGCCGGTTTCAGTTCACCGTTAGAGATGAAATTAAACACACCCGACATGGTGCCATATGCTGTCAATGTGGGTGTCAGGTTAAAGCCAGTAACCTGTATCAGCTTCATCTCAGTTATCAACGTAGAATCAAATGAGTGGAATCGATTTCCCGCGAGTTTTCTGTCGGGCGTTAACTACATGGGTTGCGTCAGGCCGAACGTGATGCCATTTTCGACTACACAGTAAAGGCTGCTCTGCTTCATGTCTGTCACGCAGAGAAGGGGAGGAGCAAGCCTTCTCGATGCGGCTGATGTGCTTCGGTCCTGCAAGCTGCTCACGCTCAGCTGCACGTTTTGCCCTGCGGCGATTTCTGGCGTTATCAGAGGCCAGAATGGTCATTACGATTGTCATGTTTACCTCCGGTAATTGGCTTAGGTGATTGGATGGCCGGCACTGAGCCCCGGCATAAGGCGCTTGTTCGGCGGCATCGAGCTTGCTTATTCGTTTGAGCCATCCTTGTGAGTCAGCCACGTCCCACTGCGCATCAGCCTGCGCATTCATCCAATCCCAAAGCCAACTTCACTTTGGTTCCCCGCATTTCGGCGGAGACAAACCCCATCAATGTTAAAGAGCGACCCAACATCCTGTTGGTTACTGCGTCCTGCTGATGGGATAGATATTATGCGTTAAACGCATATGCGTCAAGCGCATAAATTAACGGATTTATGTGTTTTTGCGGGGGTTTTGCGTATGCGTCTGAAACAGAAAGAGATTTATTTTTAGGCGGGAAGTGCAGCAGGTACAAAAAAGCCCGCACATGGCGGGCTGATTTGCGAAAGGGGAGGCTATCCGTGGCGTCGGTATTGTTGGGACTGGCTCAGCATGACCCTACCAGCTACATGAAGCATATCCATTTCTTCTTCAGAGATGGTCCACTCACGATAGCGCGGGTTGTCAGATATGACGATCAGTTCGCTTTTGACTTTCTGCAGGCGCTTAACAAACATGTCGCCGTTATAGTCAAAGACATAAATGCCATCACCATCAAAACTGCTTACGGCGACATCAACAAAAATCAGATCGCCTGGCTCAATAGTGCCTTCCATACTGTCACCGCGAACATTGATAAGCTTCACGGATGACTCCGGCCGGTTACCGAATATGACCCTTGCTTGATCAGGAACATATTCAATAGACCTTATGACTTCAACGACATCCTTCGAGGGTGAACCATCTCCGGCGCTTGCTGAAACATCAAGAACATCAATCCTGTACACATCTTTTCTCCCCTTTTTTATAATGGAAC
>Ga0308161_1006162_pt1 | contig 10242 bp, 9 predicted proteins | sample PhyFR2_FD_201034 | JGI IMG/M metagenome (GOLD analysis project Ga0308161, IMG submission 201034) | Phyllosphere microbial communities from UC Gill Tract Community Farm, Albany, California, United States - DLSLF.R2 | ecosystem: Host-associated > Plants > Phyllosphere > Unclassified | place: USA...
CGAATTGCTTCACCTGATGCGCAATAAGCCGCTATCAATTCGCCCTCACTCAAGCCGATTGATTCAGCGAAAACACGATCACGCATATCCGTCTTTTCGCGCCGCAATTGTATTAATTCACTAGGAGAATATTTCATTTTTTTACCTATCATTTGTTAAGAATAAGCCTATCAAAGCGGGTAATTTTTAAATGATAAGGAATGCCCTTGTGCAAGATGGTGATCTCGCGTCTGCCAGCAAAAAGGGTGCGGCTGTCAATGACCGATTCTGTGGTTTGAACGGCGCTTTGATTTTGTAATTTTTCTGGGTCTATACCGTATACTTTTGACATGAGCTGTAGCTTATCAGTGTTATCAAATTACATTAAAAAAGCGCCAACGTTAGACGTTGACGCTGACTATCAAAATTTCTGTACGAACGAAACTTTGAAGCTGCGACCCGGCTCGCTATAATAATCCTTCGATTTATCATCAAGAATATCTGCGGAAGTTGGAAGATCAACTGCGTCCCAGTATCGTTTATTGAAAAGATTATAAATCCCTGCCTGTAACCTTGGTCCCTTTTCGCCAAATGGTTGGTACCAGCCGGTTAAATCTACAACAGTGTAACCCGGTGTCTTCGCAAATTCAGAATTTTTAGCAACCTTGTCTCTGCGGGCTGCCGCCGTCAAAGTGAGATCAGAGCCCCAATTTTCGTGTGCGTAACCAATCCCTAACACGGCTTTTAGCGGTGGAATCGAGTTTAAATACTCATCAGTGTCACTATCCTTACCCTCTAAATAGCTAAGTCCAGCATCAGTATGCCACCCGTTTACAAGTTCCAGATGACCCTTCAGCTCTACACCGGAGATATTCACATGCGCTCTATTTGTATAGCGAAGAATGCCGGATACGAATTCTGGTGTTTTTCCGATGTTTACAGTATCAATAAAGTTTCGGTACCGATTAGAAAAGAAACTTATGGAACCACCGAATTGCTGATCCCCTAACAAAGCGCCGAAATCATAGCCGTTGCTTGTTTCAGGTTTTAATAGCGGGTTACCTTCTTGTAGCACAACACCTACATGCTCATAGTTAAGAAAAAGTTCAGTTGCAGTGGGCGCTCTAAAGCCTTGGGCCCACTGTGCATAAAGGGTTACTTTATTCAACACATCCCATTCAGCGCGCAGTTTAGGTGAAAATTGAGACGTTCGATTTGCAGCACCATAACCCTTATATGTACTGTTACGTTCGAAGGCGATCGTTTTTTGCGGCATATGTTCATACCAGTCAAACCGGCCGCCAGGGGTAAAACGCAAAGCGCCGTTTAAAAAGCCGATTTCGTCTTCCAGAGCAAACCCAAAACTATTACTCTCTACATCAGGAGAATCCGATTGGTTCGTAACTAAGAAGCCACAAGCTGTAAATCGTCCATAGGGTGGTGGTGGACAATTATCAACTCCCGCAGAATATTGGCTGAATTTACTCTGTGCCAGTTCACTGCTAAATTTAATCGTATGACGCACATTTTCAAATTCTAAGACTTTCACACCCTTACCAGTTATGCCGTAATTTGTTTCGTGCATTGAGTTGTCGCGTTTAAATAGCCCCAACGGATCTTTAATTCGATATCCCTCCATCCCTTCAACCAGGTCTTGTTTCTGCCAATAAATAACGGCATTTGCAGCATCTAACATTCCACCGCCATTGTAATCGTAAGACATCGAGACGCGTTCCCGCCGCATATGATTTGTATTGGTGGCTGAGCCGGGTTTATAATTTCTTGTCGTAGTGCTCCAAGCTCTAACATCGTTGTCATAGTTGTAGCGCTCTGCGGTAATGCCAATCCGGTCACCGTCATTAATATGTTGGTAAACTTTAAACATAAAGTTGGTTAAATCAAAGTTCGCAGGGTCAGACAGCGTGCGCAAGTCACCAAAACCACCGCGATCACCGTTATTCGCTCTTTGTTTTCCAATCGCGTAGCCGCCTTGGAACAGGGCATAGGTGTTATTGGCTTTAACTGCAAACGCCTGGTCAATATGCCAACTTTTATCTTGCGTGTCATAACTCCCTTTAGTCAGAGCGCCCCAATTTTTCTCATCGGTAATAAGGTTTTCAGGGTCGAGCGTCCGCAACATGACGACCCCCCCCAACGCTCTTGAGCCATAAAGGCTTGAATCAGCACCACGAATGATATCGAGAGTCGATAAGCTACTAAAATCGAAATTATCAACACCACCTTTTACCCCACGCGCTCCATCATTCAGCCACGGCACCGGTATATCATCCACTGTGGTTAACACCCGATAACCGTCAAGCCCTCGAATATTGAAGCTTTTGTTGATTGAGTTATAATCAATTGAAGGGTCAAGCCGCGAAATATCATTGACGTTATCGACTTGTTTTCCAGTAATTTCTTTGGCAGTTACCCTGTCAGTTAATACTGTTGGGGCATTTAATAAAGTCTCGATTTTGCTTTCGATAACGACAGGGTTTAGCTGACTGGAGTTAGTCTTTTCAGCCTCAGCTTTTTTATTAGAATCGGCTGCTTTACTATTTTGCTTTTTGGCCTTTTTTTGAACCGTCTTTGTGGTTTTAACGATCGTGTCTGCTTGCGCAGCTGGTTGCGAATAACTCGGCGCTGATGACAGTAGTAATAAACTGGTCCATGCGAGAGTCCCCAATGCGATTTTTCTATATCTCATAAACTCAGCCTCGTATAAAATGGAAAATGCGTGGCTTGCGGAAATTCCACCGCTGGCTGTGCTCGACAACGGTTCTTGCCTACCGTTATCGCAGCTTTATGAAACTTGACAATTTAAGTCAAGAAAAATATCTACTGGTTTTTGAGGGAACTTCAGCACATTTAATTAGGGATAAAACATGTATATCGCAATGAATAGATTTAAAGTGAAAAAAGAGAGTATGCAAGCATTTGAAGAGTTGTGGAAAACACGGGAAAGCAGATTAAATGAGCTGCCAGGATTTAGAGGTTTTAGCCTTGTTAAAAGTGATTGTAAGACGAGTGATGATTGGACGCTTTATGCTACTCATGTCATATGGGACTCAAAAAACGATTTTCTTTTTTGGACGAAATCCCAACAATTTTGTGATGCTCACAAAAATGCAGGAAGCAGTCAATCACTAATGGCTGGCCCCCCGCAATTTGAAGGGTTTGAGGCGGTGTTTACGCTTTAACGAAATTCTAATTTTCAAGTATGAATGTGTTTTTCCAATTCAACACCAAAGGATTTTCCATATTCTGGCTAAATAATCGCAGTTTTTTTTAAAGCTAAGCCAAAAAAATTTACCTAGATATTGTCATAGGCGATCTAAACTATCGCCTGTGACCGCAGGGTGTCCCAACTTCCAATATTTGTGCAAAACTATAGGGTTCAATTGGCTCGGCACCTTGTGGAAGTTCTTAAGCCATTACGAAACGCGAAGACACTGCGGGTAGGTGCCCCATCAAATTCACGTTGGCCTTTATCGTTGCCCAAATCACCATAAACTTGTCTTTGCAAAAGTGAACTTTGACTTTGTTGATCAAATCTTGTTGAATCAATTAAACCCCCGAGCTATTTAGCTGATCGTGGTGGCAGATTTAGCCGAAAATTAGCTTATTTCGCGAACATTTGAGTCAATCATGCTGATAATCGCTTTGCGCGCCTTTTCAATCGCTTGAGAAGAATAGCCTCGAATAGTCAACACCAAAGTGGCTTTGCCGTTTTCATACTTAGGGTAAGATCCTATCCTGGTTTCAGGGTTACCTTTTTGTATCTCTGCCAAAAGAGTGCCGATTTCGCCTTCAGGCAATGGACAGACAACCGATGCCGACTTTAAAACTTCACCTTTCTGCAAAGCGGGTAAAACTCCGTCAAGCATTGCTGAAAAAACCGAGGGCACTCCTGCCATGACGAATACATTTTTAATTCTGAAACCGGGAGCAACTGAAACGGGGTTATCTATAAGTGTAGCTCCTGCGGTGATGCGGGCCATTAAACGGCGATCTGCGGTATAAGGCACGGATTTGCGTTTATAAAAGTCTGCTAATAATTTGTCAGCTTCAGCACTAATAATGCAGGGGGCACCAAACGCTACCGATATCGATTGCGCTGTAATATCGTCGTGCGTTGGCCCAATTCCGCCAGAGGTAAACACATAATGGTAGCGGTGGCGCAAAGCGTTCACGGCCTCGACAATCGCGGTTTCATCATCTCCAACGATACGAACTTCCCTAAGGCTGATGCCGACTGTTGTGAGGCGTTCTGCAAGATAACCAATATTCTTGTCTTTGGTGCTACCAACAAGCAACTCGTCGCCGATGGCAACCATGCCAGCAGTCACTATTTTATTCAAGTCCTGTGCCATGGATCATACCTTATCAATCTTTGTACCTATAGAGAGCAGGTAATAACTTGGAAAAGTGGGTTTAATGTGAATAAAAAATTTTTAGATAACAAAAAAATGTTGCTTGGGTGCCATAACATGGGTTCCCCCACTTAATCTAAACCACGTCTCATGCCGCTCTTTACATCAAAAAACTGATTTGCCGCTATTTATCCGGATAGTGGCACGCATAATTACTTCAGCTGAAGACTGCAAACGCCAATCATAGATCGCCAAAATCTTTCGTTTGTGGCCCTAAATTTAACAAGACTTTTTTAGCGGTACCAATGCTTTTCAGATAACGAATTTTCTTACCTATGTACCGCCCAGCCGATCTATGACCAATCAAATTTCATAATAATCGATAATAAAAATGAAGGCACTCGCAGTGTCTCGATAGACGAGCATACTGGTTAGTTGAGTGCATACAGCTCTGGTCGCCGCTGGGTTAAACAAGGCAATTTCGCTCTTATTTCTTTTGCTTTTTCAAGATCAATTTCGGCACAGATTAAACCCTCGTCCTCTCCTAAACTCGCCATAGTCACGCCCATGGGATTATAGATGACACTACGTCCCGCATAAATATTTCCTACTTGATCAGCAACACATAAAAAAACGGTGTTTTCCAATGCCCGGCTTTTGGCTATCGTCAACAGGTGCTCTTCCTTCATGGCGCCAGCCACCCATGCGGTTGGCACTAAAATAATATCCGCGCCTTTTAATGCTAAGCTACGACTGATTTCAGGGAAACGAAGTTCATAGCAAACCAAAAGCCCGATTTTGCCGAAACGGGTTTGCACAGGATCGAAGCCATTTTCGCCAGGTACGATGTTTGCCGATTCAGAATAAGAAAAAGCGTCATAAAGATGCGTTTTACGGTAACTGTGAATGAGTTTACCGCTGTCGTCGATCAAAACGACGGTATTGTAAGACCGTTTATGATCGTCCGGCTTAGATTCGTAAACGCCGCAGGCAACAAAAATTCCATGGTGTTTTGCTGCATCAGCAATTGCAGTAACAAATGGCCCGTCAAGGGGCTCGGCAATGTCGGCATAGCTGCCACCGTTTTCTAAAGAAATTTTTGCCATGAAGGTCTCAGGTAGGACGATAAGATCGGCATTCTGAAGCTTTGCCTTGGCTATTACAGTCAATGCTTTCTCTAGATTTTTATGTTTATCCGTGGTGCTAATAAGTTGTGCAACTGCAACTTTCATGAGTTATCTCCGTTTACGTTGAAAAAATTTGCTGCGCCCGACATTGAAGCTAAACTGCCACCTTCGTCGATTTTTCTCTTGGTCTCAATTTCACTGTATTGAGCGGCGATCGCACGAGTCCCAAGTTCCTTCGCGATAGCAGGATCAATGACCAATACACCGTCATCATCGGCAATTACCAGATCTCCCGGGTGAATAGCTACGCCAGCAACACTAATCGGTACATTAATTGCACCTTCAATTCCAAGAATACGTGTTGTTAGTGGACTAACGCCGCGACCGAAAATGGGTACATGAATATCCTGTAGCGCTCTAAAATCGGTTACTTTACCATCAATAACCGCTCCAGCGACACCCTTGGCGCGCGCCATATACGAAACCATCTCTCCCCAACACGAGCGGTCGGTATCTCCTGACATGTCGATACAAATTACGTCACCTGGCTCTACGATATCTAACACTTTATGAACGGCCGTCGAGTCAAGATGCGGAATACGAACCGTAACTGCGTTGCCAACGAAATTTATCGGGCGAAAAATTGGCTCAAGATCTTTAATAAAACCGAAGTCAGTCATATGACCGATTGTTGAAGGACAAACATTTTTAAATTGTTCTTTGAGCTCTCGGCTGACGCCTTCTATACGCGGGTTCAATATAAACATAGTTCACTCCTTAACTGAAATATCAGATGATCGGTCCAATAATTGACTTTTGGGTAATGTGATCGGCGTGTCTGGTTTGATAATAAGCCAACACAACATCGCTAAAATGATTGGCACGATGTTAAACATTAAAGCGACAGCCCATCCAAAATACTGGGCTAAAAAGCCGCAGATGAGCGGCGATGCTACGCCACCTAAATTTCCCCATAAATTCATCCATGCGCTAACAGACCCGCCAAATTGGCGACCCTTGTCAGCGGCAATCGCCCATGATGCAACAACGGGCAGGCCCAGTAGCCCAAGTGCTGCACTAAGCCATATTATTGTGATGACTTTATTGTCAGTGTAAGCCGCGCCTGTTATGGCGATGATAAAACCTGCAAGGCCAAACAGCGCCAAACTTCCTCTTGCTGCCAACGATGAGTAGTTTTTACTTAAAAGATAGTCGGAAAATACACCACCACCCAAAACCGTCAAACAAATTGTTAGCCATGGAAAGCTAGCGCCGATGCCCATATGAGTCATCGAAAACCCGCGGGCTTCCTGGAGAAAACTTGGTAACCAAACCAGAAATAAAACAGTGAGATAGCCAACAAAAAAATAATGTAGCCCGACCGCCCAAAAGTCACTACGCTTTATAAAGTTCCGCCACGGCGCTGGCGTATCTTGTTGGTTTTTTTCGATCGTACGCCCGTTTTTGATAAGCTCCAGTTCTTGAGTTGATACCCAAGGGTGCTCTTCAGGTTTATTTCTGGCACAGATGTACCAAAAAATCGCAGCAACTAATCCGATGCCACCAAACACGTAAAACACCATGTGCCAGCTAAACATTGTAAGTATTGCGACGGTGAGTAACGGAGCAATAACCGGGCCGAAATAAGTGCCTGCAACCAACAGACCCGCAGCTCTTGCTTTTTCTGTCTTTTGAAACCAATAAGCGTTAAAAACGCCATTCGCCGGAAAAATGGGGGCTTCGCCGACACCAAATAGAAATCGCACGATACTTAACAATATATAGTTAGAAACGACAGCAGTTAAGATTGTGAACGTTGACCATAAAATGAGTGCTAAAGTAATTACATTTCGGGCCCCAAACCGTTCGGCACATAGGCCTGTGGGTATCTGGCTCAAAGCATAACCCAGACTAAATACTGAAACCAAAAGTCCAAATTCTATTTTATTAAGACTTAAGTCGCGCATCATCGGTTCGGCTACAATAGCGAGGTTTGCACGATCCATATAAGAAATAACACCGAGAATAAAAAACAACGCAGAGAGCCACCAGCGAATGTGTGTTTTTTTACCATTAGCGTTAATACTATACGGTTTTAATGAATTTATTAAAGGCATGTACATCTCCTCCTTTGTACAGTGTCCTGCAGGAAAAGATGTGTTTTACCAGTTCGTATTGACAAACGAGGTTGTTTTATCCCAAGCGCTTTGGAGGCCTGCATATAAAGCCGTTTGCTCAGTTGTGACAATAATGTCTGATGCGTTTTCTTTGAGTGCAAATTGTTTCTCGCGGTCGCTCCATGCGGGAAGAAGCCAATTTTTGTTTGCCGCTTGTGCGGCTTTTGCTATGCGTTGTAAGTCGTTGAAGTCATCTTCATTGCGCTTATAAGCACCGCGACCGCGCAATAGCGAAAGATCAGAAGGGCCTATAAAAACGCCATCGACGTTTTCAAGCGCCAATATCGCATCAATCTCGTTTAGGGCTTGAGCATCCTCAATAAGGGGATAGCAGCGGGTTTTTTGATCCTGTTCTTTTACCCAAGCGTCATCTGGAGCACCATAATTGACGGTACGACCGCCCGCGTAACTTCGTTTGCCCCTCATCGGGAATTTTGCAAAAGCACTAACGTGCTTAGCGTGATCAGCGCCTTCGACATGGGGGATAATGACTGCATCCGCGCCAAAATCTAATGCTTGTTGTATCGGGCCGCGTTCAGGCGCCAATACTTTGGCCAAAACGCGAAAGCCGATAGCTTTCAAAAAGGGGACAAACCGCTCTAAAATAGCAAGATCGAAGGCACCGTGTTCAATATCCAATACAGCGCTGCAGTATCCAATCTTATAGGCGATTTCTGCCATACCAGCATGAGCCGTTGAGAACCAAATTCCAAATGCTGGTTGATTTGTTAAATTGTTTCCATCTTTTTGTTTTGACATGAATATCCTCCCTTTATCATGTATACACGGTGTATATCATCTCGATTTACACCTGTAAATCGCATAATGATGATGGAATATGAGCCGAACTCGGAAAATAATTCCGATCTTTTGAGCGCTAATATGCTCGAAGATAATCTTGGTAAATTTTACGGGGCATGCTCAAAGAGAAAACTAGCACTTAAAAATTAGATAAAGGAGCTGAATGTTTTCCTATATCCAATTTTGAAAACGTGGTGCGATAAATAAGAATGGTTGCAATATCAGTATGTTATATATATGAGAGGTCAGTAATTGTTATAAGGCCAATAAATTGAGCAAACCAGCCAAGGAGCGTGTCTACGATTATATCCGCCAACTTGTGATTGAAGGTAAGGCGGCAGCGGGCACGTTCATTGAAGAGCAGGAAATATCAGCTAAGGTTGGGGTTTCGCGAACACCGGTGCGTGAGGCCTTTTTAAGGCTTGAAGCTGAACACTTTATAGATTTAATCCCGCGGCGTGGTGCGCTGGTTCGTCAGGTTACGGTACAGGAATTAACGAATGTCTATGAAGCGCGCCGCCTTATCGAGATCCATGCTGTTCGCCGTATTTGCGAGGATAGAGTACTCGCTTTACCTGAAGGTGTAGCCGAGCTCTTAGAACGTATGGCCGCTGCTTTAGCTGCGGGTAATTTTTTAGACCATTTAAAACTGGATATGGAATTTCATCATAAATTGGTAGCAACGACCCACAACGATGTATTGATCACTATGTATGACAGTTTACAAGGACGTAAACTCGCAGTTGCTTTTACCGCATTTAAAACCAACCCTAGTCGCGGACAACTTATTATGAAACAGCATAACATGCTTTGGCAAGCCTTAAAGGCGAGGGATTCGGCTCAGGCAGAAGCCGTAATAAAAGAGCATTTACGCCCTGTCCATGAAGTCATTGACGTTTTACCAAAAAGATAAGCCTTTACTGTACCATTTCATCGAATAATTATTTTAGTGTTTAATTGAGAGGTATCGTGATCAACAAACCTATTTGTATCTGAATTATTATGCGCTGCAAACCTTGTGATTGATACTTTATGCCGGGTAGGGCATCCGCTGCCATCTCTTCATCTGTCCACCCGGCCAAGTAGTCTTAAATTGCGAAGTCGTGCTGATTAGAACGCGAATGCCCGTTTAAGTTTGTTAATCTTTGAGTCGTTTGAGCCGGTTCGGCTAATGAGCACCTACGCCCTGTTCGTGAAGTCGTTGATGGTTTATCAAAAAGGTAAGCCTTTACTCTGCTAATTCATCGAATAATTATTATATCTTAAAGCACAGCTCTCCCAAAATCGATTTTACCTGCATTAATCTTTCCGCATCAAACCTCTGAATACTAAATTCAGCCGGGTAGGGCATCAGCTGCCAACTATTCATCTCAGTCCATCGGGCCAAGTAGTCGTAAATTGCTAAGAAACCGTGCTGTTGGAACGCGAATATCCGTTTAACTTCAATTCGGTCGGTTGAGCCGCTCCGGTTATTGATCAAATATGGTGAGCGCGCGGGGATTCGAACCCCGGACCTACTGATTAAAAGTCAGTTGCTCTACCGGCTGAGCTACGCGCTCACAGCAAGCGAATAACTCGCTGAAAGTGCGCGGAACATACGGGTGACCGCGCCTAACGTCAATACTGTAAAGCGTATTTTTTTAAATTTTTTAAAAAAAAATTTGATCTTAAGTTTTCATTGTTTGCCTTGGGTTTTTAACTTTCTTCCGCATAATATAAAACAACTATTCTAACGCGGCGCCAAATTAAATTCGTCCTATTGCAAAGCCAAAATTTATCACAGTA
>Ga0308161_1006163_pt1 | contig 10241 bp, 7 predicted proteins | sample PhyFR2_FD_201034 | JGI IMG/M metagenome (GOLD analysis project Ga0308161, IMG submission 201034) | Phyllosphere microbial communities from UC Gill Tract Community Farm, Albany, California, United States - DLSLF.R2 | ecosystem: Host-associated > Plants > Phyllosphere > Unclassified | place: USA...
ATGGTCGTAGCCCGGCTGCGTCGAGAACGCCGTGATGTTGCCGTTGTGCTGCAGCTGCTCGCGGTAGCCGTCGACGTTCTGGCCCTTGCCGCCGTCGAACGTGACCGCGTTCTGCGAACGGGTCTGGTGATACCAGCTCGACCACAGCGTCGAACCGTACCAGTCGTACCAGCCGGCCTTGACGAGCAGCGGCTGGCCGGCGACGGACAGCAGCAGGCCGTTCTGGTCGCCGTGGCTGTGGTTGAACGAGCCGTACGGGCTGGACTTGAAGAACAACGACGTGCGGCCGGCCGCCGACAGGTCGCTGTGCAGCGCAACCCAGCCCGTGCTCGGCAGGTACGCGGCATTCGGCGGCGCCGTCCTGGCGCTCGCGCCCGTGACCGGCATCGGATACGGCGCCTGCACCACGGACAGCGAGTCTTCGGTGCCCGCCAGCTGGGACACATACCAGGCCGCGTGCGGCGACGTCATGCGGTTGGCGAATGCGCGGTACACGCGCGGATCGGGCTTCGTCTCGGCACCGTCGCCGAACGCATGCACCCTGGCGCCCGGCGGCGTGAATTGCGCGGCGAAGTCGAGGAAGCCCTGCGCCCACGGCTTGGTGTACATGTTGACGCCGGTCGCCTGGGCGATCGGATCCCACAATGCCGTCATGTAGCCGGCCGCATATTCACCGTAGGCGGTGCCGTTGGCGTAGCCGCCTTCCGCACCCGACCACGGCGACGGCGTGTTCACGTAGGCGCGGAACGCGAAGTCGAACCACGTCTGCGCTTCCGGGATGTCGCCCAGTGCCAGCGTCGAAATGAGCGACATGTAGATCATCAGCGTGTTGCCGTGCGAGTCGAACGGATACTGGTCCAGACGGCCGTTGTCGCCGGCGAGGTTGGCGTACATTTCGGTCACGCGCGTCTTGGTGACGGCGAGCCAGCGCGTCTTGCGGGTCGCGTCCAGGTCGCCCGCCAGCAGGTCGGCCGCCTTGAGCAGCGTCACCGCGATCTGGCGCGTGGCCTGGTCCTGGTTGGCGTAGCTGGTCGGGCCGGTCGGGCTGAGCGACGCCAGCTGGTCGCCGCGCTTGAACGCCTCGGTCAGGAACGCCGCGTCTTTCTTGAGGCGCCACAGCAGCGCGGCCGCTTCCAGCTGGCGCGTCGCTTCATTGATGCGGTTGCGCACGTCGGTCTGCTGCGTGGCCATCGCCGACGTCATCGGCGACGTGATCTGGAGGGGCCAGCGCGCATCGGACAGGTTCGGCAGTGCCGTCGTCTGCAGCTTGACTTCGTTGATGAGGCGGCTCACGTACGGGTCGAGTTCGGCCTTCCTGGCCGCGCTCCACGTCGCATACGGCGCGAACGTCGACCCCAGCGAACGGGGATGCGGCTTGGCCTGGATACGGGCGCGCAGCGTGGCGTTGTCCGGCACTTCGAACAGCGTCGACGCGCTCGTGACCGAGAAGGCGCGCGGCGCCGACCAGTCGGTCGAACCGGAAGGCCGCACGCGCCAGGTGTAATTGCCCGCTGCCAGGGCCTTGGTCGGCAAATACCAGTTCCGGTTGACCGTGGCCTTCAGCGCCGTGCCGCCCACCGGCGTGATCTCGACGTCGTAGCTGGCCGGGCCGGTCGGATGACGCGCCCAGGTAAAGCCCGGCGGATTCTGCGCCTGCGCGGCACCGTTGTCCGGTGCCGGCCGCACGACCAGCGGATCCGTCGACCTGGCCCAATCGGCGTGCGCGCTGAACGACCACATCAGCGATGACAGGACAGCCGCGACGGCCAGGCCTTTACGGGAAAACTTCATGTATATGCTCCAAGAAAATTGTCTGGACTTCTCGACAGGCCCAGTCGACTTGGCAGCCCGGGCACGCTTCATGTCACAATCCGCTCATGTCGTTGAGTGTGTCGTGACGGCGAAATATTACCCCAAGAAATTTTACACACGGAAAAATTTCTATATGAAAATCAAAGATTTTTCTCGAAATTTTTGTGAACTTTTTCGGATTTTCCAAGTCCTGTAATGGCGGTCTTTCCAGACACACTACAGACGTTTTTTAACAAACCAGAATTTCGGGAAACTTTTCGATCGCGGCAGGATGGGACGCACGGCCGGTCGTCTGCCGGTCGTCTGCCGGTCGTTTGCCGGTCGTTTGCCGGTTGTCTGCCGGTCGTCTCCTGGTCGTCTTCTAGTCGTCTGCCGGTTGGGTGATTGCGGGGTGGGCGTTGCCGGCGTGCCGTTAAGACTGCGACAACGGCACGCCTGCGCGGTGCCGCCCCATGACGCCGCGATCGGGCGGGACCGGGTGCGTTGCCGCTCGCGTGCGGCGCCAGATGGATGGGGCGCGATGATGCACGGGCAATGCCGGGTGGCGGATGGCGGATGGTGGATGGCGGATGGTGGATGGCGGGTGGCGGATGGCGGATGGACGTGGGGGGCGTACGTTGGCCGGTCCCGAGGAACTCGTGCACCGCCCTTGTATGCAGCGCTTGTGCACCGCCTCGATAGGTAGCCTCGGCGGCGCCGACGTTGCGGTGGCGCCGCCCGCCGTTCAAGGGTGCCGGTGGCGCTGCGGCACCGTTGCGGTGCCGCCGGGATGCCGTCCCCGTCAGTGCGCGCGTGCCGGCGCTGCCGCGCGCGCCGCCTCCGCGTACAGCGCACGCATGCGTTTCAGGTAGCGCAGGCAATAGATGCCGAACGCGACCGGCGCCTGCGCCATGTAACGGCGCCGCACCATGAACTCTTCGCGCCGTGCCGCCATCCGGTTGGCGGACGAGACGCTGCCCGCGTGGTCGCGAAATACCGTCAACGGCCGGTCGACGGTGGCGGGCCGCGCCACGCGTCCGAGGCGCAGCCACAGGTCGATGTCCATCGCATACTTCAGCGTTTCGTCGAACATGCCCACGCGATCGAACGCGCTTCGCCGTATGAACACGGCCGGGTGCGGCACGGACGCGCGCCCGGCGACGTAGGCGCGGTAGCTGAACGGCACCAGCCGGTACGGCGGCATCATCCGCCCATCCTTGAGTACCTGCACGGTGCCGAACACCCAGTCGACACGCTCGCGCGCGAAGCGTTCGGCCACGGTGGCCAGCACGTCGTCGTCCACGTAGTAGTCGTCCGAATGCAGGTGCGCCACGTAGTCGCCGCGGGCCGCTTCGATGCCGCGATTCATGGCGCGGCCGATGCCGCCGCCGACGTCGCGCAAGACCCGTTTGCGGCCCGGATAGGCGGCGATCATGTCCAGCGTGCCGTCCGTCGAACCGCCGTCGACGAACACGTGTTCGACGTCCCGCCAGGTCTGGCGCCGTACCGACGCCAGGGTATCCGCCAGGGTGGCGGCGCTGTTCCAGGTGCACGTGACGATGGAGAAAGTCGGCCTGTTCATGTTCACTCGCGATAAAAGTCCAGCACCCGCGGCAGGGCGTGGAACACGTCCATCGGAACGGCATCGGGCAGCGGCACGGTGCGCGGCGCGCGGCCGAGGATGTGCACCAGCCGCTCGACCAGGCGCGGCATGGTCTCGGCCAACTGCAACTGCCCGTCGTAGTACTGGTACGCCGCCAGCTCCGGCGTGCCGCCGCGCGCCAGCGCCACGCACTGCTTGCCCAGTGCGAGCGCTTCCAGCACGGTGGTACCGCAAGGCTCTTCCCATACCGATGGAATCACCAGCGCGTGGCTGCGCGCGGACATGCGGATGACGTCGTCGTAGCCCAGCCAGCCGAGGAAGCGCACCTGCGGCCCGGCGTATTGCCGCTCGAGGGCCTGGCGCAAGGGTCCATCGCCGACGACGGTCACGCGCGCATGCCGCGGCAGCCGCCCCTGCACGTGCGCGAGGAATTCGCCGAAGCCCTTGCCCGCATCGATGCGGCCCACCAGCAGCACCTCGCCCGCCCGCACCGCTTCCGGCGCGGCGGCGCGTGCGCGCAGGTACGGGTAACGGACGAAATTGTGGATCACGCGCGCGCGCGACAGATCGGCATCCGGCACCGCGCGCAGGAAAGCGCGGCGCAGGAAGTCGGAGACGAAGATGGTCTTGTGGCGCGAAAACGCATCGGCGGCTTCGAGCCGGTAGCGGCGCACCGCCATCCCGGACATCGAGCGCCGCAGCGCGTTCGGGGCCGGGTGGATGCACGCGGCGCAGTCGCGCGCGTCCGTCGTCGTGCACACGTGCCCCTGTGCGAAGCGCAGGTGGATCACGCATTCGCTGCCCTGGTCGTGCCGCGTCTGGACGAAATTCAGGCCCGGCGGCACGTACCGCCCCGCCATCGGCAGGTGGCCGTGATAGTGCACGACGTCGTAGCGCGGGGCCTCGCGCAGCAGCGCGCGCGCCACGCGGCGGGCGAACCACGGCCGCTTGACGGGATTGAAGAAGCCGAGCTGCGATTCTTTCCAGCCGGGGCGCGCGAACGAGAAGCCGGGCAGCACGCGTCCGCGAAAGCCGATGTCGGCCGCGCTGCCTTCGTGGCAACGGTCGCTGGACCCCATGATGTCGACGTCGTGTCCGTGCTCGAGCAGCGCGTTGGCCAGCGTGACCACATGTTTGCCGAGGCCGCCGATACGGGTCCCCGGCAAGTCTTCCGACACCATCAGGATCTTCATGCCGCCTTCCTCATCGACCACCAACCCTTCATGCGCGACCAGGCGAGGTCCCGGTCGTCCCGCTCGATCACGACCAGCACGCCGTACGCCCCCAGCAGCGCGGTCGTCGCCAGCACCAGCAGCAGCCGGTCGAGCGGGGTGCCGCACGCGCGGTTGACGACGAACGCGGCCAGCGCCACCGCGACGACCCCGAGCGCGCCCGGCGCATACGCGGCGCGCACCAGGTCGCCCAGGCGCGCCGGTACCGTGCGGCCGTGCACGGCCGCGAGGAACGCGGCGCTCAGCAGCACGGAGGCGAGCAGGTGTCCCCAGGCCGCGCCCGCGATGCCCCACCCGGCCACGCCGAGGTAGACGACCACCAGCCCGACGGCAGCGCGCGCCAGCGCGAACATGCCGGACAAGCGCGGATGGCCCATGCCGTCGTTGACGAGCGACGGCAGGCTCGTCAACGAATCGACGAACTGCGACAGGGCCATCACGGCTAGCACGACCTGTCCGGCACGTGCGAACTGCGGGTTCATCCAGTAATACAGGATCTGGTACGAAAACACGGCGACGAGCACGAGCACCGCGGCGTTGAGAAACACGACGTAGCGGCTGGCCTTCAGGTACAGGCGTTTCAGGCGGTCGAGCTCGCCACGCGCCGCGAGCGCGCTGGCGGCGGGGAACACCACGCCGGACAGCCGGTACGTGAGACTCAGGATGCGGTTGGCGAGCGTCGAGGCGACGGTGAAGTATGCGAGGCCCGTGACGCCGACCAGTGCGCCGATGATCAGCTTGTCCGCATACGCGTACGACAGCGTCGCGAAACGGCTCAGGAAGGCATACGCGGAAAACCCCAGCAGTTCGCGCCGGATCGCCGCGCCGGCACGGCGGTAGCGCAACGCCGGCAGCAGGCGCCGGATGCAGCGCCACAGCACCAGGCAGTTCACCGCGCTCGCGACGATGCGCACCAGGATCACCGCGAACAGGCCGTGGCCCAGCATCAGCACACCTACGGTGAGCAGCGGCACGCCCGTACCGAACAGCATCTCCACGCCGCCTGCGATGTCGTAGCGCATCAACGCCTGCGGCACGCTTTGCAGATAGTTCTGCAGCTGCCCGACGAAGAACCCGAACGCGGCCAGTTGCAGCGTGGCGATCGCCTCTGCTTCGAGCTCGGCCGGCACCGCAAACACGCGCGTCACGAACCAGCGCGCGCCGCACCACAGGCCGAGTCCGCCCGCAAGGCCCAGTAGCGCATACACGGACAAGCCGAAGCACACGGTTTCGTCGATGCGTTCCCCGTTGCCGGGCTGGTTGCGGTCGGCATTGAAGGCGGCCAGGAACTTGACGGACCCGGCCGTGACGTTGATGTCGATGACGGCGAAGTAGCCGACGATCGCCGTCACCAGCGAATACACGCCGTAGCTGGCGTCGCCCAGCCCGTGGACGACGAGCGGCACCGTCCCCAGCGCCACCAGTGCCGGCACCACGGCGCCGAGCAGGTTCGACCAGGCATTGCGTACGAGGCCGAGGTTCATGACGGCTCCCCGGCTGCGTGGACGAAACGGCGACCTGCGGCCGCGACCTGCGGCGCGGCCCGACCCTGGGCCGCCTGCGCCTGGCTCGCTCCTCCGTTGGCCCCGGCCAGCGCCACGTACGGCAGCGCGAGGCAGACGGCCAGCATCTGCGTCGTGCGCACCTGCGGAAACGGCGTGCCGACCAGCAAATCCGGCAGCATGAACGCGAGCCCCGCGGCGCCCGCCGTGGCCAGCCCCAGCAGGTCGGGCGGGAGCGTGCGGCCGGCCTGGCGCGCGCAGCGCGCGAACGCCCAGATCGTGCCGCCGAGCAGGACCAGGCCGGGCAGCCCCGCCTTCAGGGCAATGTGCAATACGCCGCTGTGCAGGAACAGGCCGCCGTCCTCGCCGGCCTGCCATGCGATCTGCCGGTAGCCGGCGTAGCGGCCCCAGGCGCCGATGCCGGTGAGCGGATGCGCGAGGAAGTCGGCCAGCGCATAATCCAGCTCCAGCACCCGCTCGCTCCGGGCGCCGGTACGCGTCGACGCCATGTCGTAGAACAGGCTCGACAATCCGCCGCCCGCCCCCTGCACTTGCCCCAGGCGCTTGGCCGCCGCGGCCAGCAGGCCCGCGCCAACGACGGGTGCGCCGAGCAGCAGCAACCCGATGCGCCGCCGCGGCGGCAACCGCAGCGCGACGAGCGCCAGCGCCAGCGCCAGGCCGATCCACGCGGTGCGGCGGTAGGACAGCACGATGCAGAGTGCCGTCGTGCACAGCGTGGCCCAGTCGAGCGCGGTCCAGACCGGCGCGCGCCGCGGCGCGGCCGCCCGGCACAGGTTGACGGCAGCGATGGCGCACGCCGCCGTGCACAGCAGGCTGTCGTTGATGTCGAAGAACGTGAGCTTGATCTTGATGTCGTTCATGTTCGCATATACGTTGTTCGGATCGCCGCCGAGAAAGGCCCAGCGCAGGAGACCGAACAGGGCGCGCCCGAGTCCGGCCAGCAGGATGAAGCGGCTCAGCGCCAGCGCGTGCGCGCGAGTCGGGAACGCCAGCAGCAACAGCCCGACGAGCGGCGCCATCCAGACGACGTTGGAAAAGCCGGACGGCGCCAGCGCCTGCGCGAGGGTGACGTTGGTAAGCATCGCTACCGCCACGTGGCCCCCCAGCAGCGCAAACCAGCCCAGGAACCACGGCCGCAGGCTGCACGACGGCACCGGCTGGCGCCGGAACCCGGCGGCGACGCGCGCGCAACACCAGGCGCCGGCCATGCACCACAGCAGCAACGGGAAGAACAGCTGGCCCGAACCGCGGCTGTAGATGCCAGGCGAGCTGGTCGTCGCCAGCGAGCCGTAGCTCGTCGAGTTCGTGCAGAACAGCACCGCCAGGTAGCCATACGCCGGCACGGACGGCCACACGATGCCGACACCCATGGCGGCCACGGCCAGCAGCGCCAGCACGGCGGCGGCGATGAACGGCAGCGACGCCAGCAAGAGGACGAGCAGGTTGTCCATGGCGGATCAGTCCTTGCCGGTGGATGCGCCCAGCAGCCGCGTGCGATCGCGCGGCGCCATGGCATCCAGCAGCTGGTTCAGGAAGCGGTCCTGCGCGCGCCAGGCGCCCTGCTCGTCGGCGCCGACGGTCGACACCCGCACGAGCATGCCGTCGGGTATCCGTCCCGTCAGGCCGTACAGGAAGCGCTGGTATTTCTGGCCGAGGCCCGCCGTCACGGCCTTGTCGCCCATCGTCACCCAGTACGTGACCGGTTCGGTGCGCGCGTGGCGGCGCCCGACGAGGCGCTTGACGGGCACGCTGCCGTACCGCGTGGACAGCAGCGCCTTGCGGTCGCGTACCAGATCGAAACCCTGGGCCGCGTAGCAGACGTCCGGCAGGTGCAGCTGCAACTGCTTGCTCTGGTCGGCGCCATACGCGATCGACAGCATCACGCGCCGTCCGTCGGCGTCGGCGTACGTGCGCGCGAGGGTCTGGTCGTACAACGTCGCGATGAGTGCCTGCTGCGTCGCGTCGGGCGCCACGGGGGCGACCGTGCCGTCCACGCGCCAGTGGCCGAAGCGGCGCGGAATCATGGTCTCCAGGTCGAAGGGCGCCTGCACGGCGGCCGTCTTGCGCGCCGGCGCCAGCGCGCCGGTCAGCGCCGACGCGCCCGCCATCGCCGCGCCCAGGACCACGCTGGCGACGAACGTGCGCTTCATGGCGCCTCCTTCGCCGCCGGCCCGGCGCACGCGGCCGCGCGGCGCCGCGGCAACCACTGCAGGGCGGCATCGAGCGCCAGGATCAGCACCAGCGCGGTGACGAACAACACCATGCCGGCGAAGCCGTGCAGGAAGCCCCGCCCGGCCGCGTCGCCCCGGTAATACGTGATCAGGGTCAGCACGACGACGCGGGTGACGTTGGCCGCAAACGAGACCGGCACGATGCACAGCGCCAGGCCGACGTTGCGAAACGCGGAAGGATGGCGCATCAGGTTCAGGTAGAACAGGCCGAGCGCTTCCAGGGTCAGCAGCGTCTGCAGGCCGGCGCACGCGTCCGCCACCAGCAGCCGGTAGGGGCCGATCTGCAGGATCACGCCGGCGCGCCCGATCGGGTAGCCGAGCGCGAACAGCAGGTGTTCCGTGGCCCACGACACGGCCAGCTTCATCGGCATCGTCACGGCCGCGACGAACTCGCTCGGCAGCGGCACCATGAACAGCATGAAGAAGAAGGGAAACCACAGCACGCGCAGCGCGCCCGCGCCGCGCTTGACGAGCAGCACGGCCGCCATGACGAGGATGATCGACAGGATCTCCAGCATCAGGATCCGTTGGGCGCGCCCCAGCACATGCGCGGCAAGGCCGATGGCCAGCACGGGCCATCCGATCCATCCCGTCCGCGCCGGCGTGGTGGCCGCGAGCACGTCGGGCCATGTGCGGTGGACGAGCCACAGCGCCAGGCCGAAGATGATCGGTCCATGTCCCTGCTCTTCGCCGATCCAGGGGCCGGTGAACAAATCGTACAGCGTGGGCACGAACAGCACCGCAAGGCCGGCGAACACGGGCCACCATTCGGGCGGCATGGGCGGATGCAGGACGCGGGGGCGTGCGCCGGTGTCCATGTCAGGACTCCACCGTCACGGCGCCGAGCACCTCGCAGCTGGCGTCCACGAGCTGGCCGGCGGCGCGGGCCAGGTGCGCGACCCGGGTGACGTGGCGGCGCGCGACCAGCAGCGCCGCGCCGGCGCGTGCGGCCACGGGCACGGCATCGGCGCCGGCCTCGAACGGCGGCACGTCGTACAGGATGACGTCGTAGCGGCTTTCCAGCGCGGCATGCAGGTGCCGGAAGCCTTCGCGCGCCAGCAATTCCTGCGGGTTCGGCGGCAAGGTGCCGGCCGGCAGGACCGACAGCGCGGCGAAGGCCGGCACCGGCGCGATCACGTCGAGGCCGGCACGCCCGGCCAGCAGGTCGGACAGGCCCTGGCGCATCTCGATCCCGAACGCCGCCTGCTGGCGCGGGGCGCGCAGGTTCGCATCCACCAGCAGCGTGCGCTCGCCCAGTTGCGCGAACACGATCGCCAGGTTGGCGGCGCACAGCGTGGCATCGTCGGCCGGCGTCACGCCAGCGATGGCCAGGGCACGGCGCCCGCGCCCGAACCAGCGCAGCAGCAACTGGCTGCGGAGGGCGCGCAATGCCTCGACCTCCTGGCCGGACGGGTCGTACGCGGCGAACAGGCGCGGCGACAGCCCCCCTTCCCCGTGCTGCAGGTACGGGTAGGAAAATTGTCGCGCCAGTGCCTGGCGGACGTCGTCCGCGCTGACCAGGTCCAGCCGCACGGCCGCTTCGCCGAAGCGGATGCCGGTCTCCTCCTGCATGCGCAGCACCCGGTCGACGTCGTCCGGCGCGAGCTTGCCGGCGGCGCGCAGCAGCGCCCCCATGCGCGTATCGACGTCGTGCTGCGCGGGCAGCGTGCCCAAGAGCGGTGAATTCATGTTCGGCCCCAGGTCAGTTCAGGCGCGGCAGGCGGCGCGGCGCCAGGCGGGCCGCCAGTGCGCGCAACCGTCCCGCGCGGCGCTGGCGCGGCCGCTTCCATGCGATGGTGCCCAGCACGGGCAAACCGACGATGTCCGTGACGTCCCGATCCGACCGCACGCGCCGGTCCAT
>Ga0308161_1006164_pt1 | contig 10241 bp, 6 predicted proteins | sample PhyFR2_FD_201034 | JGI IMG/M metagenome (GOLD analysis project Ga0308161, IMG submission 201034) | Phyllosphere microbial communities from UC Gill Tract Community Farm, Albany, California, United States - DLSLF.R2 | ecosystem: Host-associated > Plants > Phyllosphere > Unclassified | place: USA...
CGAAGAGGTCGATGCGAAGCGCATCCTCTTGGTCGGAGGGTATATTGGAGCTCTTGCGCAGCTGCATGACATCCTCAGAGCTAGTCGAAACATTGAGATGGAATCAGTGTGAACGGCGAAAGATCAAGGAGAATAGATGGCTCTTGCTTCCGACCACAACCTCAAACTATCTCACGAAGACCTCAGAAGCAATCGATCGAGCTCCATTCGGTACCCTACACTTTCAGAAACGACTCACAAGGCTTCCTCGCCCCTCACTAGCATCATCTTCCTCACTTTTGTTCAATGACCACAACACGCTGCTACATCGACTTTGCTGCCGGCAATAAGGAGCAGTACGATCGAGAACTATTACAGTATCGAGATCTCGAGAAATGGTTGGCTCAGAATGGAGAGAAATACGGTCTCGCAAGTGATCTGAAGGATTTGGACACGACAGGGAGGGAGACGCTTACTGCCATGTACGAAGCAGAAACCAAGGTGAGTCCAATTCCCTAAGAAGCGAGAGGAAAGAGCTAAAAGCGTCTGTACAGATCAGCTTGACCGATAAATCCTTCGCACCTCCTCCTTCTCTCCTCCTTCCACGACTCTACTTCAACGTATCGAACGCGGCTGGCCTCAAGAAGACCTCATCAAACTTCCTCGATCTCCTCAGTGACTCGAAGAAGCTCAAGAGTAAACGTTCGCCGAATCCTCCTTTGAGATATCAGGGTTGCAAGGTGTTTCGAATCGATGAGGGCTTTGTTGCGCAGACAGGAGACGTCACAAGACAGGATGGAAGTGGTGGCGAGTCGATATGTACGCCGCACTCTCACTTTTGCAAGAACGTTGCGATCGATCAAGGCTGAATTCGCTCGTTTGTTATAGATGGCGGCACTTTCAACGATGAAAAGGAGGGCCTCAAGACTCCCTTTCAGCTAGGTACGATAGCAATGGCGAACTCTGGCAAGAATTGTAAGCGTCTCCTTGTGTTCTGGTTTCGCGAGTTGCAACTCATTATCTCTCTCGAAATCTTTAGCGAATACTTCTCAAGTCAGCTAGCTACTTTCCCTTCCGAATCGATGCCTTGACTGATTCTTTTCCTCCATATTGCAGTTCTTCGTTACACTCACCACCGATCCCACGAAACTCAAGAAGCTAACAGGCAAATACGTCGCTTTCGCCGAGAGCGACTTTTCCGTCGAGAGTACTCAGCTGTGCCTGAATCGACTCAACGAACTAGGTGATGGAAAAGGAGGAACGAAGGAACCTGTCTGGATCGAAGAGTGCAATATTTGCGAGTAGATACTGGATCGTTTCGAGGTGGAACTAAGGCTGGCCTTTCCTCCTCCCGATTCTCTGGCCTCTACTCCTCGTTGACTCCTCTACTACATCAGTGTCGCAGACTCATTCACTGCGCAGCATGCTCGTCGGGTACTATCTTCATCGCTCGACGCTCCCTCCGAGAAATGCGCACGACATTTCACCTTTCCTCGTCATCAGCTCGCTTCGTCACTTCTACGCAGAGTTTCGCTCGTTGGTCGACTCGACAGCACTCGACAAGTCGTCGGAGCAGTTCGCGGGCTATTCGCGGCAAGATCGTCATTTCATAAGGCCCCACTAGGTTTTCCCCGCTTCCAACTGCTCTTCTCCTTCTACTCTTCACTGCTCTCTTTCAACAAACTCATACCTTCAACACTCACGTCCTGTTCGACGTCAAGCAGCACAACCCACGCAGAAACACTCGAAAATGCCAAAAAGAGCTCTCTGTTCATTCGGTGTCGACGTCGACGCTTGTTCGGGATGGTTGGACTCGTACGGAAAGGGCGACTCGCCAAACGATAGTAGGTATTCGTCTGTCGTTATCGAGGGAAAAGCGAGAAATCTCAGCTGATTTTGACGCTTAATCAGTGACAAGGGGTTGCTTCGCGGGAGAAGTTGGAGTTCCTCGACTGCTCAAGATGTTCAAGAAGTACAACCTGACGACCTCTTGGTACGCTTGACTTCCAATCCTGTTTCGTCCGATTTCGCTGATTCGCAACTTTGCTCGACAGGTTCGTACCCGGTCATTCCCTCGACACTTTTCCCGAAGAGATGGCAATGGTTCGAGATGCAGGGCATGAGATCGGTCTTCACGGTCAGCTCCAATCGATTCATTCTACTGGAAAAACGAAGCTGAAACTCGGGTGATTTAGGTTACAGTCACGAGAACCCGAAGAAGATGACTATTGAGCAACAACGAGATGTTCTCGATCACACGATCCAGCAGTTGACTGAGTTTACTGGGAAAGCACCTCGCGGTCATAGTGAGTTTCGTACGAATCTGCTCTGTGTCCTTTCTTCGGGCTGATCGCGACCTCTGATCCTTAGCTACTTGCTGGTGGGAGACTTCGAAGGTGAGCTGTCGTGCTTTCGGGTAGCAGAGCGACTCATGGATTCGGGAGTGATTCGTTTTCGCAGGAAAGTATTCAACTTTTGATGGATCGAGGAATCGAGGTACGTCTCTCCGCTCTCTTGGGACTAGCCTCGTCAGCTGATATTCTTAAATACAGTACGACCACTCTTCTCAAGCTCATGATTGCCTGCCGTTCTAGTAAGTGCCCGATTCTCTTTGCGCTCAGTTTTCGAATCTGACTTTGCTACTTCTTCAGCACTCGAGACGAGGATACGTGGACAAAGATCGATTACAATGGACAAGCCAAGGATTGGATGAAGCCTCTCGTGAGGGGAAAGACGACTCCGCTCGTGACCATTCCTGCGAATTGGGTGAGCTCAACACTTGTTCCTTTTCTCTGTGCATTCGCTTACCATAGTGTTTCTCCAGTACCTCGACGATCTTCCACCTCACATGTTTATCAAGGATGCACCGAACTCTCACGGTTTTGTCGACGCTCGATCGACTCTCGAACTCTGGAAATCGCATTTCACGTATTTCTACAGGGAGCATGACTGGTTCGTGTTCCCTCTCACGATCCATCCCGATACTTCCGGTCGTCCGCATCTTCTCTTGATCCTCGAAGAGCTCATCGAGTGGATCAACGGACACGGTGAGCGATTCTCAACTTTTTTACCTCTCTCTTTCCGCTAATGTCGTTCGTTGCAGAGGGTGTCGAGTGGGTCACGATGGGCGTGAGTCCCTCTCGTCTTCTCTCACCCCGCTCTTGTTGACGCTTGTTGTGGTCACAGCAAATGAACGACGAGTTCAAGGAGCGTAATCCTTTCGTAGCTGATGAGAAGAAGTAGCTTGAGCGATCTTGTCTCTGGAAACTTTGTTGTGTTGTCGTGCTTGTTCGAGCATCGCATGTCGCTCACGCGTGGAGGCGAAAGGAGGGAACTGCGAAATCGATTTTTAAGTTGTTCTCCAAACCGACAGTCTTGATCGACATCGGAGCTTTCAGTATGCCAATGTACTGATCAAGCGATCTTGTCACGTAATTCGATACTCCCCAAGCAAGCGGCTTTCAAGGAAAGAGAACGATATTGGGTGGTCAGCGAACGGGTCCGGCGAGAGGGAATATCGCAAATGGTGAAGAAAAGGTAACTAACAAACTCGTGATACTGGCTAATATTGAAGTCTTACGCTCTGCTATTTGCTTCTGAAGTTGTACCATGGTGACGTCGAAGCAGAATTCACGAGCTTGCGACCTCCTCTCGAAAGTCTGGCGCAATGTTACGCTTGGGGCACTCGCACCGAGCTGAGAGTCAAGCAGCAACTACTTGCGCTATGGCGCAGCAAAACACGGATACAAGAGCTACTCATTGTGAGGGAGCTAAGCGACAATCAACAGCTTCGTTTCATTCGTTATCTTCACTAAGCCACTACTCTTTCTCTCGATCTTGTGTTTCCCTCGACGTGGACCTACTTTCGACGAGCTCGCTTCGTTAGCGAGAGCGCCATTGAGCGTGGGATCGAAGACTCACCTTCAGATTTCCCAAACCTCGTTGTAACTCCAAACTATCCCGCGCTTCTCGCATTCCACTTCGAATCTCCTCGCTTCCTTGCGTTTCGGTGTCGGTGAGATATTGAGGCGTTCAAGCTTGGCGGAAGGGGAGAGGTTCGAAACGAATTCTGCGAGATTTGGCGGACAGAACCCGTGCCCGATCGAAAGGGAAATGAGAGAAGCTTTGAGCTGTTCGGCGAGATCATCTACAGGGAATGACCAAACAGGGAAGAGAACGTTGTCGCTGGCGGAATGAGGATGACTGTTTCGAGAGAATTAGGAAGTGCCTTGATAGACTTCGAGACTGTTTCAATCAAGCACTCCAACTCCCCCCCTAAGAACCATTCGTCGGAGTCGATTGAGTGGTTACTATCGACGTTGAGTTCGAGGTGTTCGAGATGTGGGAGATTGGAAAAAGCGAATTTTGTTAGAGGTATTGACAGCGTGCGAAGTTGAGCGTTGGGAAGAGGAGTGTACCATCTCCATGCTGCGTAAGGCGTGATTCGAAGTGCCGAGTAAGATGCGAGAAGCGAGTACTGTTCTTCTCCATCGAATGATCTCCTATGGAGCGGGTGAAACGAAATGAGATTCATTTCGAACGGAGGTGAAGAGTGGTCCTCCGTGAGTGTGTCGATACGGCGTTGACGGAAGTACAGTTGTCTGTCAATCAAGTCGAAGTCACAAGGATCGTCGAGGATGACTCTTTGAAGTTTCGGAAACATCGAGAGTGTCGAAAAGAACGTTTCCACACCGTTGACCTCCTCTTCTCCATCTTCCTCTTCCTCTTCCTCTTTCTCTTCATCATCTTCTTCCTCTTCCTCTCGCCCATTCCCATGGTAGAATAGGTTGTGTTCAGCGGCCACAAAACTGAATACGAAGGTTCGAACGAGGGGCGCCAAATGCGAATATTGGCGTAGGCAGCGGAGGAGGCATGCGGACGTAGCTGTGAGATAATCCCAGAAGATCCACTCATGAATTTTCCACATCTTGTATTGAATAAGATGGATGGTGAGGCGAGAGTAGAGGTGAGGGCGAACGATCTGGGAGAAGAGTCTCGATACGAGACAAGAGTTGTAAAGATCTTGTAGCCCTGTGACACGGTGTAAGATGAGTTCGAGAATCTCTGTCGGTAGGGTAGGGAGCATTGCGAAGGGAAGGAAGCTAAGAAATTGAAAGTAAGGTCAGCATACATTGAACACGCTATGAGAGAGAGCTGAGCACACGGTAGCGCAGGTGGAGCACTCCGGTAGATTCTAAAGTACGTTCTGCGTTCTCAAGAGGTCGAGAGAGGGAGGATGAGCGAGTTTGAAATGAGAAGTGAAGGTCTGACGATTCGGGCCTGAGGGAGGCGGGTTCCTCGCTCAAAGAGGTGAGTGAGTGCTTGCAGACTGATTGATAGTGATTCCGGGGAGTCAGAGCGAGTTGTGGGCGGTGAAGTGAAGGGCAAGAGGGACAGGAGGGAAATCGAAAATCTTCGGGGTGTAGAGAGGCTCTTCATTGCTAGTGAAAAGCTTTCTTCGCTCTGTGAAGCTGGAAGGTTGACTAAGTATTGGACGGATGGCAGCTCACTCATTGTCGAACTAATTTCCTCGCGAGTAATTTCCTCGTGAGTTCGCAACAGATTCGTTTCGTAGAGCAGGGACTGTCTTCGCACGCAGCGAGCGAAGCCTATCGTGAAGATCGTAACACGGGAGGCAGCACCGACAATGTCAAAACACTCGGGAATGAGGATCCGTTGCAAGCGAAGAGGAAAAGCTACAAAATTGGTTTGTCAAGCGAGAGATAGAGGCAGGTAGAGAACAGATGACTGATTGGCGGGCTGTCTGTACAAGCGCATGCGCAAGGAATCAGCGTGATAGCGTTCACAGACAGAGGCGGAAGAAGGGTTAAAAGGGAAGACAGGCTTACATTGAATCCGACAGCATCGAGGAAGGAAGGCGAGCGCATTGAACAAAATACGGCGAGCGCTAGCTAGAGACGTAATGGGCGACTTTAAAGGAAATTTGACGAGAAAATACGAATGAGCACATTGAGGAAGCGAAGATGCCAAGACGCGAACTTCGAATGGATTGAGAGAGGGTCAGAGTGGAGACGGGACTAGAAGTGGAGGGACGGCTGGAAATAAGGAGAAGTAGAAGAGAGGTTCAGTCGAAGTAGAGAAGGAGCGGAGGGCGATGTGAAATGACGAGGTCCGAGTAGAGTGTCGAAGATGTCAACGAGAATGAAGTTCGTTCCTGGTGACCTACTTCCTGCATTCCGCGAGTCGTTTCTCCTCCCTCTTCCTGTCGGTCCTCATCTTCTTCGCTAACGTCTCTCGCTCTTCTTCGTTGAGACCGTTCCTTTCCACCTCTTCCTCGAGATCTGCCTCGAATCTCCTCTTCTTGATTCCCTCCATCATCGTCTGCGTTGCCTTTTGGAAGGCTTGGTCCCATTGAGCTTGATATTGTGCTTGAGATTGTTTAGCTGTCAGAATGTCGAAACGAGCTCGCGATTGAGCGAGATGAGGTTGAGCGATTTGAGATAAAAGTCTCGAGACGAGGCAGAGATTGGCGAGGTCTCGAGGATCGGCGAGATTGACAACGATTGATTCGAAAACAGCTTTCGTAAGCGAAGGTGTCATAGTGAGGGAAGAAGACTGTAAGGAGGAGATGGCGACTATTAGGAAATGCTCGAGCACGCCAGTGGAGATAGCTATGACCCACGCTGGTACAGCTAATAAACTCCTATGATCTCTGCTGTAAATACTGAGGCTTCAAGAGGTTGATCGACGCAGGAAACGCGAATGGAAGATGAAGAAGTTCAAGTTGGGGAAATGAAAGATCTTGCGATGTAGAGCTAGAGGTAGGTCGCAGCTTGCTCTTGATAGGTGTACGGAATGGTTGCTAGTAGCTCAGGTGACGCGGAGCAAGTTGATAGCGTCTTGAAGTGAAGAGAAAGAGTGAGAGAGGAAAAGCGGCAGCGATGAAAGGCTCGTCTCGTCAAGGTGAGCTTCTCGGGTGATTGCACGTGTACCTAGGGGAGCACGCTACCTTCGAGGAGGTCGAGCGATGTGAGCAAAATACTGAATGGATTTCGTTCGTTTCGCAAACTGAAGAAGTCCTCTTTCTTCAAGCGCTCGACACGCCTTACGACGGCAGAAGCTAAAGCATCAACGGCATCGAAGCACAGTAGGAGGGGACCTCAAATTTCGGCAAACAAGGCACTGAGGAGAGAAACGACGATTTGAAGGAGAGGTGAGAAAGCTTTCTTCGTTGCTTTCGTATATTCCCTTCGACAACGATAACTACAAACATACAGACGATTTGACCCAAGAGAGAGAGAGAGGCGAAAAGAGGATAACTCCGTGATGAAATCGGAGATATTGGAATCGAACTGGTTTCGCGTTGCGCTCATGCAACGTACTTCTTCTTCTTCTCGAGCGCTTCGTTGTTGGTTCCAGCCGACAGTTGGTTGAGCTGTATCGGCGTAGTACGTGATCAGTGGCTGTGATGCCCGAAATGAGCGAGGGAGCGAGATAGGACTTACCGCGTCTTCCTCCTTGTCGAGCTTGCGGAAGCAGAAAAAGAAGAGGATACCAGCGACGAAGGCGAGTCCGGCGAAAGTGAAGTAGCTGCGGGGAAACGGTGTTGGCGTTAGGAACCGGAAGAGAATTGACAGAAAGCAAAAATTGCGAAAATGCGATCGAGCAGGAGAGACTCACTTGGCTTCGAGAAGAGGATCCGTTGACAGAGGCAAGAAGGCCTCACCAATAGCGGCACTGTGGAGGGAAGGAGGCGAAGGATCAGCGATGCGTGCCCGGGTGACGAGCGTTTTTTTTTTGGGAGAGTTTTAAGCTCACCTGATGGCGGTCGTGAAGAGACCGATAGCCATGACCATCGAACGCATGTTGGATGGTGCCTTAGAGAAGGCATATTCCCTGAAGGTGCCGAGAGGTAGAGAGCGAAACTGGGTGGTCAGCGAACGGATTCGGCGAGAGGGAATATCGCAAATGATGAAGAAAAGGTAACTAACAGACTCGTGATACTCGCGAGGATCTCCGATAGAGCAATAAAGACTGTAGAGAGTGCCAGTAGTCAGTTGCGTGCTTCTTGGGAGAATTGAAGCCGAGAAATGGAGTCGAAAGGGAAATCGAGCTCAAACTCACTGTAGGTGGGAGTCTGAACCCAGACACTGAGGGGGATGAAGCGCTCAGCCTCGCATGTAGATGCACTCTTGCCGCAGACTGATCGATCGTAGATGAGATATTGTGTGATACCTGATTCGAACAGAACCAAAGTCAGCTCCGAATTTTGGAAAGACGACGAATGAGGCTTACCAGCAAGGACCATCGCGATGGTTCCTATAGACGCGAGGAGAAGGCTTCGTTAGTCTGCGGTTTGGCGAGAAGAGCTGAAGAAACCAGGAAAACGAACCACACATGAATCCTGCGAAACGACAACAACGTGAGCCTAGGTGCTCGGGCGAAGAAAGAGATAGTAGCTACACACCTGCGAAGATCTTCTTGATCGGCGTGAACTTGAATCCGGCGCGGAGAAGAGCGGGGTAGACGACCAAGTCCATAATCGGCTGTTGTTTGACGGGAGGTTAGCTCGGATACTTCTAATGAGCCTGCGAACGCTACGCACGATCAGGATGACGAGAGCGATAGGGTCGAGGTTATTGATCAGGTCATTTGGCAATCGTTATAGCCCGGGATCGGGGGTTAGTCTCAAAGCGAAATCAATCGAAAGAATCTTGAGACTCACCCATTCGTGTCCAACAGAGCAGCTTGCGAGGTCAAGTTGTTGTTGATCTCTGTATGTGTAGGGACGAAGGAGGAAGAGAAGAAGGGAAAGAAAAGTCAGTTTCGGTAATAGACGCACTAGCACAAAGAGGAAAACGTACGGTTGTAGGTAAGCCAGTAGATAGGGAAGAAGACGAATACTTGACAAGCCTTGAATCCACGACGAACTTCGTCGACCCATTGATCGTTCCAAGTCATGTAAGAGGGACGGTCTTCGACGGGAATCTTCGAAGGCTTCGCGGCATCCCAGAAGGTTTCGTGCTTCCATGCTTTGGGGCTGAATCCCTTGCCCTTGAAGCAGAGACTGATGAGACGAAGGGCCTTGCTGAGAACGGAACCAGTAGGAGGAGTTTTGACGTATCGGTTCCTCCCGAGGAAGAGGACAATAGGGCAGAGGAGGAAAATGCAGGTGGGAAGGAGGAAGGCGAGCCAGAAACCGACACGCTTCTCGGCATAGACCATCGAGATCTGCAAGGAGACAAAGGAAAGTCAGTCTCGCGTTTCGCGAAAATTGAAAGCTCGCAACTCACTTGACCGGCGAGAGCACCAATGTTGATCATGAGGTAGAAGTAGTTGTAGACTCGTGCCGTCGTGACTGCAGGATCGATAATGACACGCTCTCCCTTCTTCGTGGTCGTGATAGTTAAACGGTGGTTGGTGATTTGTTCGGCGATGAGGGGGGAGACGTTACTCTTGAACATTCCGGTACCCGCTCCCATCACGATCAAAGCCAATGAGAAGATTCCAAGCGAAGTTTGCGGTTTCTGGATGACACTTGGGATAGCCGAGATGATGAGGATAACATGGCCGACCAAGGCAATTGCCAAGGCGTAGCAGATGGTGCGGTATCGACCGAAATAGGTGTCCGCTAACCAAGCTCCGATCAAAGGAGTGGTGTAGACCTGTGGGAGTGGAACATCAGCGAAGATAATTTCCACAACTTCGAAAACGACAGTTTACCCAGAACTGATTGAAGGTAGTGAGACCGGTTGAGGCTTGTTGACCTTGACCCAAAGCTCCAGAGGTTTCGTCGGGGCCCGAAGAACCGGTAGTTGAGCCTTTGCAAATTGAGAGCGATCAGTTTCGAAAAAAAGCGGGAATAGAAAATGAGATCATCTCGAGACTTACCTTCGGGGAGAGGACGTTGAATAAAGTTGACAAAGACGACAGTAGAACCGTAGTACGAGAAACGTTCACATCTGAAGCAGCGTGAAGGAAGAGGTCAGTATTCGAATCGAAACGGAATTCTTCGGCTGAAACCGAAACCACCAGTACTCACAATTCGATGAAGGCGATCAAGAAAGCAGACCAGTCAATCGATCCAGAAACCCTTCGAAGAGTAGCGAGTTCCTCCTCCGTAGGCTTTCCTTCGTAGTCACCGGAATCCTCCTCCTCTGCCTCTCCGTTGCTTGATGAGCCAACTGCTAATTTCTCATCAACTACATAGTTTCCGTCCTTGCCATCCTTCGAGTCATGGTGGCCAATATCGTGAGCATCAGCGTTTGCGATGGCTTCAAGCCCGTTACCGTTTGGATCCA
>Ga0308161_1006165_pt1 | contig 10240 bp, 13 predicted proteins | sample PhyFR2_FD_201034 | JGI IMG/M metagenome (GOLD analysis project Ga0308161, IMG submission 201034) | Phyllosphere microbial communities from UC Gill Tract Community Farm, Albany, California, United States - DLSLF.R2 | ecosystem: Host-associated > Plants > Phyllosphere > Unclassified | place: USA...
AGAGGTGAGTGTTCGTGAGCATTGAGTGAAGAGTGTAGGAAGGAGGTTTGAGGAGTAGTTGCGGTTGTAGAGATGAAGAGTGCGAAGATGGAATGGGAAAGAGAGGGAGGTGACTGTCGAGGATTTGTCGGGAAAGGATGACATCAGATAGAGCGTTCGAAGTGCTATCATACAAGCACGTCAGCTACTCGCATTGAGTCGCCCAATGAGAGAAAACTCACTCGAGAGATTCTCATTCTGAAGCACTTTCAACGACAATCTCCCGAAATCCATCAACCTCAAACATCTTATTCCTCTGAGCTGTTTGAGGACTCTAGCTCCGGTTGATCCAGATAGTCCGTCACTCCCCGAATGAACTCCTTCCAGAGAAACGTCCCTAGTGATGTAATGTTTCAAAGCCTTGCTATTGAGCAACCGCTTCGCTGTTTCCGGTGAGTGGACTCGTAGAGATAGCCACAGACATGATTGTGCAGGGTATCGGAAATCGCTCGAGACTAATGCCGCAGCTCTGAGAAAGTTGTATCGATTGAAGATGGAGCGTTTCGAGTCGAGATCGGCTTCTCCAGCTGCGAGGTCGAGAATATGTTCGAGTAGTTCAAAGGGTAGTGATCTGATTGTTATTGTCGGCATTCATTGAGAGTGAGTGTGAGAGGTAGGAAGACAAGTCAGATTCTCACTTTCGCTCAACTGTCACAATTTCGCAACAATCAGACACTCGAAAGCGGAACTGGTCGTGAGACTCATCATGATCGCTTGAGACTCCCTCGAAATGACAAAAGAGAAACTGCTTGTATTATATCACATTTTTGGATCCCTCTAAACTCCCTCAAATCTACACCCATCGCTTTCCATCACCCTTGACCGCATCAGCGACCTTCTCCTTCGTCTTCTCCTTGACATCAACAGGTGCAGGGGTCGAGTTCAATCCTTGCTTGACCTGAGATTTCGCCGGGTCCAAGAGAGCAGTGATAGCTTTATCGTCGAGGAGAGCGTTGGCAGGAATAGCGAGAGGGGAATGATCAATGTTGGTTGAAGCGGGAGGAGCGGAAGGGGAAGGTTGGGAAGATGCGAGTTTTGAATCGGGAGTGGGAGGGGTCGAAGTTTTAGCTGGAGTGGGATCGGTGAGAGGGTTTGTCACGTAAGGGTCGACGGTAGCTTCTGCGACGGGTGCTGGAACTGCTACGGCTGGTTCTCCGGTAGCGGGATGAGGGATCGAACCGGGTTGAGAGGAAGGTTTCGGTGCGGAAGAGGCAGGGAGGGTAGCGGAGAGATCGGCAGGAGGCGATTGATCGGCTTTCGACTTGCTTTGCTTCTTTGTTGGTTCGGCATCGGCTAGTTGCTTGAAGAGAGACTCGAGTTCAATTTTGGCTTCACTCAATCCTTTCTGGAAGTCGGATTCCGTCGGTTTCTCCTCAGACTTCTTCGACTCCTCCGCCTTCTCCACCTTCTTCGCTTCCAAGGGTTTCTGTTGCTCCTTCATCTTTTGAGCCGTCTCACGCTTGACTCGACCAGTTCCAATAATCTGACCCCAAGTCTTTCCCTCTTCCTTCAACAACTCTGTCAACTCGTCCTTGATCTTCGCTGGGAGTCCGACTCCGTGGTAAACGAATCCAGTGTAGAGTTGTACGAGACTCGCTCCAGCTTTACCGAACTCGAGAGCATCGGCTCCCGAGCTGATTCCTCCACATCCGATGAGAGGAATCTTTCCGTCGGTTTGTTCGTAGAGGGCGGAGAGAGCCTTGAGGGCGAGAGGTTTGACGGGAGGACCAGATAGACCTCCAGCCTCCTTGAGTTTGGACGAAGAACCAGCGGACGAAGGTCGAGAGATAGTGGTGTTTGAAACGATAACTCCATCTACTCCGGAAGTCTTTACTGCGTGAGCGATGTCTTCGATCTGATCATCCGTGAGATCAGGAGCGACCTTGACGAGAACTGGAGGCTTGATGTTCGACTTGAGATCGTTACGAGCAGAGACGACGCCTTCGAGGAGTTCGGAGAGCATTCCTTTTCGTTGGAGGTTTCGGAGGCCAGGAGTGTTGGGAGAGGAAACGTTCACGACGAGGACATCGGCATAAGGACCGAGAGAGTGGATACCCTTGACGAAATCATCGATCGAGTCTGGGTCGCTGACCTTGTTCTTGCCAAGGTTGATTCCGAGCACTTTGCCATCTCGCATCGAGCGTGGGAGTCCGAGATCGTCTATAGGAGTAGCGGCTTGACCAGCGGGAGAAGAGAGGAGAGCGGCGATGGGGTCGTAGTGATCGGGGAAGGAGAGCGCGTCGGGGGCAGGAGTAGGGAAGAGTTCGGAAGGGAGAATAGATGCGTAGCGGGAGAGGAAGCGTTGAACGCGTAATCGAAGGCGAGCGATAGTAGCGCCGTGACCTTCAGAGTTGAATCCATATCGGTTGACGACAGACTTTGTCTCGGGAACTCGGAAGACTCGAGGTTTAGGGTTTCCAGGCTGAATGTCAGAGTTTGGATTAGCACGAGCTTAGTAGAGTGAAGTTGTAGAGACGTACCTGTGGCTCCGGGGTCACACTTCCAATCTCGACATAACCGAATCCGAGATCGAACAGTCCGTCAATCGCTTGACCATGTTTGTCGAAACCAGCAGCGATTCCGACGGGGTTAGAGAACTTCTTGCCCCAGAGCTGCGACGTCACAATTTACAATCAGCTTCAAACCGTAAAGAAAGACGATCACGAAGACTTACCTCGAAAGTCAATCGTTCATCATCGACACCGAGATCTTTCGGAGTCAAACCACTCTCGAGGAATGCGATAGCGAGTTCGTGAGCACGTTCAGGATCGTCCTTGGTCAACTGCATCAAGACGGGGACAGATAGCCATCTATGAAAGGATACGAGAATCAGCAAGGCCAGGGAGAGAAGCGAGAAGAGAATAAAACTGACCGATGGATTCCAGCTCTCGAGTCATAAGCATACAAGAAGAACGCTGTTGTACCAAGGAAGAGTGCGCTAGAGAGGAGGAAAGAGCGGAATCGACCTTTTGGTGGAGGGGGAGGGGGAGGAGAAGGGAAAGAAGGAGCTGCGGGAAGTTTCGATTTGAGTTCTTCTTGGGATGGTACTTTCGATTTGAGTTCTTCGGCGGAAGGGAGTTGTGACTTGAGCTCCTCTGCCGAGGGAACTTTTGATTTGAGAGCGTCAACGGAGGGAAGTTGCGAAGAAAGGTCCTCTGCTTTTGACTTGAGCTGGTCGGCCGCAGGGAGTTCCGACTTGAGCTCTTCTTCGGAAGGCAACTTTGACTTGAGTTCCGATTTGACTTCGTCGGCAGAGGGTAGTTTCGAGGAGAGTTCTGAAGCTTTGGATTCGAGGTCTGAAACTGAAGGGAGGTCTGAGGTGGAGGACGATTGAGGAGGAGGCGTGAGTGAGGGATTCGTAGTTTCCTCTGGGAGGTTGTCTAGCGTGATGGGTTTGGCGGGAGCTGAAGTCGGGGGAAGTTGCGAAGTAGATTCGGGTGCTGGAGGAAGAGGAGGAAGGGTGAGATCTGGAACCTTGGGTGGAATAGCACGATCTGGTCCAGTTGATTCGGGATCTGCTAAGCCTCGTGTCGTTACTGGAGTGAGTGGAGTGGTAGGTTGAGGAGGAGGGGGAGAGAAGGGAGCAGTCGCTAATCGGCGAGTGAGCGGTAAGGCTCTCGCTTGAAGGGTTCTCCGAATGATTGGAGCTGTTCTGAGCATCTTGCTGGGGAGTTCTGGAACGGGAGATAACGGAGGAAGCGAAGTCCTTCGCGAATTTGATGAAATCCAATCTTGCTCTCCTACACTTCACTTCTGAATTTGCTTTCGTCGCTTATGTACTCCGAAGACTCGGATACTACTCTGCTAGGCTTTCTGATCGCTCGGCTGCTTCTTGATTCGATTTATTCTCGATTCCGCATGCGTCACCCCGGGCCGTTGTCCCCTTCTGAACGATCAGTCCAACGCTCAAGGTAAGCGACACAGCGTCCAGCGACGTCGAGACTAAGCTCCTGCCTCCATGTGTTCGTCGCGGTCTTCCCGTCACGCTTCATCCGTTCTTCGACTGACTTAGGAAAGGAGGCTCCTTTCCTAACGTCTTCTAGAGTGACTTCTCGAGGGACAGATGCCCTCAAGTCTGATTACGAACAGTGTTGTACGATTCTCACCGAAGGCGTCTCTATTCGCCGCTCCTGGCTAGTTGTTACCGGTATCGCAACCATCGATTCAATACCGTTGAAACTGACTTTCGACTGCGATAGATCATCTAAGGTCGCAAGCAACTTCCCTACGGAGCCAGTCGAACATCCTGGGCGAGCTCAAGCTTGTATACGCGTGTAATAAAGCGCTTGACATTGAATACTCGCTGAAATCGTCCGAATGTTCGGTTTTCTCGCTTCGCTAACTCCTCTTCAAGTCCTCTACTGCCTCGCTGATTAATTCGTTCGCGGTGCACAGCATCTAACTACGCTGCTTCTCTTGAGCTATGCTATCCCTATCCCTCGTGACACCAGGCTTGCTGTGGACAGCTTCGCAAGATTCGAAGTTCGTCAAATTCGACTCGGACTCGCCTCAGTCTCCGCCCATCGGTCAATAATTCTCTTTCTCACTCTTTCCGTAGGTCGTGACGGAGTCAGGAAGCGTAGGGCAAGCTGATACAGCGTTTCGAGGCCACTGTTCAAACGTTGCGAGTGACTTGTGGTTTCGCCTAAATTGATCAAAACAGCGCTCTCGCGACTCTTCCTTCTTCCACATCGGCGGATAATGCCCAGCCCACCCAACACATTGGCGAGGTATGGTTCCTGAACCACCGTAGATCCCTCTCTTCGATCTGTAGTTACTTGTCTAGTGGTCTCGTTGAAACTTTAGCAAAAACAACAAAACCCTCACTTCTTCCTTTATTGAATGGAGCCGCTGAAGAGAGCTACAATGTTAGCTGTACATAAAAGAGAGCTGAGTAGCTGTAGTGACTGCTCTTCTAGTCAAATCGAGAGGCTGAACCGAGAGAGTCGATTTTTTTTTGCGTCTCTCTCTCTCTTTCCTTCTCCTCACTTCAAAATCCCACTTCCACCTTCGAAGACCGCGATTCGTCGTTCACCACACAGATTCACCATAGGATCAGCCTTTCACGACGGGGTCAAGGTCCGAGTCTTCTACCAATCTACAGCTAGCCTCAGCCAGGCAGATCGATAACTTTCGATAGCGCGTACCACCAGCAACATTTTGAAACCTCTACCTCGATTCCGACATTCCTCTTCGCTAGGATCAAACCCTCCTGTTTAACCGGCTACCGAGCTCACTCAGGTGGAAGCGGGGATGCATCAACACGGTCGAGGTTTCTTCTGTCCTAAGACGTGAAGCCCTAAAAAGCTATACTGAGGGCTCTCGAAGGAGGATTTGTATGCATTGGAACTTGTTGGATTGAGGGTTGGAGGATGGGATGTACGTACGATTGGAGCGGGTCAATCCTTCGTTGCATCGATGGAGCAAGAGTTGAGAGTCGGATGCGTCTGACTTCTTATCAACGTTCGCGTTTTGAGGTCAGGCATCCGTCGGTTCCTCTTGCCGTCAATTCAGCGTTTATGGAGGATGTCACCGCTTGAGTGCAATTCGCGGTAGCAATCGAATAAGGGAGGATTATATCGACCTTGAACTGAAGGACGATTTATTCTCAATCACTTTTTTGGTTGCCAACTCGATTCGGACTACTCTCGGAGATGGATGGGATATCCTTTATAGGAGGAGCATTCGTCAGGTGATGATTACCTTTCGTTTCTTTCGTCGAGGCTCGCAAGGGTTCCGATGAAAGGGACGAAGGCGGGAAGTAATATGTAGCGAGTTTCGACTTGCCCCCGATTCCTGATTGACGAATGCTCTCTTCTAGTTCTACTCGTGCTGCAATACCTTCTTCACATTGTCCGCTCTCGTTCGCAATCAGCCTCGAGAGGAAATAATTTTGGAAATCTTTCGTTTCGTTTGTAAAAGTCTCAAACAAACGGACACCTCAGAGATGCTGAACGCAGACAGAGTTGCAGGGTTGAAAGACTATGTCAAGTAAAGATGAAGAGTTGTACAAGTAAGGACAATGAAAGATCGAAAGAGATAGATAGAAGGGGAGAAGGGGAATAAGGGTAAAGAGTGTCGAGACCAGTAGAGTAGGTAAAGAGAGGGGGGTATATATCAAAGCGAGCTTGATCTCATGCTTAGAGGACTTGAGGGAGGTTGATAGATTGATCGACGAGAGGAGCGGCTTTGTCGACTGAGATCCTCATGCGAGCTGCTTCGGTGATCAATTCGTCCTCGCTCGCTTCGATGAGACCGACGTCACTATTGCGGGGGCTAGGTGACGATGCTCGGGAGGAGGAAGGGGAGACAGATGCGCCGGAGGAGAGGTCAGAGACGAGAGAAGGAGCGGTTGATCTCGCATCGTCCTGCTCGTGATCGGAAGGAATGAGAGGCGAGGGGTCGACAGGGAAAGTTTCGGAGTCGTCTTGAGGAGAGGAAGGGAAGAGGGCGCAGGCGGGAGCTGTAGGGGAAGCGTCGCCAGGAACGGGAGTAGCGTTCGATCGACTGACGAGGGCGGAGAAGGAGAAACCACCGAATGAAGGGAGGGAGGGAGTTGCTCGATCGAGTTGAGCGAGAGTCGAGGTGGAGAGGGAGGAAGAAGTCGAGGTGCGTCGTTGATTGGGAGGAGAACCAGACGAGGAATTCGACTGAGAGGATTCTCGTCGAGACCCGATCGAAAGGCGAGGAATTGACCAGCGAGGTAGGGTAGAAGAAGAGTTGGATCGTCTCGTATTTGCGTCGTCGACAGCATCCATCGTTGGGTCTGAAGGCATCGGTGGAAGGGAGAGACCTTCCGAGGTCGAATCCGACTTTGAGATGAACTCCTTCAACGCTTGTAAGCACAATTCGCTCGCTCGACGACCCTCCTCCGATTCGGCCAGTTGGATACGAAGACCTTCGAGTTGAAGCTTGAGGTCCTCGAGGGTGTTGCTGTTGTAACCATGAGATTGACACGACGAGGCAGAAGATTGGAACGTGGCTTCACTCGATGACGATCGACGACTGAATTGTTCGAAGACGGCAGCGGATTCTCGTCGACCGAGAAGTCGAAGTCCAGCAGAGGGAGGTCCGTTTGAATCGCGATCTTCCTCCTCCTCGCAAATCGAGTTACGTTGACGTCTCGAGACACTGCTCATTCGTCGACCTGAAGGACCGTTGAAGACAAAATCGTCGGGAGCGAGGAATTCGGGGACGCCAGAGACGGCAGAGTTGCGACGACTGCTGATTTTAGTCGAGATAACCCCGAGTCGAAGGTCACGAAGTCGAGCGGTGCGGTCGTCGTCGGGTGTCGAATCCGGAAGGTGAGAGATACTGGCTGAGCCGCGACGATGAGCAAAGCGGGCGAGAGGAGTGGCAGAGGAGGATTTGGGAGCGAGGTGAGAGGCAGAAGAAGAGGATGAAGGGGGATCGACGGCGAGCCCGAGGCCAACGACAGAAGGACCTTCGAGTGATGGAGAGCCGGAGATCGATGCAAGACCAAGGGAGGAGCGACGACGAGTGCTCGGGTCGAGGAAGGAAGATCGTCGAGGAGGGAAAGAGAAGTTGTTGCCATTGTTCGAAGCGTCGATCGATTGTCGTTTGGTCGATTCCCCTTGTAACCTCATCAATGCCCGTCGAGAGTCTTCCACCTTTGACCTCAAGATCGCAACCTTGTCCTCTTCCTCCTTCCTCTTCGATTCGATCTCGCTAACCCTGATCTTCTCCGACTCGAGTTGTTCTGCGAGATTCGCGAGAGATGCTCGAAGTAGTGCGACTTCACTCGATTGATCCTCCCTGGCGGCCGAGACGACGGATGTTTGCGAGTTCCTCAATTCCCGCAATTCTCTCGCCATCTCGTCTTGACGTTGTCTCGTCGCTTGGAGTTCGGCGAGAAGGATAGCAGGGTCGAGTTGATCGAGGGAAGCCGAGGGGACGGGGACGAGGGGAACATCTCGTTCAGTGAGGAGTGCTCGAAGTCGTGCGTTCTCTTCGGACAAAGTAGAAACGAGGTGAACTTCTTGGTTGAGCATAGCGTCGATAGCTGCGAAAGATTCGTCGCTCATCTTGACGGTTGAGAGGAGTCTAATCGACGATTTCCGAGTCAGTACATGATTGATTTCACGCAGAACAGAGGGAAGACTCACGTTCGGAGGGTTGATTCTTCGTCTAGAGTGAAACTTGGTTCAGCTGGTGACAGCGGTTCTTCGATGATCTGCTCCATAGCGACGAGGGTGGACGATACAGGTTGAAAGGATCAGCAATCGAGATCTCAAGAAAGAGGGTAAGGGACAGGGAGAGGCAGAAGGCCAGGAGGTTGATTCAAGTTTCTTTGCAGGACAGGAATGAAACTCACCGATTGAAAACAATAGGAATGTTTACTTCTCTTGGTTTAGCGATCTACCGTATTGCTCAAGTGCAGGAACTGGTGAAGTGTTTGCGGTTCAAGTTGAAACTTTGGGATTGAAAGAGTCGAAAAGCGGAAAAGAAACGAAGAGAGCGAATGGAAGTTTCCGAGAGATCGACTTTGCGAGATAGGCTGGCTTTGACTTTGTTTAAAGGTGGGCGAGTTGGAGAGGCGAGAGATGGCTTTGAGGCTGGGAGGGAAAAGAAGAGGAGGAAGAGAGGAAGGACAAAGGACCAGAAGCTCGACTCGCTCGGCTAGAAGACTGCGTTAAGGATATCGGACTGTACTCCATCGTTGCTCGAATAGGAGAAGAGAGTCGAAGAACAAAGCCAAGTTCGAGATGTTTTTCAACCGCAAAGGGAAACTTTTCGATTTTTTTATGCCGGCCACGAGGAAAGCTTCCTTCCACGTTCTGCTAGAGATCGACAACCTTACGACAGAAACTGTACCTGAGCGACGCTGCGGGATAATTCCTTTTTTTATCTCTCTTTCGCACTCTCGAGATGCTCGTAGAACCCAACGAATCAGTTACAATTGCGGCATTAGTAGGTATCATCGACAAAATAGGTCGGAATGCGGGAACGAGAGCAATCCGAGACGAAGAAGAAGAAGAAATGCTTGTTTTGTGCGAAGAAAGTCATTTCTCTTTCGCAAGCTTCGTTCTTTGACTGATCCGTCACAGGTTGCAGGTGCACTGCCTGATGACGCCGGTCTTGACGGGTCGGAGTCTCCGAGCTAGCAGCGCTCTAGAGAATCGCCGGACGCGAATATTCAACGAAGCTGAGTCGAAATTTGCAACAAGGAAGGCTCCCTCGTTCCGTAGACCGCGGACAGCTTCCGGTCGTTCAGGCTCGTACCGTTACGCTGGTTCTAATTGTGAGTGATTCCGATCCGGCCATGAGGAGCGCACCAAAGGATTTGGTGCGCGAATAGACTAGTTTTCCGCTTTAACGGAATCTGCTGTCTCATAAAGTGTCTGTATTACTCACCGCGACAGCTCAAGCTCTTCTCAGCGGTCGCTCGTCTTCGTCCTCACTATCCTCATCTCCCTCCAGTGAGAATCCTCCTTCCCGTGTCAGACCACTCTCGTATCTCTGCCCATTCCCGATCCCTCTATTCGCTCGATCTCGAAAGTCGCCTCTCTCCCTCTCCTCCGCTTCGACTTCCGCCCAGACCTCTCTCGAGATCTCCTCCAGTTTTCGCAAGTTCTCTTGATTGATCGGAAAAGTGTATCCATCTCCAGCTCTGTGAGGAAGATCTCGTCGAATCAGCAAAGGTCACGAAGCGATCCGACGTCAGAAGTACTCACGGTGAACCCCAAGGGACGATCCATTCCCACCATTTACCTTTTCCAATCTCTTTCCCTTCATCCTCCCATTCACCTCTCTCCCTCTCCCTCATGTTCCGTCTCGAGTTCTCGTCCCCTCTACTCAGGAACACCTCTGTCAAGTTCCCTCGCCATCCCAAATCGTAAACATTATATTTCCGTTTCGCTTTGTTCAAGCGTAATTTCTGTTTCGACGTTAATCGCGAGACTAGTTGTTGTATTAGCTGTGATTGGGTTGGAGGGGGTTTGTTTCGGGTTGGAGGAGAGTTTGAAGCGAGGATTTGCAGGAGATGAGGAGGTGGGAGAGTTGAGAGAAACGTCGTGGGTGATTCCATAGCTTCAATAGTAGTACTGTTGTTTCGCTCTCCCCTTCAGCTTCAAGGCAAGATAGTCGAGAGATGAAGAAAGAGACGACTCACCGATTATTAGCAGCCAAATACATATGATAACACCCGAACAAACCAACTGCACTCCCAAAGATGACTCCC
>Ga0308161_1006167_pt1 | contig 10239 bp, 11 predicted proteins | sample PhyFR2_FD_201034 | JGI IMG/M metagenome (GOLD analysis project Ga0308161, IMG submission 201034) | Phyllosphere microbial communities from UC Gill Tract Community Farm, Albany, California, United States - DLSLF.R2 | ecosystem: Host-associated > Plants > Phyllosphere > Unclassified | place: USA...
GCCGTGCCGATTCTGTCGATGCGCGACTTTGTACGGCGGCTGTCGGGCAACCCGCAAATCCTGGTCAATAGTGTTGTGGCCGAGTCGGAAGCCCAGCATGGTGCGCGCAATGCGGCCATGGCCTACTTGATGAAGTCGTTCGGCAACTTTCATAACGATGTGGACGCGGTGCTGCACAGCTACTTCAACTATTGCGCCTTGCAGATGAGCTGCCTGGACCTGGCCCGAGCGTTCAGCTTTCTGGCCAACGAAGGCGTGAGTGCCCACAGTGGCGAGCAGGTGCTGACGGCGCGCCAGACCAAGCAAGTGAACTCGATCATGGCCACCAGCGGGCTGTATGACGAGGCTGGCAATTTTGCCTACCGCGTGGGCCTGCCGGGCAAGAGCGGGGTCGGCGGCGGGATCGTCGCGGTAGTGCCGGGGCAGTTTACGGTGTGCGTGTGGTCGCCGGAGTTGAACGCGGCGGGCAACTCGCTGGCGGGGATGAAGGCGTTGGAGTTGTTGAGTGAGCGGATTGGGTGGTCGGTGTTTTGAACTCGGTCCCCCTGTGGGAGCTGGCTTGCCTGCGATAGCGGTTTTTCAGTACCGGATGTGCTGGCTGACACAGCGTCATCGCAGGCAAGCCAGCTCCCACAATTTGATCTTTATTGTTCTTTGAACTGTAGGAGCGGCACGATCATCAGGTCAAGTGGCTGGGTGGGAGTCATCCAGTGCCTTGTCCACGAGCAACTGCACACCTTCGAGCATGCGGCAGATGCCCAGCGCTACGTTGCGTTGGGTACCGTCGATTTCAAAGGCGAGGTGGGTGGCGATGTCGGTGATGGAGGATAGATCCTGGGACGCGTTGATCAGCAGGGTTTCGGTGTCCAGGCCGGGGCGCACGATGAAGATTTGTTCTGGGGGGCTATCTTTAATCATGGTGAAACTCCAAGGGATATGGAGCTGCCACGGTTCGCGGTCAAACGAATTAGGGTGGCAGCTATACGCGGGTTGACCGACCGGTCCCAAGGAGCCCGGCATACCCGGAGGTATCCCGCGTACAGCTGCCGCGACACGATACAGCAGGCGTAAAGAAAACGCCTGATTCGATGTGGCACAGATGCAGTTGGGAGTCGGACGGTCAAATCCGGCCGCTGAATTGGCAGCGACGGTCCAGAGGTTAGTCAGCGAAGTTCCGAGCGACAACCTGAAACAGCTGTGGGAAACGTCCGAGACCATACCCCACTGTAGGAGCGAGCTTGCTCGCGAAAAAATTCCAGGCCCTGCGGTCATCCAGGTTGCCCGTGTCATCGTTGACGATCTTCGCGAGCAAGCTGGCTCCCACAGCGGGTTGGCGGCGTGCTTTGTGGAAGCGCGGCACGATCATCAAAGGTGTTGGAGTTGTAGAGTGAGCGGATCGCGTGGTCGGTGTTTTGACATGTACCTTAACTGACAATCGTTGGTTACTTACTGGTATGTACCTGTCATAAATGACAGTTGTGCGCCTGATCGGAAAGGGATAGTTTCATCGTTGGTGACCGTAGTTCGTATTCACGGAACTTAAATAATATCTTTCAGGGAAGATCTATTATGAAAGTGTCACGTAAACGAGCAGGAATATTCATTGTCGTCTTCATGGGAACATTGAGTTTGGCTGCTCAAGCAGCAAGCTACGTGAATCTTGGTCACGTCGGTGGGCCTCAATGTACTGCACTCGCTGTGAACGACACAGGCATGGCAATCGGCAATTGTGTATCTGGCAATACTTCCGCGATAACGCGGCCTTGGTTAGCTAACGTGAGTGGCGCGATAGTGCAACAGCTGTTGCCTGTTCTTGCAAACGGACAATCTTGCACCGCGATGGGAGTCGCTAATAGTGGCACCATTTCCGGCCAATGTTTGGATGCTAATAACGTCAATTTTGCGGTGTCTTGGCAAGTCAGTTCTCCATCGCTAGGTCCAAAGGTACTGCAGCCACTTCCTGCAACATTACTCAATCCCCTCTTAAGGCCTGGCGACGTCACCACAACCCCTACGGCAATGAATGAACGGGGAGGTATTGTCGGGTCGAGCTACAGCGCCGATGGTAAAGGAACCGTAGTGATCTATGCAGCCACCGGTAATGGTGCCGCGCAGAGAGTTTCTGATTGGGGAGACGATTGTGTCGCCAACTCAATAAACTACACATTGATCAACAGCTATCCGAGCATTGCCATGAATTGCCCGAATAGTGCAGGTACACTCAGTGGCACCGTAGCTGTTCGAGGCAGCCTTGGGTATTCGAAAGTTGTATTGCCTTTACCCCCAGGTGCAAACTTTTGTGTGGCTAAGGCCATTAATGACCAGTCACAGGTAGTGGGTACCTGCGTTTTTCCTGACTCCAACGCCAATGTAGCAAAGACAGCTTTTTGGGCGAGTCCGGCCAGCGTGCCTCAGTTGTTGACTTTACCTATAAATGCAAAGAATTGGGCGCTGGACCTCAACAATCAAGGCAATGTGTTGGCCGCTAGGGGGGACAGCAGTGGTTTTTCTCAGTCGCTGTATTGGGAACCCCCTACTGGTACTTTTGGTGTTAGGCCAATCCTTCCTCCAGACGGTGCAGTCACGACGTCAGCGGTTGAACTAGCTGATAATAATTCAGTCGTGCTTAATAGTACTGATGGGAACCAGTATGCAAGGGGCTGTATCTGGACTCCTACGTCCCCAGCACTCTGCCTATCGCCCATTCCTGGCGGTAAAAAGAGCAATATTTTGGCGATTTCGCAAAATGGAAATTATGCCGTGGGTGTGAGCAATGACGTCGACCAAGATGACAATGCCGTGGCAACAGTTCTGCCCTAATATTCATATACACGCAGGTAGATATCATGAAATCGTACAAAATGAAAAATTTGCTGTCTGGCTTGCTGCTCGTTGCTTCTGTTTTGCATGCTAGTCAATCTTATAGCCGTGAATTTTCAGCAGTGGGTGGCGAGTTTGTTCTGGAAAAGAGTGCTCCTTTTGCCATTTTTGTGTACGAAATTTTTAAGAAGAAAGAGACTTACCCTCCAGTAGAGGCAACGTCGGTCAAAGAGTCGAATGCACCTGGTAAATATGACTGTGATGCGTGGGGTAATCGTAGGGTTAATAATTATTTGTGGGAAAAGTGCTGAATTGTATTTTTCAGAAAGCTGGATTTCATTTTTGTATGTCGGTTGAGTTAGCTTTAACTAGGTTGGGCCAGTCATGTAATCTGACTGGCCTTTTTATTTGTGAGTTGGTTTCACGTTGCCGGCGCACTCGATGATTATGTCTTTTGAGATTTTCCTCTATTTCAGCCGGTTGGGTGAGCTTCCAGCCGCCGCGACACGATACCTCAGGCGTGCAAAAAAGGCCTGAAGGGGTGCAGGGCGTAGCAGTTCGTTAACAAGGTCGGACGGTCAAATCCGGCCGCTGAATTGGCAGCGACAGTGCAGAGGTTAGTCAGCGAAATTCCGAGCAACAACCTGAAACAGCTGTGGGAAACGTCCGAGACCTTACCCACTGTAGGAGCGAGCTTGCTCGCGAAAAACTTCCGGGCCCTGCGGTCACCCAGGTTGCCCGCGTCATCGTTGACGATCTTCGCGAGCAAGCTCGCTCCTACAGTGGGTAAGGGTGCGGCACGATCATCAGATCAAGTGGCTGGGTGGGTGTCATCCAATGCCTTGTCTACGAGCAACTGCACACCTTCGAGCATGCGGCAGATGCCCAGCGCTACGTTGCGTTGGGTACCGTCGATTTCAAAGGCTAGATGAGTCGCGATGTCACTGATGGAGGCTAGATCCTGGGACGCGTTGATCAACAATGTTTCCGTGCCTAGCTCGGGGCGTACGGTGAAGAGCGTTTCTGCGGGATTTGGGGTGTCTTTGATCATGGTGAAACTCCGTCGACAAGTGGAGCCGCCAGCGTTCGCGGTCAAGCGAAGAGGGTGGCAGCTGTACGCGGGTTGACCGACCGGTTGTCAACGAACCCGGCATACCCGAAGGTATCCCGCGCACAACTGCCGCGACACAATACCTCAGGCACAAAAAAAACGCCTGAAGAGGTGCAGGGCGTAGCAGTTCGTTAACAAGGTCGGACGGTCAAATCCGGTCGCTGAATTGGCAGCGACGGTCCACAGGTTATTCAGCGAAATTCCGAGCGACAACCTGAAACAGTTGTGAGAAATATCCTGACGCCGCAAATCCTCTGTGGGAGCTGGCTTGCCTGCGATAGCGGTTTTTCAGTGCCGGATGTGCTGGCTGACACAGCGCCATCGCAGGCAAGCCAGCTCCCACATTTTGATCTTTATTGTTCGTGGGAACGATCAGGACAGTGGGTTAGTGGCGGGGCCTGTTGAGACGCGGCACGATCATGCCTACCTCACGCTGATAACGCCGATACCGCTCACCAAACAGCGCCACCAAATCCCGTTCTTCGAAACGGGCGCCGATGAAGAGATACACCGACATCCCCAGCGCAAACAGCAGATGCCCCACAGTCATATGCGGCGTTGCCCAAAAGGCGATCAGGAAGCCCAGGTACAGCGGATGACGCACGACTTTGTAGAGCAGCGGCGTCCTGAATGCCGGGCCCGATTGTGGGGCGTTGCGCCAGCGATCAATGGCCTGTTTCAGCCCGAACAACTCGAAGTGACTGATCAAGCAGGTTGCCAGCACCACGATGCCCCAGCCCAGCCAGAACAGGCCGGTTAGCAGTGCCTTGGCCCAGGCGGCGTCAACCTCCCAAACGGTGTGCCTAATGGGCCGCCATTGCCAGAACAGCAGCGCGAGCATCAGGCTGGAGAGCAGCACATAGGTGGAGCGCTCCACCGCTGCCGGGGCGAAGACTGCCAGCCAGCGCTTGAAGCGTTTACGCGCCATGGCGCTGTGCTGGACGCCAAACACAATAATCAGTGACGTATTGATCATGAGTGCCAGCGCCCAGTCGATGCGCGCGCCGGAGTCGATGTGTTTGGGTACGACCACAGCCCCCATGAAGCCCATCATGTAAAGCAAGGTGAATAAGAAAACCAGATAGCAGCAGGTGCTATAGACCAGGCCAGCCAAGCGTGCCGTGAAGTTGTTTGAAGAGGTCTGCCGTTTCATGGACGATTCCTTTCGCACATGGTGAATGGGTGAGCCAATCGAGGACTGGCTCGCTCAGACTAACGGCATTCAAGTAGGCGGTAACCTGTTGGAATTGACAGTTTCAAGAGCGATTGGCGATTTAACCGACGTTCAACCGATCCAACAAGCTATACCAGGCCACGCCCGCGCCAATGTAGAACCGCTGCAAGCGATGCAAGGGCAAGCGCTGCAACGGCGTTATCGGGTAGGCGAAGTCTGCCGTGCTGTCGCACAACCGCCCGGCTAATTGCTGACCCAGGCTGGTACACAACGCGATCCCGCGCCCATTGCAACCCAACGCCAGGGTGAGCCCCGGCGCCGGTTCGTGGACATGGGGCATGAAGTCCCGCGTGATTGCGATGCGCCCGGCCCAGCGGTAGTCGAATTCCAATGGCCCCAGTTGCGGAAACAGCAGCGCCAGGGAGCGCTCCAGGTGGGCAAAATCGGCCGGCCCGGTGGGGTCGTTGAACAGGCCGCGGCCGCCCATCAGCAGGCGCCCATACGCGTCTTTGCGAAAATACAGCAGCAAGCGTTGCGCGGTCGACACGGTTTCCTGGCCTGGCAAAATGCTTTCGGCTGCGCGGCCACTCAATGGTTTGGTGGCGACGATAAAACTGTTGGCCGCAAGGACGCTCTGGGCCATGCCGGGCCATAAGTGATCGCTGTAGCCATTGGTGGCCAGCACCACTTGATCTGCCGTGACCTGCGCACCGCCGGCCGTCTGCAACTGCCAAGCCGAACCCTGGCGCTGCAAGCCTGTCACCGCACTGTGGCCGTGCACCCGTGCGCCCGCCGCCAACGCCGCGGCCACCAACCCGCGGGCATACGCCAAGGGTTGAATGGCCCCGGCACGGCCATCCAGCCAGCCGCCGGCAAACGCCGAGCTGCCCATGCGTGACGCCACCGCCGTGGCATCCAGGCGCTGAACTGGTACGCCGCGTCGGGCCCATTGTTCGGCCCGAGCATGCAGCCCGGCCACCGCCTTTTCACTGTACGACACCTGCATCCAGCCCTTGCGCACCGGCGCGCAATCGATGCCATGGCGTTCGATCAGCTTGAACACCAGGTCCGCCGAGTTCGACACCGTGGCGATCAACGGCTCGGCGCGTTCCGGCCCGTACTTCTGTACCAGCTGCTGCGGGTCATATTTGAGCGTGGGGTTGACTTGCCCACCGTTGCGCCCCGAGGCACCCCAGCCTGGCTCATGGGCCTCCAGCACACACACGCGCACGCCACGCTCTGCCAAGTGCAGCGCCGTCGATAAACCGGTATATCCGGCTCCGACAATCGCCACGTCGACCTTCACCGACTCGTTCAATGCCGGTGTTGGCACCACTGACGGCGCAGTCGCCGACCACAACGATTTCATGACAGGCTCCGCGTGTTGCCTGTGGGGTGCAGCACGCGCCGCAGGAAGTCCTGGGTGCGCGCATGCTGCGGGTTGCCCAGCACCTGTTCAGCGGGGCCGCTTTCGACGATGTAGCCGCCGTGCAGGAAGCACACGCGGTCGGCCACTTCGCGGGCAAAGCCCATTTCGTGGGTGACCACGATCATGGTCATGCCTTCATCGGCCAGGGTGCGCATTACCGCCAGCACATCGCCGACCAGTTCCGGGTCGAGGGCCGAGGTGGGTTCGTCGAACAGCATGGCGCCGGGTTTCATCGCCAGGGCGCGGGCGATGGCAACGCGTTGCTGCTGGCCGCCGGAAAGCTGTTCGGGGTAGGCGTCGGCCTTGGCGCTCAGGCCGACTTTTTCCAACAGCACCAGGGCTTCTTCGCGGACTTGGCGGGGCGATTCGCCTTTGACGTACACCGGGCCTTCCATTACGTTTTCCAGCACCGTGCGATGGGGGAACAGGTTGAAGCGCTGGAACACCATGCCCATGCGGCTGCGCAGAGCGTGTACGGTCTTGCTGCCACGTTGTACGGTTTCGCCGAACACGTTGATATGCCCGCCGTCGTAGGCTTCCAAGGCGTTGATGCAGCGCAGCAGGGTGGATTTTCCCGAGCCCGAGGGGCCGATCAGGCACACCACTTCGCCCTTGGCCACGTCGAGGTCGACGCCGTGCAGGACGTGGTGGTCACCGTAGTGTTTTTGCAGCTGGCGAATCTCGATCATGCTTTTTTCCTCCGGCCCAGGTACTGCTCCATGCGACGCAGGCCATACACCAGTGGCAGGCTCATCAACAGATAGAGCAGGGCGACCAGGGTGTAGACGGTCATGTTCTGGAAGGTCGATGAGGCGATCAGTTGGCCCTGGCGCGTCATCTCGGCGACGGTGATGGTCGACACCAGCGAGGAGTCCTTGAGCATCATCACCAGGGTGTTGCCGTAGGGCGGCAGGGCGATGCGAAACGCCTGGGGCAGGATCACCCGGCGCATCATCAGCCCCGTGCGCATCCCTAAGGCTTCGGCGGCTTCACGTTGGCCTTGTTCGACGGCGATGAAGCCGGTGCGGAAGTTCTCTGCCTGGTACGCCGAGTAGGCGATGCCCATACCGATCACCCCGGCATAAAACGCCGTGAGATGGATGCCCATGTCCGGCAGCACGAAGTAGATGTAGAACAGCTGCACGATAATCGGCAGCCCCCGGATCACGTTGATGATGGTGCTGGCGGTCCAGGACAGCGCGCGAATCGGCGACAGCTTGAGCAGCGCCAGCACCAGGCCGAGGGCGCTGCTGAGCAGGAACGACAGCACGGTGATCTGGATCGTCACCCAGGCGCCTTGCAGCAGGATCGGCAGGAAGTCCTGGGCGTTCTGCAGGAACTCAGCCAGGTTCATGGGCGCTCCTGGGCGTCCAGCCCCCATTTCTTGAGGATGCTGTCCAGCGTGCCGTCGGCCTTGATACTGGCGATGGCGGTGTTCAGGCGCTCAAGGGTTGCGGCATCGCCCTTGCGCACCACCAGGCACACTTCGCCGACGTTAGTGGGCTTGTAGTCAGGCGCCAGTTTCACGCCTTTGAACAGCTTTTGACGGATCTGGTAGGCCACCACCGGCTGGTCACCCACGGCGGCCTTGATGCGGCCCAGGGACAGGTCGCGAACCATCTCACCGATGGAGTCGTAGGTGCGGATCTCCTTGAAGATGCCCAGCTTGTTCAGTTGGTCGTAGAAGATTGTGCCGGCTTGCACGCCGACGACCTGGCCTTTGAGCGGCATAAGGTCAGGGTAGGCGGCATCGTCGTCGGCGCTGATGATCAGCCCTTCACCATAGGCGTAAACCGGGGCGCTGAAGTCGACCACTTGGGTACGCTCCGGGGTCTTGAGCATGCCGGCGGAAATAAAGTCCAGCTTGCCGGATGTCAGGGACGGGATCAGCGCGGCAAAGTTGGTCTGCTCGATCTGGCTGCTGAACCCGCCGGCCTTGCCGACGGCTTCCGCCACGTCGACCATCACGCCCTGGATGCTGTTGCTCTTGATATCCAGGAAGGTAAACGGCGAACCACTGGCGGTTGCACCGACTTTGTACGAGGACGCACTGCCTGCGTGCGCGACGCTGATGCAGAGCGTGGCGCACAGGCCGAAGGCAAGGCGGCGAAACAAGGGCGAAAGACTGTTCATCGGGTTACTCCAGACGGAAAACGGAAAGTCAGTACCGCAAGCGGCTGCCGATGAAATCGCAAGCTCTATGCCATTTCGAATCAGAAAAATCGTAAATGATGGGAGAAAGTTTTAAAAATGAACCTTTCGTATCGATATGCGATATTTAATGGTCATTAATCAGCTTTTAAGGTAGAAATATCACCACGCCTGAGCCACCTGCCCGCGAGTTCGCCATGTCCGAAGACCGCAACAGTTTGCACAACCAATCCCTGGAAAAAGGCCTGTCGGTGCTCAAGGCTTTTAGCGCACAACGCCGTAGCATGAGCCTTGCAGAGGTGGCAGAGGCCGCCGGCATGACCAAAAGCTCGGCCCAGCGCATGGTGTTCACCCTCGAAAGCCTGGGTTACCTTCGGAAACACTCGCGCACACGCCATTACCAACTCACCCCCCGGGTATTGGAGCTGGGCTTCAGTTACCTGGATGCGCATTCGTTGATCGAAGTGGCCAACCCGTTCTTGTCCGAGTTGACCCGATTGACCGGCGAGACGTCGTGCCTTACCGAGCCGGCGGGCTACGACATGACGTACATCGCGCGCTTTGTTAGCGCAGGGTTCGTGCCGGTGCATATGCCGATTGGCTCACGGGTGCCGATGTACTGCACGGCGTCGGGGAGGGCGTATTTGAGTGCGTTGCCGCAGGAGGAGGCGTTGGCGTTGATCGAGAACAGCCAGCGAGTGGCGCATACCAGCCGCACGCTGACCGACGTCGAGGCGATCATGGCCTCCTTGGAGCAGGTGAGGGCGCAGGGCTATGCGGTGAACACTCAGGAACTGTTCCTAGGCGACATGACCATCGGCGCGCCGGTGCTGGGCGGCAATGGCCGGCCCGTGGCCGCAGTGCATGTGGTGGCGCCGACCAGCCGCTGGTGCCAGGCGGATGCCGAACGGCAACTGGCGCCGGCGCTGTTGCAGTGCTCAAGGGCGTTGAGTAGTTCGGCGCGGAATCTGGAATGAACCGAAGCTCCGTTTGCGCTGCAGATTCAGTGTGGGAACTGGCTTGCCTGCGAAAGCGTCAGTTCAGTGACAGATTAATTGACTGACACGCCGCCATCGCGGGCAAGCCAGCTCCCACATTTTGATCCTCATTGTTCTTCGCGCTGTAGGTGAGCCCACACAAAAAATGCGCCCCTGGGGGCGCATTCTTTTTGCTCGGTCAGCTATCGCCTATCAGGCCGTCGCATCCCAGGCCCGATCACCGTTCTCGTCTTTGATCCGAGTCGGTAAGCCCATCACATCCAGCGCCTTGAGGAACGGCTCGGCCGGCAGTTCCTCGACGTTGGCCATGTGCTTGACATCCCACTTGCCACGCGCCACCAGCAGCGCAGCGGCTACCGGTGGTACGCCTGCGGTGTAGGAGATGCCCTGGCTGTCGGTCTCGGCGTAGGCCTCTTCGTGATCAGCCACGTTGTAGATGAACATCTCACGCGGCTGGCCATTCTTGGTGCCTTTGACCAGGTCACCGATGCAGGTCTTGCCGGTGTAGCCAGGCGCAAGCGAAGACGGGTCGGGCAGCACGGCCTTGACCACTTTC
>Ga0308161_1006169_pt1 | contig 10238 bp, 11 predicted proteins | sample PhyFR2_FD_201034 | JGI IMG/M metagenome (GOLD analysis project Ga0308161, IMG submission 201034) | Phyllosphere microbial communities from UC Gill Tract Community Farm, Albany, California, United States - DLSLF.R2 | ecosystem: Host-associated > Plants > Phyllosphere > Unclassified | place: USA...
CGACCCTCACCAGTCGGACAGCATCCCCCGTCGAAACCCCCGTCGTCGCGGCGATCAGAGCCGCGGGAGTCCGGAACCCGGCCTGCTTCGCCAGCGACTCCGCCCCCAACTCCGCACGCGACTCATGCGCGATACCCGCCGCGACCCGTGCCTGGAGGGCATCCAGGGCCCGTCGAGCCGACCCGATCGCCGCATTCAAGGCCATCAGATCGGCCCGAGCCAACCGGTCATCATCGTCAGCATCCGCCCACACCGCATCGAGGACCGACACGGCCTCGTGCAGGTTGACCAGGGGAGCTGACATACCTCAAGGATACGGATTCTCGCGCGAACTGTCAAGAATTTATTCGAAGAAGGCATATCAATGCTGAACTCACTTACGAACATAACTACGAATTGGCGGGGTCATCATGCAGTCCAATCCGAACACTATCCACGCCTCCCGACACGGCGGTCGCATACCCTGGAAGCACCGGAGGTGATCCGATGTCCGACGCGATGAACAATGCGGCCCGCTATCGAGCGCAGCGGGACGCGGGGGAACTGCCAGAGTCCGAGCAGCCCGCCGAGGCGCCGATGGTGCTGAACGCGCAGAACAAGTCGGAGTTCGTCGAGACGGCGATCCAGCTCGCGATCCGGCAGGGCGTCTTCGACGATCTGCCCGGCGCGGGCAAGCCTCTCGAAGGGCTCGGCACGCACCACGATCCGGATTGGTGGATCCGCAGGAAGATCGAGACCGAGAACCTCTCCGGTCTCGGTCCACCCGCGCTCATGCTGCGCGTCGAGGACCGCGGACTCGACGACGACCTCGATCGGCTCGGCCGTGAGGAAGACGTCCGCGGCGTGCTCGAGGACTTCAACCGCCGTGTCATCGAGGCGCGTCGCCAACTGCTCGGCGGCCCGCCCGTCGTCACGAAGACTCGCGACGTCGACGCCGAGGTGGCGGCGTGGCGCGAGCGTCGCACCGCGGCGCGGGCGATCGCGGACACGGATGCTCCGGAGCGGGCGGATGCGCAGCCCCGACGTCGCCGCGGATGGTGGCGGCGCTCGGTGTGACGCGGGGTCGGTTCAGCCAGCGACGATCAGACCGGACGTGCCCACCGTTCCCGACGCCGACGGGAGCCAGGAAGATCGCTTCTGCCAGGTCGCCCGTGATGACGCGGATGGGCGCGCTCCCACGACGGCGAGCGGAGGGCGGTGGATGCTGGACGGCGTCCAGTTGATCTCCGTGACCGGACCGTGACTTTTGGCTCTTGTGGAGCGGATGCTGTGGGTCCAATATGTGCTCAAGGAGCCGCTCAATACTGGGATGGCGGCGGCTCCGAACTCTGGGGACCGGGACTGACGGTATTCGACAGGCGCTGCTGGGGCGCGCCGGCGCACAGAGGGCTTTCCCCCTACCCGCCGTCCCGGAGGGAACTCTGTCATGGGCACTATCCACCGCCTCATCGAGGCAAAGAAGGCTGAGCGCGAGGAAGAAGGCAAGGACGCCGGCTTCTCGCTCATCGAGCTGATCATCGTCGTGGTGATCCTGGGCATCCTGGTCGCGATCGCGATTCCGATCTTCGGGAACATCCAGAACGAAGCCAAGATCAACGCAGCAAAGGCTGCGGCAGCGAACGCGGCCACGCAGTGGAGCTCTCAGCTCGCCGCCGGGGACACGCCGTCGGCATACGTGACTGGGGATACCGACCTCACGATCAGCGCCGCGCCTGGAGCTGGCACCAACATCGAGGATGTCTGCGCAACCGCAACGAACGCAACGATCACCGGCGGAACGACGGCATTCTCGTCCGGCCCGGGCTGCTGATCCAATCCTGACCGAAGCGGAGGCCCTTCCTCGGGCCTCCGCTTCGGCAACCTCCTTTGAGGACTCTCATGTCTCCGCATACCCGAGCGGATGACGGCTTCGGCCTGGTCGAGGTCATCATCGCGATGGTGCTCCTGGCGATCATCGCCATGGCGCTGCTGCCTGCGCTGTGGAACGGCATCCGCTATTCCGCCGAGCAGTCGAGCGTCGCGACGGCCACCCGGCAGGTGAACGCGGTCGTGGAGCAGATCCGAGGCTACGAGAAGCCCACCTGCACGGACATCCAGCACGAACTGGATCTCGCCGCTGTCGCGAAGCCAGACGGCCGCAACGGCTCGATCACAGTGCGGCTGAAGGACGGGCAGACGCTCAGCTGCACGCCGGGGAACCTCATCGACCTCCCGCTCGAGGCGATGCTCGACGGCAAGAGCATCGCGAGCGTGCACGGCAAGGTGTTCGTGCCATGAAGCTCCGGGACGAGGACGGGCTCTCGCTCATCGAGCTGATCATCACCGTGCTGATCATCGGCGTGCTGGGCATCGCGATCGGCATGATCTTCATCAACTCCGTCAGAGCGCAGGACACCGTGACGACCACCACCGAAGCGACCAACAGCGGTCAGCTGTACGGGCAGAGCATCGAGCGCGCGATGCGCAACGCGCAGGCGTTCGACGTGACCGACAGCGGCCGGATGCTTCGCGTGCAGACGAGCCTCGCCGGTGCCAAGCAGTGCCAGGCGTTCTGGATCACGAAGCCGTCCGGTTCTTCGGACGATGCGCTGTACATGACGTCGAACGCGTCGACGCTGCCGGGAGCGCTCACCTCGTCGTGGCCGAAGCCGTGGCACGAGGTGGGGGGCGTCGCAACAGGTGACGGCGGCGTGTACTTCGCCGACGGCGGGGATCGCGTGTCGTTCTCCTTCAACATCAAGACGGATGCTGCGCCGGTGACCATCACGGGTTCCGCAGCGCGTCGGTTCCCCTCGACGGGAGGCGCGAACACATGCTGGTGATCAAGCGCAGGTTCTCGGCGTGGGCTCGGAGCGCGGTGGGGAGCGATGAGCGCGGCGCGATCCTCGTCGCGGTCGTCGTCGTGATGCTCGTCGGCTTCATCATCGCGGCCACGGTCGCCGCAGCCGTGATGTTCACGATCAGCGCGAACGCCGACAACCGCAGCAGCACCCAGGCCTTCATCGCCGCCGAATCCGGGCGGGATGCCGTCGTGTCCCAGATCTCCGACGGCTGCCCCTCGGCAGGCAGCATGTCCGCGTCGTCCGCTTCGCCCGCGTACGTCGCGAACGCATACCCCGTGACCTCGGATGGGCAGATCAGCACCACCGGCCTGACGCCGACCTGCCCGACCGCCGACACCGCATACGTCCTCATCGAATCGACCGGCACGGGCCCGAACGGCGACAAGACGACGATCCAGGCGGTGTACCGCTGGTCGGCGACATTCTCGAGCGTGCCCGGTGGCGTCGTCACGTACTTCTCCGGCAACGTCTCTCAGGGCGTCTCGCATTACACCGGCGACATGGTGCTGCGGAACGGCAACTGGTCCTGCACCGTCGATGGCACGCTCGACGGTGATCTCTACGTGCTCTCCGGGACCGTCTCGATGAGCAACAACTGCACGATCAAAGGCGACATCTGGTCAGCCGGTGCGGTCTCGAGCAACTCGACGGGCTGGAAGGTCACCGCAAACGCGCGCACCGGAGCACACGGTGACATCACCACCAACGGCTACGTGAGCTTCAATTCCAACGGTGATCCCGCGGTGGCCGGCAGCATCTCCGCGAAGGGGACCGTCACCTTGAAGGACGCCGGCTCGGGAGCGGGGAAAGTCGGCGGAACGGTGACCTCGATGGTCGGCGCGACTGTGGACACACCTGCATGGACCACAGGAACCGTCACGCAGAACACGGGCGCCGCACCGACCTTCGTCCCCCCGCTCGACTGGCTGCTCCAGGCCACGAAATGGCTCGACCTGAACAACACGTCGGGGTGGGGGACCATCACGCCGGGCGACTGCTCCAAGCTCCAGAACTCGGGCACGGCATCGCCCTACGTGACGGGACTGGTCGGCGCCGGGACCACGCCTCTCGTCCTCGACTTCACAGGATGCACGAAGGCGATGGACATCAAGCTGACCTCCAGCGCGAAGCTCACCCGCGACGTGACGATCATCGTGCCGCCCGGGCAGCGGATGCTCGTCGACCTCGCCGGAACCCTGAGCGACGGCGCGCATCAGCTGTTCCTCGTGCACTCCGACGCCAGCCTGACCGACGTCGACGCCGATGGCTTCCCGAAGCCGACCTGCGGCAACGGCAATCAGAACGACAGCTTCGGCACATCCGCGGTCGTCAGCAGCGATCTCAGGGTGATGGTCTACTCGCCCTGCGGTCTGACGGGAACCGTCACGGCCAGCTTCTCGGGTCAGCTCTACTCGAACGACACCACCAACTTCCACGCCGGTTCCTCTTATACCTGCGCCACGATGTCGTGGCCGGGTGCGCTCGAGAAGCTCGGCTGCACGATCAAGGGCGATGACGGTGTCGGCGGCGACTCCGTGCTGGTTCAGAAGCTGGGCACACGAGTCGTTCAGCGTGAGGTGCCCAACCCATGACCCCTGCCATCCTCTTCATCACGGTCTTCGCGGTCCTGTTCGGGCTCGCGATCGGATCGTTCCTGAACGTGGTCGCGTACCGCGTTCCGGCGGGCATCCCGCTGACGCGGGAGAGCCGGTGCCCGCAGTGCGACACCGGCATCCGCTGGTGGCAGAACGTTCCGGTCGTCTCCTGGCTCGCGCTGCGGGGCAGGTGCGCGAGCTGCGGGCAGCGCATCTCGCCGCGGTACCCGATCATCGAAGCCCTGACCGCCGTCCTCTTCGCGCTGGTCGCGCTGGGGCTGATGCTGCCGCATCCGACGCCGGGGATGCTCACGGATGCCGGGTTCTGGGGCATCCTGATCACCCTCGCCGTCTTCGCCGGGCTCAGCGTCGCGCTCACGCTGATCGACCTGGACGTGAAGCGGCTCCCCGATGCGATCGTGCTGCCCGGATGGGGTGCGATCGTCGTGCTGCTGCTGGTCACGACATTGGTCGCTCACCTCGACTGGTGGCCCTTCCTCCGTGCGCTCATCGGCGGCGCCGCCCTCTTCCTCTTCTACTGCCTGATCCGCCTGATCAGCCCCCGCGGCATGGGCGGCGGCGACGTGAAGCTGGCCGGCCTGGTCGGCACGGTGCTGGGCTGGTTCGGCTGGGGAGCCCTGGCCTTGGGCGCCTTCGCGGCCTTCCTGCTCGGCGGGATCTTCGGCGGCATCCTGCTGCTGACCGGCCGTGCGAAGCGAAGATCGGCCATCCCCTTCGGCCCGTGGATCATCGCGGGCGCGTGGGTGGGGATCGTCGTGGGCGAGCCGATAGGCCGCTGGTACCTGGGATTCATGAGCTGAGGGGCTCGAGAAGGGGAGAAGGGGAATGAGCAGCACGAGTGTCGGTGTGGAGATCACCGAGGAGAGCGTGCGGGCCGTCGAGGTGAGCACCGGCAGATCGCCGCGTGTGCTCGCTTACGGCGAGGTGGCGCTGCCACCGGATGCCGCCAAGGACTCCGAGATCGTCGACGAGGGCGCCGTGGCGGTCGCGCTGCGCCAGCTCTGGACGGGCGCGCGCATCAAGAGCCGATCCGTAACCCTGGGCATCGCCAGTCGCCGTGTGCTCGTGCGCGAGTACAGCACCGCGGTGATGCCGCCCGACGTGCTGCGCCGGGCCCTGCCGTTCCAGGTGCAGGATCTGCTTCCGGTCCCCGTCAACCAGGCCGTGCTGGACTACTACCCGACCACACAGCAGGGCGATCAGCTGCACGGACTGCTGGTCGCTGCCGTCGCCGAGACCGTCGAGCAGCTCATCGCCGCGTTCACCCGCACCAAGATCCGCGTGCAGAGCGTCGACCTCACTGCCTTCGGCCTCGCCCGTGCCGCCCGCATCGCCGCCCCCGAGGGCACCGTCGCCGTCGTCCACGTCGGCGACCACACCACGCAGGTCGTGATCATGCGCGACGGCATCCCCGAGTTCGTGCGCATCCTTCCGGCAGACCTCGAGACGGCCGCGGTCCGCCGCCGCTCGGCGCTCCTGTCGATCACGGACGACGGCCGCCCGATCTCGACCGTCACCGACATCGCGAACACGGTCGACCCGGCACGGCTGCACAACCCGGAGGATGCCGTCGGCGCCGCCGGCATCGTTCCGCGCGGCGCCCTGCGCGCGGACGTCGGGGGCCGTCCGGTCGCGGACCTGATCGCCCGCCTGCGCAGCACGCTCTCCTTCTATCTGAACCGCCCCGGCGCCACCGCCATCCAGCAGGTGCTGCTGACTGGAGGGGGCGCCGCCGTCGAAGGCATCCACACCGGCCTCGCGGAGCGCGCCGACGCACCCGTGCGGGTCATCTCGCTCACCGATGTCGCGGCGGTCAAGGATGCCGCACCGGTCGGCGACCTCGCGATGAACCTGGTGGGCACCGCCGGCCTGGCCCTCGGAAAGGACAGCTGATGTCCCGCACCGCACCCGCCTCGACGCTCGGCATCCCCCGCGTCAACCTGCTGCCGCCATCCGAGGTCGCCCGCCGTGAGCGGGAGACCCTCGCCGGCCGCTGGATCTGGGTCGTCATCGCCGCCGTCATCCTCTCGGCAGCGCTCGTCGCCGGCGCCTGGCTGTGGAACCAGTTGGCGCAGCAGCAGCTCGCCGCCGAGCAGAACCGCACCACGACCCTCGTCCAGCAGATCGGCGGACTGTCCGAGGTGAGCGGCGCGCTCGCCGCCGACCGCGACCTGCGCGCCTACCTCGCCGAGGCGATGGGCTCCGACATCGTCTGGCAGGACGTGCGCTCCTCCGTCGAATCCGCTCTCCCCGGCGGAGTCGCGCTGATCGGGTTCGAGCTCACCCCCGGTGCACCCGCGCCCACCAAGCTCAGTGACGACGACGCCAAGAATGCCGTGGGTCTCGAAGGCACCGTCACGCTCGACAGCCCCAACACCCTCGACATCGCGTCCATCGCCGAGCGGCTGCGCACCGTCGGCGCCATCATGCTCAGCGACGCGAACGCGATGGTCGAGAGCACCACGCAGGACGGCCACTACACCTACACGATCGACGTCTCGTTCGATCAGCGCATCTACACCGGACGATTCGCCGCAGAGGGGAAGAAGTGATGACCAAGCAGCTGATCACCCTCATCGGGGCGCTCATCTCGGCGGCCGTGATCGTCGCCGCCGTGCTCGTGGGCGTCGTCCCGCTCATCGGCGGCGTGGTCTCCGCGGACGGCCAGCGCGAACAGGTCGCCGCGACGAACGCGGGGTTCGAGAAGCAGATCGCCTCCCTCACCACGCAGAAGGCGAACCTGGCCGACATCCAGGGCGCCGTCACGCAGCTGCGCGGGCAGATCCCCGAGCAGCAGCTCCTCAACCAGGTGTTCGAGCGCATCTCCCGCGCGGCGACCGACGCCGGGGTCACCGTGACGGATGCCAGCCGCGGCGACCTCGAGACCTTCGTGGCCCGCACCGGGTCGAAGGATGCCGCGGCCGCAACCGCAGCACCCACCCCGGCGCCGACGCCGACCCCGACGACCGGGACGCCGATCGACGCGGCGAAGGGCACCGCCGGGCAGGCGAACGCGAACGCCGCGGCGACGGATGCCGCAAACGGGGCGACCCCGACGACGGGCGCCCCCGCTCCTGCAGCATCCACCCGCCAGCAGGTGCAGCTCAGCATCCGCATCTCGGCCCCGGACATCGCCAGCACGTTCGCCTTCCTCGACGGGCTGCGCGCGGGCCCGCGCGCCATCGCGATCGACACCGCGACCACCACTGAGTCGGGTGGCGCGTTCGAGATGCAGATCACGGCGATCGCGTTCCTCCAGAGCAGTGGAGGCGAGTGAGATGACCACCCTCACCGAGCTGCTCCGCATCGGCGCCCGCTCCGGCGCATCCGATGTGCACATCACCGCCGACGCCGTCCCCCTGATGCGGGTCGACGGCGACCTGGTCGGCATCCCCGGGCATCCGGATGCCGTCAGCGAGGACTGGGTGCGCGCCGCCGCCTTCGGGCTGATGAACACCGGCCAGCGCGCCGACTTCGAACGGCACCACGAGGTCGACCTCGCTCACGCGGCCGAGGGCATCGGCCGGTTCCGCGTGAACGTGTTCCGTCAGCTCGGCGCCATCGCCATGGCGCTGCGCTTCATCCCCGACCGGGTCTTCACACTCGAAGAGCTCGGCGCGCCCGCCATCGCCCGCGACCTGGCCCTGCGCCCGCGCGGCCTGGTGCTGCTGACCGGCCCCACCGGGTCGGGCAAGTCGACCACGCTCACCGCCATGGTCGACATCATCAACAGCATCCGCCCGGTGCACATCGTCACCATCGAGGACCCGATCGAGTTCCACCACACCAGCCGCCGCGCGCTCATCCACCAGCGCGAGGTGGGCAGCGACACGAACTCGTTCGCCGAGGCGCTGCGCCGCGTGCTGCGGCAGGACCCCGACGTGATCCTGGTCGGCGAGCTCCGCGACCCGGAGTCGATCATGACGGCCCTCTCCGCCGCGGAGACCGGGCACCTGGTGCTCTCCACCCTGCACACGCAGGGCGCCGCGAAGTCGGTCAACCGCATCGTGGACGTGTTCCCGGCCGACCAGCAGCACCAGATCCGCACGCAGCTGGGCGACACCCTGCAGGGCATCATCAGCCAGACGCTGCTGCCGCGCGCGCAGTCGAACGGCCGCACGATCGCCACCGAGGTGCTCATCAACAACCCGGCCGTCGCGAATCTCATCCGCGAGGGCCAGGTGGCCCAGCTGTACACGGCCATGCAGGCCGGGGCCACCGACGGCATGCACACCCTCGACCAGGATCTGCGGCGTCTTGTGGGGGAGGGCGCGATCTCGGCCGCCGTGGCCCGCACCTTCGCCACCGACCCGGCATCCCTGGACGGCGTGTTCGTGCGGCCGACCGATCTGGATGCCGAGTCCTGGTCGCACTACGCGGTCGAGCAGCAGCTCGAGGAGTGGGGTTCCTGATGGCCACCATGCAGGAATGGCAGTACCAGGCGATCGATCCCGCCACCACGCAGACGGTCAAGGGCACGATGGATGCCACCAGCGACAGCGCCGTCACCGCCAAGCTCAGGGCGCAGGGGCTCATGCCCGTGCAGGTGGCCCTGGTGGAGAAGACCGGTCTGCGCCGGGAGATCACCCTGCCGAGCCTGAACCGCGGCGTCTCGGCGAAGACGCTCGCGATCTTCGCACGGCAGATGTCCGCTCTGATCAACGCGGGCCTTCCACTCATGCGCACCCTCAACGTGCTCGCCGATCAGACCTCGGACAAGCGGCTCAAGGCCGTGCTGACCACGGTCTCGGCCGATGTCGAGAGCGGCTCCTCGCTGTCGGCGTCGCTGCAGCGGCATCCGCTGATCTTCCCTCCGCTGATGGTCTCGATCGTCCGCGTCGGCGAGTCCGGCGGATTCCTCGGCGCCGCCCTCGACTCGATCGCCGAGAACTACCGGAAGCAGGCCGAGCTGCACGGCAAGATCCGCTCGGCGACCACCTACCCCGCCGTCGTGCTCGTCATCGCCCTGATCGGCGTGCTCGTGATGGTGACCTTCATCGTCCCGGTGTTCGAGAAGATGTTCGCCGGGCTGGGCGGCCAGCTGCCGCTGCCCACCCAGATCCTGGTGACGATCTCGCACAACATGATCTGGATCCTGCCCCTGCTGGTCGTGGTGATCGTGATCGCCTGGGTCTGGTGGGTGCGCAACCGCTACACCGACGGCTACCGGCGCGTGGTCGATCCGGTCAAGCTGCGCCTGCCGATCTTCGGACCGCTGATCACCAAGATGGCCGTCGCCCGGTTCAGCCGGAACCTGTCGATGATGCTGGACGCGGGCGTGCCGATCATCCAGGCGCTGTCGATCGTCGGCCAGGCGTCGAACAACTGGAAGATCGAGCAGACCGTGCGCGACATCCAGGAGTCGATCCGCGGCGGTCGCTCCTTCGCCGTGCCGCTGGCGAAGGCCGGGGTCTTCCCGCCGATGGTGTCGCAGATGGTCGCCGTCGGCGAGGAGTCCGGCACCCTCGCTCAGATGCTCGGCAGCATCGCCGACTTCTACGAGGACGAGGTGGAGACCGCCACCGAGCAGCTGTCCTCGCTGATCGAGCCGGTGCTGATCGTCGGCCTGGGTGTGATCATCGGCGGCATGGTGATCTCGCTCTACCTGCCGATCTTCACCCTGTACGGAGACATCGCGAAGCAGGGGTGAGGCGCCTCACACCGAGACGCGCAGCACCTCTTCGATCGTGGTGATGCCGTCGGACACCTTCACCCAGCCGTCGTCGCGCAGCGCGACCATGCCCTGCTCCAGCGCGAGCTCGCGCAGGTCGGCGCCGGT
>Ga0308161_1006171_pt1 | contig 10237 bp, 13 predicted proteins | sample PhyFR2_FD_201034 | JGI IMG/M metagenome (GOLD analysis project Ga0308161, IMG submission 201034) | Phyllosphere microbial communities from UC Gill Tract Community Farm, Albany, California, United States - DLSLF.R2 | ecosystem: Host-associated > Plants > Phyllosphere > Unclassified | place: USA...
GAATGGATCAGCATTCCCTCTGACCAAGACGAAAGAAGGAGAAGAAGGAGTCGAGCTGAGTGGGAAAGGATTGAGAGAGCTGTTGGAGGGTGCATTCCAAGATGTTCAGGAAGAAAAAGGGATCGTTGCTGGTGAGTTCACTCGAGATCGTCTAGTATCCTCCGCATGCTAATCTTGTCTTGAGGGTAATCAGGATCATCAACCGCTTGTCTAGTCGCTTTAGACTCCGCAACTGGTCGATTACACGCCGCAAAGTACGTTCTCTTCCCCCTTCTCCTATCCTCTCCCTCTTGTACCAACGCCTCTCTTCTGTCCAGTCTCGGTGATTCATCCTACCTGATCCTCCGACCTGTCCCCTCTTCCTCGACTCAACAACCTACTCCTCCTTCCTCTCCCTCTTCACCTCCCTCAGAGCTCCCTTCAAAACCCTCCGCAGCGCCAACCTACAAAGTCCTCCATTCCGAACCGTCCCAAACTCACTTCTTCAACGCTCCTTTCCAACTCTCGAAACTCCCTCCTTCTTCCTCACCCCACTCGAATTCCCTCATGGACTTACCCTCGGACGCTGCAATCACACCTTCCTCCGGTATTCAGCTTCAAGTAGGGGACGTAGTAGTTTTATGTACAGATGGACAAGTCGATAATGTTTTCCCAGAAGAACTCGAACAACTCGCTCATCTAGTTCATACGAAATGTCTTGAAGAAGGAGGAGGAAAGGAAGGTGATGAGGCGTTATTGGCGAGTAGTTTGAGTCAGACTACTTTGAACTTCGCGAGGTTGGTCATGTTCAAGAGGGACAAGGTTACTCCGTTTGAAGTCGAGGCGAGGAGGTATGGGTATGGGAAAGGGAGTGGGTTGGGAGGTGGCAAAATAGATGATGTTACTGTTGTCGTGGCTGTTGTTGGAGAAGCGGGAGGCAGGGAATAGAGGGAGGCGAGGGATGGCGCGATGAGAGGGAAAAGCGTGAGTGTAGAGATCGTTTTTATTTGAATTGCAGAAGATATAGTCGTGTAAGAATGTAGAACGCTGCTTCAGAAGTGCAGCTTGTATAGACGAGAACGCAGAGGTAGAAAGAAGACTGGCTATAGCGCAGACGAGGACGAGAATGAGAGAGGAGAACAAGCGAAAGAGGGAAACACTCTCCGTCGAAAGTCGATACTTTCTCTCTATGATCCGCTCATAACGGAGACTCACAGCGAAGAGCACTTTAGAGAGAACTATGCATAAATTGCTTGCATATCCAGCTCCTCCCTTCGAAATCGTTGAAATCCCTGCGACCTCAGTTGATTTACAAGTGTTCAGATTTCCTCATGAATGCCCTCTGATCCCTCAACCAATGCCTGTATTGAGTCAAGCTGCCCACCTTCTCTGCGTAGTAATCTGGGATCGGATTCATAGCGCTGCGAGAACACAAACATAGAAGTCAATCTCTTGCGAGAGAGAGCGGGAAGGATAAAGAGGGCTCACGAATTTCTTGAAGCATCCGCTCGATTCTTTACTACATGTCTGAAGAACTCTGTATACCCAAACCCAACGATCAGCTCACTCAGGAAAGGGAGATGATGAAGAAGAGAGAGAGTGTACCTTTATCTTTCGCCTCCATAGCTTTCACATTCCTCCTGTTAACGAGCTTCCACACACCACTCCCCAACACGGGTCCTGCCAACCATCCCAATCCAACACACCCGATCGTTGCAGCTCCATAAACGAATACAGGTTGAATACCTAAGATTAAATTCGTAGGATCCATTTCCAGTGTTGCCTGTATCACCCTCGCTTCGTCAGCTCGATCAGGAAGATGAGCAGAGGGAGGAAAGAAGAGTGCGTACGAAATAAGAAGCACCACCGAAGAAACCGATTGCAGTTGGAATTGAAGCGATTAAACCATACACTCTCGAAGACTTCCTTAGGTTCAAGTAGGTAGGCCAGTCAATCTGTCTTGCTAAAGCTGATTCGGATGCTGAGGGTGGTGAGATTGTAGATGAGGAAGTTGAGGAGGAGAATCGGGGAGAGAAGGGAGAACGGGGAGTGCGAGGGAGGAGAGATCGAGAGAGGGCAGAGAGTGGTAAGGTGCTTGGTCGGAGTGACATGATAGTGGATTTGGAGTGAATGAAGTGAATGGAACGAGCAGAAGTCGCTCCATCTTCAATGAGCGAGTTTCCGAAATTTACCACGTTCTCTGGAGCTACTTGGAGTAGCATAGGTAGCCGAACTAGATCCTAATCAACTCGAAGGTACAGCTAGTCGATTTATTGTGTTGTGAGTAAGTTGTTCGAGAGTTGAAGGCCTCGCGTCTCGCTCTGCCTCCTCATTCTCCGCTTAGCTTATCTGTCTCTGTAGCTCACTACTCAACTCCTCGGCACCTCCAGACAGCGCAACCCTCTCCTCTCACTTCCATCCCCCCTCACTCGGCTCGCTCCCTTTCTTCCCTATTTCTCCAATTCGACATGCCTCCCCCAAATGCTCCAAATGCCTCAACTCACCGCTACGCACTCCACCGACCCCGTTTCCCAATAGGAGCAGCGCCAGCCGAGATCGCGCCCCCTCTCTCACTCAGACGCAAACCTTTGAATACTACTCAGCCTCCCTCTCAAACTTCTCAACAGGCGAGACAAGGCGGAACTCAGGTGGGAACTAGTCAGGGAGCTAGAGAGGGATTGGAGAGGGCGAAGAAGGAACAGGAGAAGGACAGGGTCGAGAGGGAAAAGGTTGAGAGAGCGAAGGAGAAGGGAAAGGGGAAACAAGTGACAGAGGTACTCGTACTTGAGGACGACGTACCTAGCTCCGGTCGTGCACCGAATCAGAAGGGGAAAAGGAAAGAGGTAGTCACAGATAGAAGAGAAGAGGGACTTCCCGTAGGTATTCTAAAAATGCCCGTTCAACAACTCGACACGGCAGCGCATGAACAAGCTCAAGACGTGAGTCAATCAGCACGGTCGACTCAGCAGTTGAAGAATGGAAACAAGCAAAAGAAGAAGACGAGATCACAAGGCAACGACCCATATCATTCGAATACGGGAAGCGATCCAGTCATTCAAGCGTATCTAGCACGAGGGAGAGGGAGGGGAAGAGGTCGAGGACGAGGAAGTTTCGAAGGTGGACATTGGAGAGGAAGAGGAAGAGGCAGAGGAAGAGGTGGATGGAGAGCTGGTGAGAGAAGTTTTACGAGACATGGTCAGAATAGTTTACTGTACGTTTTCACGTTCCCTTTTCAGCGCCCTTCTTTTGAGCAGCGCTGACTGGAAGTGAGCGCATTACAGGTCGATTGGGGATTTGAACAGTTGGGTTTTGGTGAATGATCGTGCAGTCGAGTTACACAAAGTGAAACCGAAAGGACCTATGACAATGTCCGTCTTCCCTTTCTCTATCTCTCGTTCAATATACGACTGATAGGTGATAGAGGATTGCGTGACAGGTCCTCCTATATCTGTACTCCGACCCCTTCAACATCTCCCTCCGAATTCGCAATTGGATTCCGAGATGATCGACCACCTTCCCCCGACTCGCTAGATCTCTTGATCGAGTGTATAGTGGACGGAGTACCGGTGAAACATGAGGAAGTAGTGATACGAGCTGTCAAGGACGCGAGCGAGTTGGGAGGAAACAAAGGGAGGAGAAGAACTTGGACTTGGAGAGGAAGGAGAGAGAGCGCTGTACGTTCTCCTCACTTCTCCTCTGTCACCCCGGATGAGTGTACTGATAGGAGGTAAGAGGTGTCGTAGACTGTTATTCGACCATTCGTGTTCTCGCCGTTGAGGTTGACGGAGGATGAAGATTTAGCTTGTTCTTCTGAATCAATCATTCGGTCATTAGGAACGATCCAGTTGAAGATTTATAGAGGAACTGTTGGGATTCAAGCGGAAGACGAAGAGAGAAGGGATGATGGAGGGTACGAGGCGGGAATTGATCAGGTCAACGAAATGGTTTTTGATGAGAGTGCTGCCAAGGTCAAGGGGAATGGGGTCAGTCATCAAGCTGGGTACGTTCAATTCTCTCCAAAGACCTGATTCTGTGCTACCAGAGCTGATCTCCAGGGATAACCGATCTGTACAGCTTGGGACCTGCGAGAACTGAGCATCAAACAGTCAGATCAACTTTCGAAATGTCTCCCTTGGATTCGGATTCGAAACCTTACGTCACGTTCGAATGGATCTATCGTTCTAGGGATGTGCTAGAGTTGCAGGGCATCATCGAACGTGAGCGAGAACTCTCGTCGAAATCCGTTGGGTCGCAGAACTGACATTTCGTAGGCTCCTGGTCACAGCTGAAGCACCTCCTACACCTCCTTCTGGATCAGGCTCAGCTTCTCGTTCGCCCTCGTCAGCCTCGAATAGAGCGCCAACAGAACCGATCAAAGCCCGTACCGAATCACCCGCCTTACTCCTCGCTGGTCAACCCGCACCTCGACTCGCCACTACTCCCTTCCAGCAGTCGACAGCAGATGCAGCTCGTCTGAAAGCAAAGAAAGAGGAAGATGAAGAAACGAGGAGGATTATCGAGTTGAAACGGAGTAGGAAATTGAATGCTGAGAAGAGTTTGGGCGTGATGGTGCTCAGCGACGAGAGTGATGATGAAGGCACAAGAGGAGCGAAGGGCAAAGGGACAGCGAAGGCAAGGGAGGAAATCAAAGTTGATTCGTCAAGTCCAGTCAAGAAACCCGATCTCGCCCGTTCGACCAAACCAACGCTACCGGTTCCGACCTCGACGACAAAGACTTTCCTCGCTTCGTCCTCATCTTCAGCATCAACTCCTCGAGCTCAACCTCCAGCTTCTGTCGAGAACGAAGATCAAGAGATCCTACGACTTCGTGCCGAAATCGCAGCATTGAAACGACAAACCCAACTGAACGAACTTCGGCGAGAACGAGACGAACTCGCTAGGAAAGCGGGAGCTGTTGCTTCGACGAGCGTGACTCAGCCACCGCAAGAGAAGAAGAAGAGGTTGTCGATGGCGGCTGAGGAGGAAGAGAGGGAAGTTGCTGGATTACTTATTGGCGGCAAGGAGAAAGAGGAGAGGAAGAAGAAGAAGCTTAGGGAAGATGCGAGTGGGACTGCAGAGGCAAAGGAGTGGGAGGAAATGGTGTTGAGCGATAGTAGCGAGTAGACTTTTTTCTCTCGATAGATACTCGATTGTTGTTGTGATCAGTCCTTCTCTCGATTATGCCGCTCACCTTCGAGAGATGTGAAAGTTCCGATGGAGAAGAAGGGGATGAAACAGAGTGAACCTCAAGCGAGAGTGCGAATCTTCGGTTATTTCACTTCACTTCACTTCAATTGCGACCGCTCAACTTCCGCAACTCACATCTACTAGGAGGGAGATCGACCAGCAGTCTGACGGCCACGCTCGCTCTTTCCTCGCCTCAGCAAACTCCACAAGCCCCACCTCGAATTCCCCTTTCTCTCCCACGCTATAGGTGCCTTCTCGAGCTGCTCGAAGCTTATCAGAGCACTCACAAGTCCTTCCCACTCTACCCGTGTCGCTCGACGACCCTCTTCGGCTCTCGCCCAACTCCTCCCATCCTTGATCTCCCGAGCCTGTCTCCTGCGACATGAGCGCTCCTACGACCCCGAAGAAGCACAGCAACCGCTCCAATACATTCAGTCCACTTCTCGGTGTGTCCTGGGGCTTCGTGACGGAGTGCGAAGCGATGAAGAGATTGGTCGAGAAACGAGAACAAGTCTTTCAGGAGCAAAGAGCTCGACCAGTACCGAATCGTAGGTTCTTCATACGAAACAGTCGACGAAACGTTGAAGATGAGCTAATGATAAAGATTGGCTGTACCGGATTTTCGCAGTGGGAAGGCAAGCTATTCTATGTCAAGCAGCAATTGATGCTATAGCGACCGAAGACAAGGTCTTCCGAGGCCAGTTCGCACAGTACGAAGAGTTCTGTCAAGCTGTCGCGGTCCCGGCTTTCCCGGTCACCATCAAAATGATCGCTCTCTTCGTTTTCGCCAAATTGTCGTGGAGATTTGCCCATTACGCTTCCACAGTCACTTATCTTCGGAGGGCGGCAAGAGTAACAGGTGGATATTATGATGAAGAAAGCCAAAAAGCGAGTCTGGTGATGAGTGAGGACGAGGCAGACGAAGTCTTGAAGAATTTTATGAGGGAGATCAGAGCGAAAGTTGAGGTGGAAAAGCTTGCGACGAGCCTGGTTCAAGACGATGTTGTCGATGTGACGGCAGATAAAGGGTTACATACCCGTACGTCCCTTGATCGCTCTGAATAACGAAGTGCAACAGCTGAGTTTGTGCTTGATGAGAAAAGTCAAACCGTCAACATCGCCAAGGAAGAATCAGGACGACGCGGCGTCAGCTTCCGAGCTCGAGTTTGACGAGCTCGATGAAGATGAGCCGGCCATGAATCAATCATCCCAACCTACGCAAACATCTATCGAGCAAGATACGACTTCGCAGATTGTCGTGCAGCTGGTAAGTTCGCGATCCGACTTCGACTGCCCACTTTATAGCTTACCAATCTTCCGATGTCCGATGTAGCCGATCCCAAACCTACCCCAGCCTGGTCAACGATTCAAGCAAATCGAAGATTTACTCGCACTTGTTTACAAAGCGGTCATCCCGGTCTATGGTATTGGCTGCTACATCCCTGGACATTGCCTCGCCATCAACTGCACTAGAAATCACTCGCAATTCAATAAACAACCTGGAGGTCGTTGTAATTGGCGAATAGCGACTGAAAGCGTTGGACTTGCGCGTGATCTCGTCGTCAGCGGTGAGAGATCACATCTCTCTCACAATCACGGACCGGACCCGAGGATCGTCAAGGATCCTGGATGGAGACCAACAATCAACGGGTCGAGACTTCAACGAGCACTCGGTTTGCAGGTGACCGAAAGGAACGCAACTCAGCCCAAGGTGAGCTTTACAACCTTGAGCACTACTCACAGGTGGGGAACTGACCGGCGACATTCTTCAGCGCATCCGCAAGAGACCACCCTCGACAGCTGCCGGTTCTCCCGCTCGCTCTCATTCCGAATCGACGTTCAAGAAACCTCGTCTTCCTTCCCCTCGAGCAGCCTCACCTGTCCCGTCCACTTCGACTTCAGCTCGGCCTATAGCGCAACCTACATCGATCGATAAGTCTTCCGCCTCTCGATATCCTCACCCCTCTGATTCAGCTGCTCCCTCAGCTCATCACACCTCGAATCAGTCCATATCCCATCCTTCATCCTCCTTATTCGCACAGAGCGTTCAATCTCGTGTACTCCCGGATTATGCGTCTGCTTCTCAACCTCTCCTCGACAACGCCTCTTCACTCCCTCATCAACTTTCCCCTTCTTCCTCCGATTCTTTCCTGCCTCGACTTTCCTCTTTCCTTCGTTCCCTTCATCCTTCACTAGACTCGCTCGCTGTTCCCCTTCACTCATCCGGGATTGAATCGCTTCAACTACTTCAGCTGTTCTGCGCTTTCGAATCAACGACGATTGAACTGTATCTCGGTCTCCTCAAGGAAAGGGATTCCGAACAAACGATTTCGAACGTCCATCTACGCTTGCTCAAGAAGAAGTTGGGAGAAGCGAAGTCGGGAGACTGGACAAACTGAGGACTGAGATCGCAAGCTGAGGCAAAGGACGAGGGGAGTAATCCAGAATTTGTCGTATTTCTATCGTTTGTTTTCCTACTTCTTGCTGCTATCGAAGAATGTCGTAGATTGATCAGAGAGTCGACTTGACGACGTAGAGCGAGAAATGCGAGAACTTGCGAAATCTCGTCTCCCTTTTCTTCTCTCGCTTCACCACTCTCGACTTTCTATCGACATCGGCTCCTTCAACTACGACTCGAGACTCAGACTGCAAGTACAGACATCGCATTGCTCTCGCTCCTCAGTTTCGAAACCTTCTCTCCGTTTCATCTACTGCTTGACCTTTCCCCTCGACTCGGTCATCAAGTAGTAGGGAGTATAGCTACAGCGCCTTGACAACCCTCTATACGTATCCTACAGCAACTGCAGCTCCTCTTCGGCTCCTCTCGCCTCATCACATTCTTCATTCTTCACCCTTTCTTTCCCCTCAAACTCCCGACTCGAATCACGTCTCGGTACTTTCAATCTCTGGCACTGAGTAATTTAGTATGGGAGGAGCTACATGGAAGGGAAAAGCGAGCGGATTCGATCCGACGAAGGGTTTGATTTGGACGGCAAAGACGGATGTTCGAGTGATCAGGGATCTCGTTCGGGACAGAGAGGATGTAGCTGCTAGACATAGACGATATGAGAACTGTAAGCTCGCAACACTCTCGTTGTACGCCCAAAACCCTCACTGACCGCTAGTTCTGAAGTTTTCTTAGCATCTCGACAAGATAAGAGCGAGAACAAGGCGTCTTCTCTACTCAAGCAGCCAGTGATGCGTGCCTGTGTCGACCGATATTCAGAATTCTGTCAAGCTCTCAACATGCCGACTTATCCCCTCACGACGGCGACAATCGCACTCTTCCTCTTCGCCAAATGTTCTCACGACAATAAAGACTACACAACCAATCTCAGGTATCTCAAGCGATTACAAGAAGCGAGCAAAACGATATGGGACGAATGTTGTGAATTCAACGTCGAGGATACTGAAGTACTGCGAGGAGGGTTGAAAGAGTTCCAAGCAGAGAGAGTTAGGGTGAAGTCAACCAGTAAGCTCCCGTCTGTCTTCTACCCTCATCCGCTCTGTACTCATGAATCGCATGTGATCATCTATAGCGTGGGCTGCCAAACTCCGCGCCCGAGGAGATTCGCCAGACGGGGAGGACATTGACAACGTCGAAGTCGAACAGCTCGTAAGCACGGCGTGTCTCTTCGACCTGTAATTATCCGCTTACAAAGGGATGTCAATAGTATACTCCTGGTCTGCCACAACCTGGCGATCGCTTCGAATCGAAAGAGGAGTTTTTGGCCGCTACTTATGTTGCTCTACTTCCGATCTACGGTACCGGCGCTCGACATGTTAGTACTACGCGGTACATTGAGTGCTCGAGGGCTCATACATCTTACCGTGGCTCGCAAGAGGGAGAGTGCGAGTGGCGAATTGGGATGAAGAAGGATCAAGTGACGGGAGAAGTGATCGTCGCAAAAGAAGGATCGAACTTCTATCACAATCACGGGCCTGCTCCGAGATTGATCAAAGACCCGAGTTGGAGACCTCTAATCAAGAACAAGCTCGTTCGTCAGCGTCTGGGTATGGGGGAGTTGATTCCGAAAAAAAGGGTGAGTCTGTCTTTCCCTCGATTGACTCTTCCTTGCGAGTCCAAACCCCTGATCTGTGATTGTGATCAGTGCTCTATAGCTGAACCCGCTTCTTCAGCCTCGGAATCTTCCGATTCCAACTCTGGAGCTGAATCGAACTCACGATCTCAGATCTCTTTCAAAAAACCGAAACTTCCTCGTCGTTACCCACCTCCTTTCGCAATGCCTAGCCCTTCATACGCTTCTACCTCGGTTCAAAACCCGTCGGACGAAGCAGCACGGAACGACTCTCCGCTTCTCCACCCTCTCCCTCGTCAATATCCTTCACAGCTTCAGTACCCTCCTTCCTCAGTCTATACCCAGCCTCAGTCTATTCTCCATCAGTATCAGTCACAGTTTGAGTATCCTTCAGACCCTCCCTCCCAGGATTATGCTCGTCCAGGCATCACTGCCCTCTCTCCCTCTTCTTCCGATTCTTTCCTACCTCGACTCGCTTCTTTCCTTCGATCTCTCCATCCTTCTCTCGACTCTCTCGCTTTACCTCTTCACTCCTCCGGAATCAAGTCGAAAGAACTCCTCGACCTTTTCTGCGCTTTCGAATTCAGTACTCTCGATTCATACTTCATCCTGCTCAGAGAAAGGAACCCTGATCAGGAGATCTCGAACGTACACGTACGCTTGTTGAAGAAGAAATTGAAGGAAGCGCAAGATGACGAATGGGCATCGTAATTCAGAGTTGAACAGATGGAAAGTCAATGGAATGAACAAACGAGGTTTTCACTTTTCTTCTTCGTTTGTTTCGCTGCCAATGCTCATTCTGTCTAGTGTTGGCTGCTTCGCCGTCGCTTTCCTCGGTTCTCTGGCAAACTACCATACCCTCTGCGTGGTCGAGAAGTGTACGGATCTGGGCTGAACTCATCTCGATCAACCGGGTCAAGTTCTCCACACTCAAACCATTGCAGGCCTATGAGCTACAATCTGTTTCTCTCCTATGTGTACGCTTCAGCTACTCAAGATTTAATCGACGTAGCAGGATTCGAGCTGTTTCA
>Ga0308161_1006174_pt1 | contig 10236 bp, 12 predicted proteins | sample PhyFR2_FD_201034 | JGI IMG/M metagenome (GOLD analysis project Ga0308161, IMG submission 201034) | Phyllosphere microbial communities from UC Gill Tract Community Farm, Albany, California, United States - DLSLF.R2 | ecosystem: Host-associated > Plants > Phyllosphere > Unclassified | place: USA...
TGGCTTCCATTCGAGTCCGCACATACCGCAGGACCATTTTCCGCCAGGGTTTTTGTTCGGCCCCCAAAAATTGCAGAAGGGGCATGTTCTGGGCTTATAGGCTATTTTTCTTCCTCCTTCTGGTAAACCGGGTGTGTGCCGCACGGGTACTTCCCCATCTTTTGCACAAACTCATAACGATAAAGAACGAAGCATAATTAATTAACTATAAATCATATACTTAGTTGCTTTTAAGGTGCATAAAGTAAGCCGCTGCGAATGCCAGACTTTATGTTTTCTTAAAGTTTGTTACTGACAGATAAATTCTTCTGACAACGGATAAAGTGATAACAGCCAGAACAATCGAAAAAAGGCCAAAAAAAATCATTAATGAGAGCAAAGGGCTTAACATCCCCCCTAAGCTTGTAAAGTCACTCAGACTTGCCAGCTGTTGAGGTGTAGTCAGTCGAAGGATGAGTTCCGGTATAATTAGAAGGAAAATAATAACAACAGGAACGTAAATCAACATTTTTTTTGCTTTCCTCATCTTCTTTCTTGCCCCTGAAAGTGAACATGATCAAAAATTGGTTAAATGATACAACATGGACCTAAAGAATGTCACAAACCTATTTGCAATTGAAGATGCAGGCTAATAAGAAACTGGCAGTAGCTCTTACAAACTCTCTTAATGACATCCATGCAGATCATGTATCTACAATTGAAAAGTTCAGATTAGGCGGTCAAAGGCTCATGAATTATGGTTCATTTTTTGTTGCTGATGAATATTATCGTAGCTCATGCCGTGACACGTGGAGAGAGGACAAAAGGTTAGTTCTCTCTTTAGGTGAAATATATGCAAGAGATGATGTTATTCTTGATATGGTTGAAATTTACTTTCGTAGAAAACTGGCAAGACTTGGCGCTCAGAAAAGTAATGATCTTGTTTCGCGGCTCCAGCAATTGATTGGCAAAGCAGCAGAGCATGCTTCAACCAAAACTAGTAAGCTTGCGCTGTCACTTACTCTCGCTAATTTAGTACTTGAAAGTGGCGGTTTCAAAAAAAATCATATTAAACTCGTTAATTCTTTTTCTACATGGTTTGTCAATGGTGCCACGCTGTATGCTAATGCACAAATCGCGGCATCTGCTGCTAACAAATTGAAATTTCGGGATCCTTTTTACTATCATTCTTTATGTCAGGAAAATCTCGAAATGCTTTATTTTCTGATTGAGCCTCAAATGACTCAGGTGATTTTTCAGGTAAATTCAGGGGATAATAACGAAGAAAAAATCGCTGATGCTTTATATGAGATATTGAATAAATGAAACGTGTTTTTTTATGGCTTATACAATCATTTGTCTATTTAATTCCTGCTGTTGTAATTGTGGCAGGGTTGTATGTCTTTATTCGGTTCATTCCTGAATATGCTGCGCTTCTTAGCATAACCTGGGTGGTTGTCGTTTCTTGCGTGTATATAAAATACAATCGATGGTATTAGTTTTATGCAGGAATCTTTAGTTTTGCTGTTTTATCGATAGCGTTAAAAGTGTTAGGGAAGTGATGTGTTTATTAATGGGTTTAGCTGTCATTTAGCGATTATAGCATCTGGTTTCTCTGGTTAAGATCTGTCAAAGAGATTAGTTAAGCAGGCTCACGTTCTGTCTTATTTTATAAAAATAAATCATCTCTCCAACTAATTTCTTAGTCTTATTTTAGGTCCATTTGATGCTCGTGATTCCCCAGCAAACTGCCAGCAGAACAAAACCTCGCCAGACGATTTTCCCCAAAATTGAACTTAAACAATATATCTAAATAACCTCCCTCTACGGTCCTCCACGTTTACTAAACGTATAAAAACCGGGTTGTAACCTGCCCCGGTGAATTTTATCCAGGGTTTGTTATGGTCTTAAAAAAATTTATTCCTTGTGTGATGGTAGCATTGGTGAGTGCCTTCATTTCTGGCTGTGTGATGGCAGAGAGGGGACACCATCGTGGCCCATTTTCTGACTGGCATCGTCATCATGCCTCTTCTCAGAATAACAAGGGCCGTAGCCAGCATACCAAACCCACCGCATCATAAAATAACGCTTCACAGCATCTGGGGCCACCGCGAGCGACAGATAGTGCAATTCAGCATTTGTGAACACCGCCAGCCTCAGATGATCCTGCCGAATATAGGGGACCGGCAACTGACAGTGGCATTTACCGCTGGCAGCCCGGCGACACCGCTTAGTCATTGATACGAAGCGTTTAAATAAACAGGAGGGTATCGCCCCTTTCTAAGCGGTAATTACTGCCTGACAAGGTTATTCATGATACATGCACTTCACTGGCATCCAATAAATCACTCCTGATTTACAGAACGGCGACACGCACAAATGCCTTACGAAACTTACCTCAATACTGAGCTTATTCGTAAAGGCTGCAATAACTCTTCCTGACCCGCACCTAAAGCTTACCTGCCATCTTGTCATCATCTCTGTTTGGCTTATTCTTAACCTTCAATCAAAAGGAGTAACGTTTATGAAAGCGGCAATTGCTAATAGTGAACATAAGGTTGAAGTGGTTGAGAAAACGCTGCGTCCGCTCAAAACGGGCGAAGCACGGCTCAGGATGGAGTGCTGTGGCGTATGCCATACCGATTTGCATGTGAAGAACGGTGATTTCGGCGATAAAACAGGTGTGACGTTGGGTCATGAAGGGATCGGTATCGTTGAGGAAGTTGCACCAGATGTGACCTCACTCAAGCCTGGCGATCGTGCCAGCGTCGCCTGGTTTTTCAAAGGCTGCGGTCACTGCCAATACTGTAACTCCGGTAATGAAACGCTCTGCAGAGAGGTCATCAATGCCGGTTTTACCGCTGATGGCGGCATGGCTGAAGAGTGTATCGTCGTTGCAGATTACTCGGTTAAAGTCCCGGACGGGCTCGATCCTTACGCCGCCAGTAGTGTCACCTGCGCCGGTGTCACCACCTACAAAGCGGTAAAAGTGTCAGAGGTGAAACCCGGTCAGTGGCTCGCGATTTATGGCCTTGGCGGTCTGGGCAATCTCGCGCTGCAGTACGCCAAAAACGTCTTTAACGCCAAAGTGATCGCCGTTGATGTGAGCGATGGGCAACTGGCACTGGCGAAAGAGATGGGTGCCGATCTGGTCGTCAACTCTGCCAGCGAAGATGCGGTACGCTTCATTCAGGAGAAAACCGGCGGTGCGCATGCTGCTGTGGTGACAGCGGTTGCCAAAGCGGCCTTTAACTCGGCGGTGGATGCGGTCAGAGCGGGAGGTCGCGTCGTGGCTGTCGGCCTGCCACCGGAAGCGATGAGTCTGAATATTCCGCGTCTGGTGCTTGATGGTATCCAGGTGGTGGGATCGCTGGTTGGAACGCGTAACGATCTGGCAGAAGCCTTCCAGTTTGCGGCAGAAGGGAAGGTGGTGCCGAAGGTGACCAAAAGGAAGATTGGTGAGGTCAATGACATCTTCGAAGAGATGGTTCAGGGCAAGATCCGCGGCAGAATGGTGATCGACTTTACCGGTCAGTCTGCTGATTAAAAACCACTGATGACCCCAGATGCCCGCGCGCTGCGGGCTTTTTTATGCCTGCAATATTAAATCTACGCTGGTTGAATGCCTGTCAGCACATCCCGGCAAACATTAATAAGTTCTGCTTTATGTTTCATGATGTAATTCTGGCTTGCACTTTACCGGTAACATTATAGTTTATGAGGTGATATTGATTACACACAACGGAAGGAGGGTTATTTATGGCGAAGCAACATTTACTTAAATCCATTGAAATCGCAGCAATTGTGCTGTTTGTCCTGATACTGGCATATCTGGCTGTAACCGGGCTGATGTCATCGGCGGGTGTGGATCACGCCTGGCCTTATCCCACTAAATAACTAAGTGCCTCACCAGGGAAATCATAAATAATATAAATAAAAATGACCCTTACACAGGGCATAAAAAACCCCGCAAATGCGAGGTTAATCAGAATTTAAACCAGACTCACCGACAGCAGCGTCAGCTCTTCAGTATCCAGCGACAGACTTTTTTTAGTCTCAAACATATAGGCTTCCAGTGCCTCCTCGACATCGTCGCCTTCGATAAAGGCATGAGTCGTAACGTGATTTTCACCTTTTGGCTTAATTACGTATGAAACAAACCACTTCTTCTTTTGCATGATGTTTATCCTCTTTTTAAAAATTGAGATGCCGCCTGCCAGCAGTACAGTGCTCATCTGCCGGACATTCAGCGGTAGTGCGGAGCTGGCCGACTAAGGCGAATCAAGCGGGGCAGGATGCAGCAGGTCGATCACGTCATCGATCTCATTGCTGGCCGCGTGACGATCAAGGGCAACTGCGTAGTAGCGTCCCTTGCAGTAGTGCTTTGTTACCGCCACCCGATGGCCAGTATCGCTGTCAGCTTCCTTGCCGGTCAGGGTCTGCAGGTGGGGCGGAATAACCAGCTCACTTTCGAGTTGTTCTGCTTCAATGATCACCGCGCCACCATCGGTGGATAGCAGCAGATGCTGAATGCTCATGTTCTCTCCTTTGAGTCAGATTGCTAACCGGGAAAGTGTAGTTCACCTCAGCAGGTGTGCTGACATCACCACTGCATGAGTGCCTGTGTAGTGCTGCTAACCGGTGACTGAGGCAAAAAAAAGCCCCAGTCAGGGGCTTTTTAATCAGGATTCCTGGCAAACTTAACTGGTCTGATTAGCCAGCTTTGGCTTCAGAACACGTTTTCCAATCTGGATGCCGGGCTTCTCAACATACTTATAGAGTAAAGAGGCGAGTGCATAGGTCACCGGGATGGCCGAGACGCAGACAATCAGGAAGCGAGTCATGTCGCTTCTGAACTCAATGTCGGTGTGCGTGAGCAGCAGTGCGATCATCGGGATCACAATCAGCAGGTGCAGCAGGTAAACCGAGAACGAGACGTCGCCCAGCCAGGTGCTGAGACGGTTGTTCAGCAGTTTACGCGGCAAAGCAATCAGCGTTGCCATCAGGCTGCCCTCCGGGTATTGCCACAAAATCGCCGTCATACCGACGATCATCAGCGCTTCCATAATGACCTGCAGCTTAATCGCCCCCAGGCCCATCGCCACGCTCGCCACCGGTCCAAGCAGCGCAAAAGCGACGTAGAGCAGCGATTTACGGCGAACCGCTTCGGCCATCAGCATGCCTGCCAGGAACATGTTCAGCTTAATCAGAATCATGGAAGGCATCTCAAAGGCCTCATAATAATCTGCCAGCACATACCGACCGGCGCAGCAGAGCGCCATGATGCCAATCAGCGAGGCCGCATAACCGAAACGCAGCGTCACCAGCATAATGAACGGGAACAGCAGATAGAACTGCATCTCCAGCCCGATGCTCCAGTCAGGCAGCACGGTATTAAACCCATATTCAGGCAGCAAGCCAAACAGGAAGCTGAAGTGAGTCAGGATGTTTGCCAGCGACTGGTCGGTGTAACGTGATGATTCAGTGGCGGTGCCGGAATAGAAATGAGCAATAGTATCTCGCATCTCGCCAAACCACGGGCCATAAATCAGCGCGATGATTAACAGCAGATAATAGAGCGGGGCGATACGGAAGAAGCGACGGATCCAGAACTTCTTAATGGTCTCCGCGCTCTGCCACGGCTCTTTCTGCTGGCGCTCGACGTAGTTTTTCGCCATCAGATAACCCGATAACAGAATAAACAGATCAACTCCGATGCCAGGCGATGAAATAAGCGTGATGTGGCAATGAACCAGTAAGCTGATATGGCCAACCAGTACCCAGAGAGATGCGATGCCACGCAATCCCTCCAGCTCCGTAGACCAACCTCGTGTAGCAGACATATCTGTTCCTCATTTTTATCCGACTTTCGGCGCTCACTAAGCCTTAAGGCAAGAGATATGTAAACGGGCCTTTACAAAAGTAAGAAGATTCCGAGCACAGGTAAGAGGAAAAAATCAACAAGAAAGGGGCGGTACAGCACGGGAAGTTAAGGGCATGCAGCTGCAAACCCTTAAACGTTATTACTGATTGAGTGTGCCTGTCAGGCCAGCTTCAGCAGGATCATACCGGCCAGCAGCAGGGTCAGACCGGTCCAGCCTTTCCGGTTCAGACGCTGACCAAACAGCACCCAACCGGCCGCGACAGTGACGATAATCCCAAAGGCGCCCCAGACCGCATAGGCAATCGACAGATCGATACCTTTAACCGCCTGAGCGAGTGCGCTGAACGCGAGCAGCACAAAGCAGAGTGAAAGCAGACCATGTAGCGGTTTCTTAAATCCATCAGAATATTTAAGGGATATATTCGCGGCAATCTCCAGCACGATAGCCAGCGCCAGCCAGGCGGCGTGGACGAAATCAGCGATGACCATGATTAACCTCCGCTGATGATTGAGTGCCGGTCTTGATCAATACAATCCCGACGATCAGCGTCATCAGCCCGCAGATTTTCATCGCGGACAGCGTTTCACCAAACAGCTGCACGCTGAATAATGTAATCAGCAGGATGCCGATTCCTTCCCACAGGGCATAGGCCACGCCAAGAGCAATACGCTTGATGGCAAAACTCAGCAGAATATAGGAGCAGGCAATCATTGCCAGCATCAGCAGGTAACCTGAATGGCTGCCGTTAAGGCTGGACCACTTCATAAAAAGGGTACCAATAATTTCAGTAATAATAGCGAGTGACAATAAAACCCAGGCGCGCATGGGTGCTCTCCAGCAACGAAAATGACGACCTGCCACAGTACAGAGGGCAGACTCAGAACAGTGTCGAAGGGGTGAGCGGACTACAGGGCGTTACGCCAGTGTTGATCGGCGACGTTCCAGCCAGAAAGGAAAGCGGGGGAAAGGTGTGACATGAACATTCTGCTCATAAAATTTTCAACGCATCCACATTGTTGCTTCTCATCAGTGGACGGATAGTGCCTCCGGTTAACTACACGCCGGTTTTATACCATTCTGCACATTATGAAATCAACAGCAGATCCTGCTTCGTTTGGTAATGGTTAAGGTTTGATAGTTTGAAAATGGCCAGTTATATAAAAGGATGTAGAGAAAGGGAGGTTGGGGAAAGAGCATGGGCTAAAATGTACAAAAAAGCCAGGCAACAGCTTGCCCGGCTTTCGTTACGTGACAATGTCACGAATTACTCAGCACGCTGCGGTACCGTGCGCACTGGCGCATCACCCGCGACATAGTAAGACGCCGTGCTGCGCGGCAGCGGCTCGCGTCCACGAATCTTATCGGCAATCTTCTCGCCAATCATGATGGTGGTGGCGTTAAGGTTGCCGGTGATGATCAGCGGCATTATCGATGCATCCACTACACGTAGTCCTTCCAGACCATGCACACGGCCTTCACCATCTACCACGGCCATCGGATCGTTACCCATCTTACAGGTTCCGCATGGGTGATAGGCGGTTTCACCGTGGTTACGCACGAACTCGTCCAGCTGCTCATCTGTCTGGCAATCCAGGCCCGGGCTGATTTCACGGCCACGATACTTATCCAGCGCCGGCTGGTTGATGATCTGGCGCGTGATGCGGATAGCATCGCGGAACTCATGCCAGTCCTGCTCATGTGACATGTAGTTGAACAGAATAGCCGGATGGCGACGCGGATCGCGTGACTTCAGGCGCACATGTCCACGACTCGGAGAGCGCATGGAGCCGACATGACACTGGAAGCCATGGGCATCGACAGCGTTTGAACCGTTGTAGTTAATCGCTACCGGCAGGAAGTGATACTGGATATTCGGCCAGCTGAACTCTTCGCGGCTGCGGATAAAGCCGCCTGCTTCAAACTGGTTGCTGGCGCCGATGCCGGTGCCGTTAAACATCCACTCCGCCCCGATTTTCGGCTGATTCCACCACTTCAGGGCCGGATAGATAGAAACCGGCTCCTTGCACTCATACTGAAGGTACATCTCCAGGTGGTCCTGCAGGTTCTCACCCACGCCCGGCAGATCGTGAACCAGCGGGATATCGAACTGCTTAAGCAGCTCAGGCGAGCCTACGCCAGAACGCTGCAGAATCTGCGGCGAGGCGATAGCGCCGGCACACAACAATACTTCACGGCGCGCAGTCACTTTATTGATGGTGTTGCTGTCGCCCTGGAGATATTCCACGCCAACCGCGCGCTTGCCATCGAACACAATGCGATCGGTGGTGGCATGCGTGATGATCTTCAGATTAGCGCGGCCTTTGGCCAAATCAAGATAGCCACGGGCGGTGCTGGAACGACGACCTTTCGGCGTCACGGTACGATCCATTGGACCGAAGCCTTCCTGCTGATAGCCGTTCAGGTCGTCCGTGCGCGGATAACCCGCCTGCACACCCGCCTCAATCATCGCTTCAAACAAGACATTGTTGCCTGCTTTAGGCGTCGCCACGCACACTGGACCCTCGCCGCCGTGGAAATCGTTCGGACCGATATCGCGGGTTTCAGCTTTACGGTAGTAGGGCAGGCAGTCCAGATAGCTCCAGTTCTCCAGGCCAGGTTCGCTGGCCCAGTTATCGAGATCCATCGCATTACCGCGGATGTAACACATGCCATTAATCAGGGATGAACCGCCCAGACCTTTGCCGCGACCACACTCCATGCGGCGGTTGTTCATATAAGGCTCTGGTTCAGTCTCATACGCCCAGTTATAGCGTTTTCCCTGCAACGGGAAGGCGAGGGCCGCAGGCATCTGGGTGCGAAAATCAAAACGGTAATCGGGGCCGCCCGCTTCCAGTAACAGGACGCTCACGTTGCTGTCTTCGGTCAGACGGGTAGCCAGAACGTTTCCTGCGGATCCGGCTCCAATAACAATATAATCAAATTCCATTCATCGTTCCTCAGGTTAAGTGATTAGAAGACTGACTGAAAACGCGTCAGCTCAACCTGCACGGACTTCACTTGGGTGTAGCTCTGCAGTGTCATCAGGCCATTTTCACGGCCGATGCCGGAGTGCTTGTAGCCACCCACTGGCATCTCTGCGGCTGATTCGCCCCAGGTATTAATCCAGCAGATACCTGCTTCGATCTGATGAATCACGCGGTGCGCCTTATTTAAGTCCTGCGTCACCAGCCCGGCGGCCAGACCAAATTCGGTGTCGTTGGCGCGACGGATCACTTCTTCTTCGGTTTCATAGCTCAGGATCGACATGACCGGTCCGAAGATCTCTTCACGCACAATCTTCATCTCATCACGGCAGTCGGTGAACACGGTCGGTGCAACCCAGGCGCCCTGGTCGAATTCGCCACCGGTCAGACGTTTGCCACCGCACAGGACACGTGCACCTTCAGCAATGCCGGACTCAATGTAGCGCATCACGTTGTCGCGATGACTGAAGCTGACCAGCGGGCCAAAGTTGGTGGCCGGGTCGCGCAAATCGCCGGCCTTGATGCGGGCAACGCGTTCGCTGATTTTCGACTCGAAAGCCGCCTGCAGTTTTGCAGGAATAAAGACGCGGGTGCCATTGGTGCAGACCTGACCGGAACTGTAGAAGTTCGCCATCATGGCGATGTCAGCAGCCAGATCGAGATCGGCATCATCAAAGATGATCAGCGGTGATTTACCGCCCAGTTCCATGGTGACTTCTTTCAGCGTTGAACCTGCGGCATTGGCCATCACTTTTTTGCCGCTGACGACGCCGCCGGTGAAGGAGACTTTGTCGATGCCAGGATGCTCAGTGAGCAACTGACCGGTGACCGAACCAATGCCCGGCAGCACGCTGAACACGCCATCCGGCAGGCCCGCTTCGGTGTAAATTTCTGCCAGTTTCAGGGCGGTAAGCGGAGTCATTTCACTGGGTTTGAAAATCATCGCGTTACCTGCGGCCAGCGCAGGCGCGGATTTCCACAGGGCGATCTGAATCGGATAGTTCCAGGCGCCGATACCGGCGACCACACCCAGCGGTTCGCGACGGGTATAAACAAATGAAGTTTCACGCAGGGGGATCTGCTGACCTTCCAGCGCCGGAACCAGCCCTGCGTAATACTCAAGCACATCTGCACCGGTGACGATATCGACCGCTGAGGTTTCGCTGTAAGGCTTGCCGGTGTCGAGCATTTCCAGCTCGGCCAGCTCATCATTACGCTCACGAAGAATATCAACGGCGCGACGCAGGATACGCGAACGCGCCATGGCGGTCATCGCGGCCCAGACTTTCTGGCCTTTTCTGGCGGCAGCAACGGCGCGATTGACATCTTCCTGGCCTGCGGCATGAACCTCTGCCAGCACTTCGCCGTTGACCGGGTTAATCGTCTGG
>Ga0308161_1006176_pt1 | contig 10235 bp, 8 predicted proteins | sample PhyFR2_FD_201034 | JGI IMG/M metagenome (GOLD analysis project Ga0308161, IMG submission 201034) | Phyllosphere microbial communities from UC Gill Tract Community Farm, Albany, California, United States - DLSLF.R2 | ecosystem: Host-associated > Plants > Phyllosphere > Unclassified | place: USA...
TTCGGCAAGCGCCTCTATGGCCGCGATATTGCCGGCAAGGCGGCGCTGATCGTGGCCGGCGCCATGTGGATCGTGGGAAACGGGCATTTCCTCACGCTGGACATGGGCGCCACCTTCTTTCTCACGCTGGCCCTGTTCAGTTTCCTGCTCGCCCAGGATGAGCAAAGCACGCCCCGCGCGCGCCGCTGGCTGATGTGGCTGTGCTGGGCCGCAATGGCCGGCGCCACCCTGTCCAAGGGGCTGGTTGGCCTGCTCATTCCGGGCATGACCATCATCCTGTATTCCCTGGCAGGCATGCGCTGGGCAATATGGAAACGGCTGCATCTGTTGAGCGGCCTGCTGGTCTATTTCTGCATTGCCGCACCGTGGTTCATCGTGGTTTCGCGCCGCAACCCGGAATTTGCGAACTTCTTTTTCGTTCACGAGCATTTCCAGCGCTTCCTCACCACCGAGCACAAGCGCACCGGCGCCATCTGGTACTTCGTCCCGGTCCTGCTGCTGGGCTTTTTCCCATGGACGACCCTGCTGGGCAGGGCATTGCGGGAAGGCTGGAAAAGCGACGGCGCCGGTTTCCAGGGCCGGCAGGTGCTGCTGATCTGGTGCATATTCACCTTCGCGTTCTTCAGCGTGTCCGGCTCCAAGCTGCCGTCCTACATCCTGCCGATGTTCCCTGCGCTTGGCATGCTGCTTGCACTCGGCATCGGTCAGGTGACCGAAAAGGCATGGAGATGGCATCTGCTCGTACCGGCATTGCTGTTTGCCGCGCTGGTCGGGCTGTATCCCTTCGCCGGCAGGGCCGTCACGCCGGAAGCGCCGCTGGAAGTATGGCAGCACATGCTGGGCTTCATGGCCGTCGCCGGCCTGACGGGCTTGCTCGGCACATGGCTGGCCTGGCGGGCCATCAGGCGCGGGCAACTGACCACCGGTCTGGCAGCGCTGTCGCTGACCAGCATCGTTGCGATGACGCTGGCCATGACCGGCCACGACAGCTATGGCCAGCTGAAAAGCAGCAAACGCATCGTGCATGCCATGGGACAATACGTGCACGATGACACCGAACTGTTTTCAGTCAGAATGCATGACCAGACCTTCCCCTTCTATATGCGGCGGCCGGTCACCCTTGTCGACTATCGTGACGAATTCGCGCTCGGCCAGGATATCGAGCCGACGCGGTGGATCCCATCGCTCGCGCAATTCGAGAGCCGCTGGCGCAAGGCAGCCAGGGCAACGGCCATGATGCATCCGGAAACCTATGACGAACTTTCCAAGAACCAGTTGCCCATGCAGGTCGTCTACCGTGATGCGCGGCGGCTGGTGGTGGTGAAGCCATGAAGGCCGCGGAGTTCTCGCTGATCCTGGCCGGCGTCCTGCTCAATGCCTTTGCCCAGTTGCTGCTCAAGGCAGGCGTGCGGCAGATCGGCCACTTCGATTTCGTTCTGGCCAACAGCTGGAATGTGCTGCTGCGAGTGGCGGGCAGCCTGCCCATCATCGGCGGCCTGGCCTGCTACGTTGTCAGCGTGGTGGTGTGGATTCTTGCGCTGTCGCGCGTCGAGGTCAGCGTCGCCTACCCGATGCTGTCGATCGGCTATGTCATCAATGCGGCGCTGGCCTGGTGGCTGTTCGGCGAAGCTGTGGGAATGCAGCGGCTTGCCGGCATCGGCGTCATTATCATCGGCGTGATTATCGTGGCTCGATCATGAATCCTGAGTTTCTTCCCTTTACCCGCCCCTCGATCGACGAGGCCACCATCGAAAGCGTCGCCGCCGTGCTGCGCTCCGGCTGGCTCACCACCGGCCCGAAATGCGCTGCGCTGGAAGCGGCCTTGTCGGCACGCGCCGGCGGCCGGCCGGTTCGCCTGGCTTCCTCCGCCACCGCGGCGCTGGAGTTCGGTTTGCGCATTGCGGGCGTCAAGCCCGGCGACGAGGTGATCACCACCTCGCTGTCCTGGGTGGCGACCGCCAATGTCATCCTTGCCGTCGGCGCTACGCCTGTGTTCGTCGACATCGATCCGGCCACCCGGCTGATCGATCTCGATCTGGCCGCCGCGGCCGTGACCCCGAAGACCGCGGCCATCATCCCGGTGGACCTGGCCGGATTTCCCGTCGACCGCGACAAGCTCTACGACATGGCCAGCCGTCACCGGCTGCGCGTGCTGGAGGATGCGGCGCAATCGCAGGGCGCAAACTGGAAGGGCCGGGAAATCGGCAGCACCGGCGACCTGGTGGCATTGAGCTTTCATCCGAACAAGAACATGACGACCGGCGAAGGCGGCTGCCTGATGGTCAACGATGCCGCCGAAGCCGCGCTGTTCGAGAAGCTCAGGCTGCAGGGCGTGACCCGCTCGCCGGATGGCACCTATGACTGCGACATCCTGGGTGGCAAGGCCAACCTGACCGACATAGCCGCCGCCATCGGCCTGGGCCAGCTGGCGCATCTCGACGCAGCCAATGCCCGCCGCCGCGACCTCGCGCGCCTTTACCTGGAAAAGCTGCATGACACCGGCCTCGGCCTGCCGCCCGCGGACTTCGCGCAGACCAACTGGCACATGTTCCAGGTGCTGCTGCCGGCAACGCTTGCCTCGCGCCGCCCTGCGGTGATTGCATCGCTCAAGGCAGCCGGCATCGGCTCGGGCGTCCATTACCCGGCGATACATACCACCACGCTGTATCGCAACCTGGGGTGGCGCACCGGCGACCTGCCCCACACCGAATCGGTGGCATCGCGTATCCTGACGCTGCCGCTGTTTCCCCAGATGAATGAAGGCGATGTCGAGCGCGTCTGCGCCGCATTGCTGGCCATCATCAAAGGCTATTGATGAACTGCCCTATGCAAAGCCCACAGATCTCGCTCGTCATCCCCGTCTATAACGAAGAAGCCTGCCTGGAAAGACTCTTCGACCGTCTCTACCCCGTGATGGATGGGCTGGGCGCCTCCTATGAGATCCTGTTCATCAACGATGGCAGCCGCGACCGCTCGGCCGCCCTGCTGGCGGATCAGTTCCGCCGCAGGCCGGACGTGACGCGCGTCGTCCTCTTCACCAACAATTTCGGGCAGCACAGCGCCATCCTCGCCGGCTTCAGCTTTTCGCGCGGCAGCAGAATCATCACGCTCGACGCCGACCTGCAGAATCCGCCCGAAGACATCCCGCTGCTGCTCGCAGCCATGGACCAGGGGCATGATTATGTCGGCTCGATCCGGCGCCAGCGCAACGACAGCTGGTGGCGGCACTCGGCCAGCCGCTTCGTGAACCGGGTGCGGGAGCGCACGACCGACATCCGGATGACGGACCAGGGCTGCATGATGCGGGCCTATGGCAGGCATATCGTGGACACCATTAACCAGTGCCAGGAAAGCCATACCTTCATACCGGCGCTTGCCTATACCTTCGCCCGCAACCCCACCGAGGTGTTGGTGGGCCATGAGGAGCGCTACGCCGGCGAATCGAAATATTCGCTGTACACGCTGGTGCGCCTGAACTTCGACCTGATGACCGGCTTTTCGGTAATGCCCCTGCAGCTGTTTTCCCTGCTCGGCATGGTGGTGTCTTTGGGTTCGGGATTCCTTTTTCCTGATCGGGCTGGCCCTGTTCGGACTCGGGCTGCTGGGCGAATATGTCGGCCGCATCTATTTCGAGGTGCGCAAGCGGCCACGCTACATGGTGTCCGCGGTGCTTGAGGAATCCCCTCTGCAGGAGGAACGGAAGGTATGACCTCCGCCGTGGTGTTTGCCTATCATAACGTCGGCGTGCGATCGCTGAAGGTGCTGCTGGCCCACGGCGTCGACGTGCGGCTCGTGATAACCCATGAAGACAATCCTGGCGAACGGATCTGGTTTGCCTCGGTGCGGGAAGTCTGCCGCGAATATGGCATACCCTGCATCACGCCGGCCGACCCCAACGCCGACGACGTCGTTGCACGGGTGGCCGCGCTTAAAGCCGATTTCCTGTTCAGCTTCTATTACCGGCTGATGCTGAAGGCGCCGCTGCTGGCCGCGGCCAGGCTGGGCGCCTTCAACCTGCACGGCTCGCTGCTGCCAAAGTACCGTGGCCGGGTGCCGGTGAACTGGGCCATCATTCATGGCGAACGGGAAACGGGCGCCAGCCTGCATGTGATGAACATCAAGCCCGACAACGGCGCGCTGGTGGACCAGCAGGCCGTGCCGATACTTCCGGACGACACCGCGCAGGAAGTATTCACGAAAGTGATGGTCGCAGGCGAAATCTGCCTGGACCGCGCGCTGCCCAGGCTCATCGCCGGCAGCGCCACGCTGACCCCGCAAGACCTGTCGCAAGGCGCGTATTTCGGTGGACGCAGCGCCGAAGACGGCCGCATCGACTGGCATCAGCCGGCGCGACGCATCCATGATTTGGTGCGTGCCGTCACCCACCCCTTCCCCGGCGCCTTCGCCGACATTCCCGGCGGCAGGCTGCGTGTCTGGCGCACCCGGGTGATGGATCAGCCAGCGCCGGCCGGGAAACCCGGCATGCTTAAATTCCGGGACGGCGTGCACGTCCTCTATCCGCTCGGCGGCGGTTGCCTGCGCGTGCTCGAGGCCGATATCGATGGCGGCGCGCTGCCGGAGCAGGACCTGCCGCTGCTGTAGATCTTGCGGCGCCGCGACAGTCTGCATGGCGGTGCGGGCCTGCTCCCGCGCGGACCGGCGACCCTTGGCGAAACAGCATGCATGCCCGCAGTCCCGACCGCGGCGGTCCGGCGCTACAGTCCGGCATCCGCAAGACCTGCTCGCGGCAAACTTTATATAATGGCCTCCTCTGTTTCCTCCTTTCACCGCCGGCGCCCATTGCCGCCCATCGCTAGCCTGAAAAACCAATGACTTCCTCTTCTCCCCACGCACGGCTGGCTTCCTGGATAGATGCGAATTTCGATGAGGAAGTCGGCTTTCTGGCCGACATCGTGCGCATTCCCACCGACACCCCGCCCGGCGACAATGCGCCCCATGCCAGGGCGGTCGCTGCAATGATCGGGCAACTGGGCTGGCAGGTCGAAGAGCATCCCGTGCCGCAGCAGACGGTGCATGACTATGGCATGGCCAGCATCACCAACCTGATCGTGCGGCGGCGCTATGCCGATGGCGGACCGACGCTGGCGCTCAACGCGCATGGCGACGTGGTGCCTCCCGGCGAAGGCTGGACCAGGCCGCCCTATGGCGCCGTGATCGAGGACGGCAGGATGTTTGGTCGCGCCACCGCGGTGTCGAAGTCGGATTTCGCGACCTACCTGTTTGCCGCGCGCGCGCTCGAGGCGCTGGAATTGCCGCTGCGCGGCGCGCTGGAACTGCATTTCACCTATGACGAGGAGTTTGGCGGCAACCTGGGGCCGGGCTGGCTGCTGGAACAGGGCCTGACCCGGCCCGACTATCTGATCGGCGCCGGCTTCAGCTACAACGTGGTCAATGCGCACAATGCCTGCCTGCAGTTCGAAGTGACGGTGCATGGCAAGGCAACGCATGGATCGATCCCCGAGACCGGGCATGACGCCCTGCAGGCCGCCACCCGGGTCCTCAACGCGATCTATGCGGAAGTACCGCGCCTGAAGGCCATCCGTTCGGCGATTGCCGGCATCAGCCATCCGACCATGATCGTCGGCCGCATCGACGGCGGCACCAATACCAATGTGGTGCCAGGCAAGGTGGTGCTGAAGATGGACAGACGCATGATTCCGGAAGAAGACCCGGCGCAGGTCGAAGCCGGCGTGCGTCGACTGATCGAAGAATCGGTGCAGGGCCTGCCCGGCATCCGGGTCGAGATCCGGCGGCTGCTGCTGGCCCGTGCGCTGCGGCCCCTGCCCGGCCAGGAAAAGCTGGTCGACAGCCTGCGCCGCAATGCGCGCGACGTGCTCGGCGAGGAAGTCACCGTGCTCGGCTCGCAGCTCTACACCGATGCGCGGCTCTACAGCGAGCACGGCGTTCCGGCCGTCCTGTACGGCGCAGGCCCGCGCACCGTGCTGGAATCCAATGCCAAGCAGGCCGACGAGCATCTGGTGCTGGACGACTTGCGCGCCGCCACCAAGGTCGTTGCGATGACCCTGTTCGACTTCCTGACTGCCCAGGCCCGGTCATGACAGTTCACAGCGCCCTTCCAAGACCCCTGACAGGCTCTGGCGCCGGCCGTAAAAGCGAACAAGCAGCGTGAACCGCATCGTCCTGACAGGAGAACAGGCGGGGGTGGTGCAGAGCACTGCCGTCAACCTGGTGGTCAATGCCTATGCCGGCACCGGCAAGACCACCACGCTGCGCGAATACGCGCTGGCGCGTCCCGATCGGCGCATCCTGTACCTGGCATTCAACAAGGCCACCGCGAGCGAAGCCGCGCTCAGCTTTCCGCCCAACGCCACCTGCCGCACCATCCATTCGCTGGCCTACACTGCGCTGGGCCACCGCTATCGCCACAAGCTGTCGCAGCTGCGTCCCAACGACATCATGCAGCTCTACCAGGGCGTCACCGCGGCCATGGCCGACCTGCTGGTGCGTACGGTGGAGAGCTTCATGGTCTCCGCCGACGCGGCCATCGGCATCGAACATGTGCCGTTCGAACTGGCGATGTCGGACCGCCAGCAGTTTGCGGCGGCGGCCCGGCGCCTGTGGAACGACATGACCGACGCCGACAAGGCCGTGCCGCTGCCGCATGACGGTTATCTGAAGCTGTACCAGCTGTCCCGCCCGCTGCTGACGCGACGGCATGACATCATCCTGCTGGATGAGGCGCAGGACACCAATCCCGTGACCGCCGATATCGTTTTTTCGCAGCGCTGCGGCAAGGTGCTGGTGGGTGACCGCCATCAATCCATCTATGGATTCCGCGGCAGCATCAATGCCATGGACAGGCTGCCTGAAGGCGAGGTCCACTACCTGACACATTCGATGCGCTTCGGCGAACCGGTTGCCAGAATCGCGAGCCTGCTGCTGCATGCGCTCAAGGGAGAACGCCAGTCGATCAGAGGCAGCGGCGTCATGGCGGCTTCACCGTTCCGGATCGACCGCAGCCGTCCGCATGCGGTCATCTGCCGCACCAACGCCTCGGTGTTCTCGCAGGCGGTGCAGGCGGTCGAGCGCAGCCGCATCCATTTCATCGGCGGCGTGCAGAATTATCTGCTGGGCAAGCTGACCGATGTGCACCATCTCTGGAGCGGACGCGCCGACCTCGTCAAGGATGGTTTCTACCGGGCCTTCGAGGATTTCGATGCGCTGGCGCTGTATGGCCGCGAGACCGCGGACAAGGACATCCTGTCGGTGGTGTCGGTCGTCAAGGAGTACGGCGCCGCCCTGCCCCGCCTGATCGACCAGGTCAGCACCAGTGCCTGCGCGCAGCCAGGCGAAGCCAACCTGCTGCTGATGACGGCGCACCGCTCCAAGGGCCTGGAGTTCGACCAGGTGCTGCTCGACGACGACTTCCACGACCTGGTCGACAAGAAAGGCCGGCCCAATCTCGGCGCAATGGATGCACAGGCCTACGAGCAGGAGGTCAACCTGCTCTACGTCGCCCTGACCCGGGCGCGGCATGCGGTGGAACTGAACAGCCAGTTGCAGGCGGTGCTGGATGCGGTGCAGGCGGGCACGCTGCGTGCGCCCTGAGCGCATGACGGCGCCGTTTTCCGGCCGGGCCGGGGCGCGCTGTACAATAACGCTCCTGACACGGCTGCCGTGAAAGCAGACATCTGCCATGCTGGGCCGATGGCCCGGATTCCTGGCGCGACAACCAGGCAGCCTGGCCAGCTTCCGTGACTGCGTACCGGCAACCCTTCCTGCTGCAACGGTTTGAAGCGGCGCCAGAACGAAGCGGCAACTGCCGTGTCATAAATTGATCGACGGCGGGCGGCTGGCATCATGCCAGCCTTCAAGCCTGCTGCTTATTCCCTCGGAGAACCTGAACATTGAGTGCAACCAGAACCAAGCGCTGGAATGGCGACATTGCCACCCTGCCAGCCGATTACGCCAAGGGCGTGCTTGAAAAAATGGCCGCCTATGGCGACCGGGTACAATTTTCACTGACCAGCGGCGGCGCCGAGCCCAGCTATCAGGTCATCAACAACATGGGCAAGGCAATCGCCTTCGACCGCCAGCATCATCTGCTGCAGGGCCAGGAAGAATTGTTCGCCGGCGCCAATGCAACGCCGGTGATGAACGCTGAACAGCTCAATACGGCCCTGTCGGGTTATGGCGCCAGCGCCCGCGGCGGCAGCCGCACAGGCCGCGTGGTGAAGAGCGCCAGCGGGCCGACCAAGACGGCGGCGGCGCGCCTGGACGAGCAGGTTGCGGCCGCCCGCTATGCCTATTTCAAAGCCAACCGGGCGACGCTGCCGGCGCGCATTGCCGAATACTCCGGCGAAATCGACCAGTTGCTGAAGAAAGGCAAGCCGGTCGAGGAAGCCTTCGCCGAAGTAGTCAAGAAATACTTCTGACCGTAGCCCCGGCCAGCCGTTACCGGCTGGTCACGCCGGCCTGGAAACGACTCAAGCCTTTTGCATGCTGTTGACGGCGGCGAAGGCCAGCAGGTCGGTATCGGTGGGCTCTGCCCACTGCTGCTCGGCAAACCACATGCTGAAGGCAGAGCGCGCGCTCGCCGTCGACAAGCCGCGTGACAGGTTCAAGCCCTTGGCAGCGGCACTCTCCTTGAAGCGGAACAGCCAGTCGCTCTGGTCGGTGGCAGGCAACTCGTTGTACATACCCAGCGCATCCTTGGCCCGGTCGGCAAGAAAACGCTCGCGGATCGCATTGATCGATGCCTCGATACTGGGCGGCTTTTCCATCTTCTGGATATTCTTTCTTGCAATATCCACATTCGACGCATAACCATCCCGCAAGGCCTGCTTGAAGTAACCTGCCGGCGAGCCGATCGCCCCGGCCCGCGGATTGCTGACGCGGTTTTCGGTGAGTTCCAGCGTGGCGCGCAGCTTGCCATCCTCGGTGGTTGCCAGGGTATTGCAGGCATCCTCCTGCGACAGCCCCAGCGCCATCATGCGCTGCACCAGGTCGCCATCGATGATGGGCGGCGCCGACAGGGCCAACGATTCCTGCTGGGCCGGTTCCACCTTGAACTGCAGGCTGACGATCTTGCGACCCTGCTTGTGCTCGATCAGTTCGACATTGATGTCGGTGACCATATTGATCTCGCTGATGGCGTATTTCAGCACGTCGCGTTTGAAGTACTTGTATTCCGGAATCGCGTCGCTGACCGGATTTCCCGTCAGCGCGCCATACCACCATGCCCACTCGGCCCGGTTGGTAAGCTTGGAAGGATTGGTGGCATAGCGCCTGCAGATCTCATACAGGGCCAGGCTGGCGCCTGAACGCAGCAAGGCCTGGTAGTACACCGATAGCTTGGTATAGGACCCCGGCGCCATCACCATGCTTTCCACCTCGGGTGGAAAGGCAAATCCGAACCAGAGCATGCCGCCCTGCTTCTTCAGGCCACGCGGATTGACCAGCTTCACCGACGAGACCAGACGCTCGCTGGTCCACTGGATCGCATCCTCGGAAAAGATCCGGATGTTCTGCAGTTCCTGCACCTGTTCCTTGAACAGCTCGGTGTCGCGGCTGTCGTAAGCGGCATCGCGCGCCAGTTCAGCCAAGGGAATCCAGTAGTAATTCTTGGCCGCCTCGGTGTCGATCGGCGCGTTCTCTCCCTTATGCCGGATTCGCTGCGCGTGATACACCATGACATTGAATATCTTGCGCGACAGCAGCGATAAGCGCCCCTCCGACACCCGCAGGCCGATTGCCTCGTTTGTCTTGCGGAATTCCTTGAGTTCGGTGCTTCCGCCACTGCTGGCTTTGCCTGCTTTCTTTTTTGCTGTCATAGCGTCATATGGTGAGAAGCGGCCTACCAGGCAGGCTCACCGCGAGGATGGTGCCCGAAAAGTGAGAAGAACGCAATCACCGTTGTTGCATGATATTTACCTCCGCGCTCCCACTAAAAACGCCGAGTCCCCGTAGGCTCTCACCTTTAAGGGCATTCTCTTCCTGTTTCCACTCACCGAGATCCCTGTATGGGCTCACCCAGGTGCAGCTTGAAACCTGTGCAGTCTCACCTTAGTCCCTGCCGGACCTCACCAAAATCCCTGCAAAGCCTCACCTCAATCCGCGCTTGGCCTTACTGGCATTGCACTTCCGGGTTTTCAAGGTTTACAAAGCTTTAAGGTGTTTACTTATTCAAACTCTCAAGAGCATCGGATTGGCGTGCCTCTGGCAAAGAACGGCACAAGCAAAACGGGCAGCGC
>Ga0308161_1006179_pt1 | contig 10231 bp, 6 predicted proteins | sample PhyFR2_FD_201034 | JGI IMG/M metagenome (GOLD analysis project Ga0308161, IMG submission 201034) | Phyllosphere microbial communities from UC Gill Tract Community Farm, Albany, California, United States - DLSLF.R2 | ecosystem: Host-associated > Plants > Phyllosphere > Unclassified | place: USA...
TTCCCCTATCACCGAGGAGAGATCAATGATCGGTAAATCAGGATTAGCCGTTGGGATGATTGTCTGGCTGGCGTATGTCGCATGGATCGTGCACTACTATTCAGACACCTTTATGCAGTTCTCCCGCTAAGAAAACAGGACCTTCGGGTCCTTTTTTATTGCTCTCACTTCAGCCAGGTTGGCCTGTGAGCCAAATATTCGCTATTATCGACTCATTCCGTGAGCCGAATAACCTCTTTTATTCGGCTCATCTCCCCTTAGCGTGAGCCGATTATGAGCGTGAACTGGATCTGGCAACAGCCGGACTGGCCCCATTTTCAGTGGCAGGATGCTGTGCTGTTACCGCGCCTGCGCCATCTGCAACAACAGCGTGGATTGCTGCTGGGTCGTGCCAGCCTGCATTCAGACAGCGAAACCCAGACGCTGGATACCCTGCTCAGCAATATCCTCTCCTCTTCCGCGATTGAAGAAGAGCGGGTCAACGTACAATCGGTCCGCTCATCGCTGGCGCGTCGGTTAGGCGTGACGGAGGAGCAGCCCTATCCGGTCTCCGATCGTTCAGAAGGCCTGGCAGCCATGATGCTTGATGCCATCAACAACCGCAGCCAGCCGCTGACGCCTGAGCGTCTCTATCAGTGGCATCGCTGGCTCTTCCCTGCAGATGAATGGACGGTGCAGCGCCTGAGCGTCGGCACGCTACGCGGCAGTGAGCCGATGCAGGTCATCTCAGGTCGCATCGATCGTCCCACGGTGCATTTTGAAGCGCCGCCGAGACACGGACTTGAGCCGCAGCTGGCGCAGTTTATTGAGTGGTTCAACAACAGTCAGCATGATGTCATGCTGGACCCGTTGCTGCGCGCCGCCATCTGCCATCTCTGGTTTGTCACCCTGCACCCTTTTGATGATGGTAATGGTCGTATCACGCGTGCGTTAACCGATCTGGCGCTGGCGCAGGCCGACAGTCAGAGCATCCGGCTGTATGCCATGTCACCTGCCATTCTGACGCAGCGTGCCGGTTATTACCGGATCCTTGAGCAGACGCAGAAAGGCGGCCTGGATATCACCCACTGGCTGGTGTGGTTTCTTGATATTCTGGATGAGAGTCTGCAACAGGCGATGAACGTCATCGATCGCACTCAGATGAAAGCGCGTTTCTGGCTGCGGCATCAGGGGATGGGATTGAGTCCGGAACAGGTAAAAGTGCTGAACCGGCTACTGGATGGCGGCGAGCAGGGTTTCGAACTGGGGATCAACGCAAGTCAGTATCAGAAGGTCGCCAAAGTGAGTAAAGCAACCGCGACCCGTCATCTGGCGGATCTGGTTGAAAAAGGCTGCCTTTACCGTCTTGAAGGCGGAGGCAGGAGCACCCGCTATCAGGTCAACACCCACGAGACGCCCTGAGCCGGGCTGCTTTGACTGCTAACCGGGCGTACTTCGCGGTCGCCGCGAAGTACGCCTGAGCGCGGAAATTACTCTTTAAGTGAAGCCCCGTTGGTCGAAATGACCTCTTTATACCAGTAAAAGCTTTTCTTACGGCTGCGGGCCAGTGAACCTTCTCCCGTGTCATCGCGGTCAACATAAATAAAACCGTAACGCTTAGACAGTTCGGCTTTTGAGGCGCTGACCAGATCGATCGGCCCCCAGCTGGTATATCCCATGACTTCAACGCCATCTTCAATGGCCTCACGCACCTGAACCAGATGATCATTGAGGTAGCTGATGCGGTAGTCATCCTGCACGACGCCAGTTGCATCCGGTATGTCTTTGGCGCCCAGTCCGTTCTCAACGATAAACAGCGGCTTCTGATAACGATCCCACAGCAAATTCAGCAAGGTACGCAATCCAACCGGGTCAATTTGCCAGCCCCATTCAGAACTCTGCAGATGAGGATTGGGCACCATACTCAGAATGTTACCGCGCATCTTCTCATTCAGCGCCTGATCGGCGGTGACACAGCCGGACATATAATAGCTGAACGAGATAAAATCGACGGTCGACTGGAGTATCTGGCGATCGGCATCCGTGATATCCAGCTGAATATTATTCTCACGAAAGAACCGCAACATGTAGCCCGGATAAACACCACGGCACTGAACATCGCCAAAAAATTGCCATTTCCGGTTCTCCTGCAGCGCTTCCAGCACATCATCAGGCTTACAACTGAGGGGATAGACCAGCCCTCCCAGCAGCATATTGCCAATGCTGGCATTCGGGTTAATCTCGCGGCAGGCTTTCACCGCCAGCGCACTGGCGACCAGTTGATGATGAATCGCCTGATACACCTCACCTTTGCTGCTGGTTTCCGGCAGACCCACGCCGGTCAGTGGCGCGTGAAGAGACATGTTAATTTCGTTAAAGGTCAGCCAGAGTCTGACTTTATTCTGGTAGCGGGCAAACACCGTGCGGGCATAATGCTCAAAGAAGCCAATCACCTGGCGGTTACCCCAGCCACCATACTGCGTAACCAGGTGCCAGGGCATTTCATAATGTGACAGGGTCACTAACGCAGTGATGTTATGTGCGGCCAGTTCATCGAATAATCGGTCGTAGAAGGCCAGTCCAGCCTCATTGGGCTGTTGCTCGTCACCGTTCGGGAAAATACGCGTCCAGGCGATTGAAACCCGCAGACAGCTGAACCCCATTTCTGCAAATAAGCTGATATCGTCCGGGTAGCGGTGGTAAAAATCGATCGCCACGTCTTTAAGACTCTGGCTTCCCTCAACGCGCTTCACTACGGGACCGAAAATCCCCTGTGGCTGCATATCAGAGGTTGAGAGGCCTTTGCCCTCTTCGCGCCATGCGCCTTCAACCTGATTAGCGGCAATAGCACCGCCCCATAAAAATGAATCCGGGAAAGTTTTCATCCTGTTCTCCTTTTATTGACGAATGACGCTGAGTAAAGGCGTACCTGCAGTGACCGCGGTCCCTGACACAGTCATTACCTCAGGATACTCATCGCTGTTAGTGATAATGATCGGTGTTGTCAGGTCATATCCGGCATCAAGAATGACCTGACGATCAAACTCCAGCAGCAGATCGCCGGCCCTGAACGTGTCACCCACTTTTACATGTGCCGTGAAAGGTTTGCCGTCGAGCCGGACGGTATCGATACCCACATGGATCAGCAGCTCAATCCCACTGTCACTCAAAAGTCCGATGGCGTGTCGGGTCTGAAACAGCGAGGCAACCTCACCCGCGAAGGGCGCAATGACTTTATTATCAGAAGGTATGATGGCCACGCCCTGTCCCAGCAGGCCACTGGCGAAGGTGGCGTCCGGCACCTGATCAAGCGCCAGCACGGTGCCTGTCATCGGTGACAGAATGTCATCATCGCCAGGGGTAATCGGGATCGCTGTGTCTGGCGTCGTGTTTCGGGGCATACCTGCTACCAGCGTCATGCCGCAACCCAGCATCAGCGCGATTAGCGTCCCGGCAATACCGCCCCATAACGTGGAATCAACACCGCCAGGCGGGATCATCTGTGCGATGGTAAAGATGTTGGCAAAACCAAAGGAATAAACGTGGGTGCTGCAGAAGCCGACAATGGCACCGCCAATAGCCCCCGCCACACAGCCAAAGATAAAGGGCCGGCGCAGCGGCAGATTAACGCCATAGACGGCCGGTTCAGTGATACCAAAGATCCCTGCTGTCACGGATGAACCCGCCAGCATCTTCTGTCGTGCATCCCGACTGCGCAGAAACACCCCTAGCGCCGCGCCAACCTGGCCCATGACAGCAGGCAACAGCATAGGCAGCATTGAGTCATGCCCCAGTACGGCAAGATTGTTGATCATCAGTGGCACCAGTCCCCAGTGCAAACCAAAAATCACACAGACCTGCCACAACGCGCCCAGGGCGGCGCCAGCCAGCCAGGGTGCCAGCGCATAAATCCACTGGTAACCGTTCGCCAGCATCTGACTTAAGCCCGTGGCCAGTGGGCCAATTACCAGGAAGGTCAGCGGCACAGTGACACTAAGACAGATTAATGGCGCAAAAAAGTTTTTCATGGCGGCGGGAAGTCGCCGGCTGCTCTGTTTTTCCAGCCAGCAACTTACCCAGGCAGCGAGAATAATCGGGATAACCGACGCACTGTAATTAAACCAGGTTACAGGAATGCCGAGAAACGCATCCGTCATTTCACCGGTCTGCTGGCTGGCATTAAAAGCTGCAATCATCGTCGGGTGGGTCAGCGCCCCGCCAATGACCATGGTAATAAAGGGATTGCCGCCAAATTTCTTGCCGGCGGTGTAGCCCAGCACCAGAGGAAAGAAGAAAAACAGGGCATCACTTGCTGCAAACCAGATTTTATACGTTCCACTTTCAACCGAAAGCCAGCCACAGACCACGGCCAGCGCCAGCAAACCTTTAAGAATCCCGGAGGCGGCGAGAATGCCGATAAACGGGGTAAAAATACCGGACACAATGTCGATCAGGCGGCTGAAAAGATTACCCGCGACCGCCTCCTCTTCTGTTGCTGCAGGGAGCTCATCAGCCAGACCTGCTTCACTTCGCACTGCCTGCCAGACATCGTGAACGTGGTTGCCAATCACCACCTGAAATTGCCCGCCGCTTTCAACGACCATAATGACGCCCGGATTTGTCTTCAGTCCTTCAGCGTCGGCTTTATGGTTATCTTTCAGTTTGAAGCGCAATCGGGTGGCACAATGAACCAGACTTACGATGTTCTCCCGGCCTCCAATACGGCTGAGGATATCCTGCGCCAGCGTGTGATATTCCATTTTGATTTCCTTACAACCGATGCCTGCGGACATCAGTTAACTGAGCCAAAAATAAAAAAACCTGAGAACGTCCTCCTTTCAGAGGCCGCGCTCAGGTTTTGCCTGCGTTAAGCAGTAACAATCCGGTTTATGGAGCTTATTGCCCCTCTTTTCTCACCCGTTCAATATGAATGGCGAGAAACATGATCTCTTCTGCGGTCAGCTCACGCTGATAGCTTTGTTGCAAATGCTGCGCGATTTTCACCGCACATTTCCAGGCTTTGGGATAATTATCTTTTACTGCTGCATGCAGCGACACATCGTCATCATCTACCACGGTACGCGTCAGCATCCGCTGAGCAAAAAACTTCAGATGAGTGACAAAGCGCTGGTAACTCAGCGATGATTCGATGTACTCCAGCTGCAATTGATACTTCACCAGTTGCAGAATCTCCTGCATAACCCGGGTGACATGCATCACTTCTGGCATTTCATTATTGAGCTGCGCTGTCACAAGATGTAGCGCGATAAATCCAGCTTCATCCTCCGCCAGTTCGACATTCAGACGACGGGAAATGATAGCTCTGGCCTCCTGACCCAGTTCGAACTCTTTGGGATAGAGGCGTTTGATATCCCACAGCAACACATTTTTAATCGCCAGACCTTTTTTCTGCCTTTCAATGGCAAAGTAGCAGTGGTCGGTTAAGGTGATATACAAGCTCTCCTGCAATTTCCCCAGACGTTGTGTTGCAAGATCAATAATGCGGTCGCAGGTGGTCATCACTTCAGGAGGGATCTGGTGTAACAACTCCTCCAGCCGACGGACCAGCAGATCACTTTGCAGCGCGAATACCTTCTCAATATGCGCAGCGTTGAGAGGGTCACCGATGCGCTTCTGGAAAGCCAGTCCACGCCCCATCACGACCTGTTCACGTCCCTGCTCATCCTGAACCATCACCACGTTGTTATTAAGAATCTTGGCGATTTTCATCGGAACCCCAGAAACAAAAAAACCTGACATCCGGCAGAGGCCAGAAATCAGGTTTTGCCTGCATAAGCAGTAACAATCCAATTCGGTCACTCTATCATTTCCAGTTGTGACCTCAATCTCTCACCAACAAAAACGTGACAGCGATCGTAATCCGCTGATGAACTTAAAAAGTTACGATCGTTTTGAGCTCGGTTATCCAGGCATCCTGGGTGCGGGAAAGACCGGCCGGACGATGCCAGTACTGAAGTCCGGGTTGCAGTTCAAGCCAGGCAAACGGACGAAAGCGATAATAGAACTCACCGTTCAATGAGTGGCCTGGGATTGGGTGATAGGCAGGATCGTTATAGTCAGAAACGCCGCCAATTGTGTTTAAATAACGCTGGTTACGCGCATACTGACTGCTCATATCCGTCCATGTCAGGCCAACACCTATCCAGTCTTCAGGACGGGCGTCAAACAGACCCCGATAGCGAAGCGAAGCCGCATAGACCGAATGAATATAATTACTGCGCTGATCGGCGAGGCTCATGCTGAGAGAGGTACTTAACCCGCGACTCGCGTCATGCTGATGCTGCGTAAGTTGCTGGTTAAGACCGGCGTAGAAAAACCACGTCCGGTTATGATCATCATAACCGCTGGGGTCACTTGCACCTGCGCCGCCAGACTGACCGCGATAGAGGTCGGTTTGCGGAGCATTGGTGAATACCACACCGAGATTATAAGCACCGGGCAGACCGTTAATGACCGGGCGGGCTTCGATTTCCACCGGGAGCAATATGCCTTTACTGCCCCTGGTGGAGCCACTCCAGGCATGATGACGACTGGAAGCATCCGGATTCTGCTCCATCACGCCGCCTTTCAGGGTGACGACAGGCGTCACTTTATATTCCAGCGTGGTTCCCCATGTGTGGACGTTCCAGTTGTTCCAGGTCAGTGAGTTAGCCGATTTGCCACCACACTGCGAAAGCATCTGAAAATCACAGGGTATAATCTGATCGAACGTTTGAACTTTGTTCATCATGCCGATACGCCAGGTCAGGCGCCGCTCATCGAAACTGCGAGCAAAGGTCAGCCAGCCCAGTCGGGTAATAGATTGCCCACCCCAGCTCTCCTGTGACAGATCATTAAAATTAACGCGCGTATCCTGTGTGCGTTTGGTGGTGAGATTATCATTGTGATTACGGTTAACGATATTTCCTTCGATACGTGCATCGGGGATGCCAGTCCAGCGTTCAAGATCCTGATTGAACGTTAGCGCAAACTGATCGATATAAGCCAGATGTGAATCATGGTTATAACCCCCGCCGCCATTCCAGCCGAATTGACTGAGATAACCAAAGTTATAGGTAAATCCATTATCATTAAGTGTTTTACGAAGGCCGAAGATATCGCCCAGAATAGGGTCCGGCGGGGCTTCAAAACCTAATACTGTTCCACCCCACTCCTGTGCCTTCGATAAAGGTGTAAAGATCAATAATGACAACGCGCAGAGCTTCCAGAGCATGCTTCTATAATTCATCATAGTAACCCGTTATTGATAATTCATTGCGTAATTGTTCGCCGGAGATATTTAAATCTCCGTTCGTGACGTCATTTATTGTTTCCAGCCCTGAATCAGACGATTCATTACCGGCTGGACCAGGGATATAAGATCTCGCTAGAAAGTAAACGTAAGGCAAAAAAAAACCTAAGCGCTCCACAGTGATAGACACCGTGAAACGCTTAGGTTTTGCCTGTTAACCAGTAACAACCCTGTGCTGAAAACAATGCCACCTTACCACTGCCTTTTGGCATTGAATAGTCTGGAGACTTTGCATTTTAAGAAAGTGTGAGCCAATTAACGCTTAAACCCGATGCAGCATTATTGTTACTTTGGGTGGGGACCGCCCCTTAAATTCGACGTGTAAAAAAAATTTTACTGGAAAGCGTATAACGATCCCACCTGAAAAATCAGCGTGTCAGAACGGCGTTTCCAATGATGAACCTACAAGGGATTTATGCGTGGAATACGACTAAGCTATCAGGGAATGGCATCAGTTTTCCTGGCGAATAAGTGCAGATGATAACGTGTTATAGATTCGTGTTATCTGTTTCTTAAATTACGGTTAAGTGTTACCTGCCAGATAACTTCATCCCAGGCGGGAAAACCTGAATTAATAACCTTAGGAATGAGTGTAGCGACAGTGGCCTCGCCGTTTAGTAAACTCTCATCAACTATTGCCGGAGCAGATAGTTCGTTCATCCACCTTAAAGGACTATCAAAATCGAGTAACACCCGCTTGATCAATGGAAAGCAGCGCACCTGCTTTCCATTTAATTACGCCTCAGCTTATATAAGTGCGGCAATACCAGATTGCTCTTAGAGTGGCGATGATGAGTAACAATCCCATAAACTACTATGATCATTTGCTGATCGCACTGTCGGAAGGTGGTTGAATAATCTTTGGGACAGTATCGCTTCAATGCTATTGCGCGTAAAAAAATAACTATTTTTTATTCAGCGTCAGATAGACAAACGCGACGAACATAATTATCGCCTGAACAGAGAGCGAGAGGGGCGCGCTCAGGTTCCGGGTGGATTGCGCCAGCAGAGGGCCGAGACTCGCGCCCAGAAAAAGCACAAAGGTATAAAAAGAGACCGCCAGTCCTCGATATTCAATATCTGTTTCGGCAGCAATACTGGCAATCAGACCCGGCACAATGATACTGATACCCGCAACAAAAAGCAGACTGCCAATGATTAAACTGTAAAAACCAGCGCTGAGTCCCAGGATGCTTGCCAGTGTGCCCGCAATGGAAAGAACTAATCCCGCCGCAATGACCTTTTCAGGGTTAAAGATTTTAAGCAGATAAGGCGCCAACAGCGTCATTAAAAAGGCAGGCAGGGAAAAGACGCTGACAGTGAATGCAGTCACGCCAAACCCTGCGAGAATCTTAACGGCGTGGAAATTGAGCGTCATATAAAAGGAAACGAAACACATCAGAAGAATGAATGCGATGAAATAAATACGCTGTAACCACGGATTGCGTAGTACCTGCCCTGCTGAACGAAAACGTTCAGCCAGTGATAAAGAGACCGTTTGCGGCGTATCGGCTGGTGTCAGGCTCAATCCCAGTGCGGTGAGTAAATAGACACATACCAACGGAACGGCGCCACGACTCATCCCCAACGTTCTTACTACCGTTTCCCCGTAGATCTGCCCCAGTAAACCGGCAGAAAGAAAAGCGGTGCTGATCCATGCAACACTCCAGCTTCTTTGCTGCGGCGTGCCACGTTCTGAAAGATAAGCGATAGCCACTGGCGTAAACGTCGCAGCAATTAAACCCTGCAAAGCTCGCCCAGCCAGTAAAACGAAAATTGAATCAGTGAGATTAAGTAGCAGCGTAATTGCGGAAAGCGCGACTAAGCCCCAGGAGATAACTTTGACACGTCCGAGACGGTCAGAAAGTGGACCAAAAATCAAAAAACCAATGGCGTAAGAAAATGAGAAAAAGGTTATCACGCCCGCAGCAAGCCTCTCGCTTGTGCCATAAATTGCGGCTAAATCGTCAATAATGGATATCGGTATGTAAAGCAACGAAACAACGCACAGGGCGCAGATGACCAGCAAGGTGCGTAAAGTAAAGCCGGGAGAATAAAGCGCATGCATTTTGAGTCACCTCGTAGATAGGATCCCGAATTTCCAACAGGAAAACAGATGAATTAATCAACACCCATTCAGCCTGAACAGCGTTTCGACATGTCCCGGACGCTTTAGCAGTGATTAGCGCGGCGCGCCAGAATAAACCCTGCACTTGCAGTGCATATTATGGATCAGCATCAAGGTGTTAACGGTTGGGAAAGTAAATACGCACCAGCAGAGATGGCCGGCTATCTCTCCGCTGTACTTATGCGGATAAAAATCAACGTCACGACAGATCATACACCAGCATGACTGAATCAATTGATGCTGGTTTTGGCGGTTATTAATCGAATTTTTGGATTCATTTCTCTCCGTTATCTGCGTGATGAAACAGCGCGTTCGGCTCTTGCTTTCAGATAAGGTCATACAGGCAGGTCAGGAGGATCGGGGCATCTGGACAGCCATGATGTGCTGACATAAAAAAATCAATCAGTGAGGGAAATATATCGGAAGGAATAGCTGCCTATAAAAGGAGTGGCCGGGAAACAGTTGATACGTTCAGAAACGGCAACGCCGGAAGATTCGCTTCCGGCGTTGGGGCAATTACGCGGCTTTAACGGCGCGCACTTTCTTTGCAGCAGGCTCTTCCTGAGGCTCATTCGCGCTATCGTCTGACACAGCTTCTGGCTGAGAGACGGCGGATGCCGCTTCTGGCAGTTTGCTGGTGCGCAGAATATGCTGAACTGCATCTTTTTGCTCTGCAATCAGCAGACCCAGCGTTTCCGCCTGAGATTCTTCCATTGCAGGTTGATGCTGTAACAGCCAGTCGGTGAAGGCTTCGGCCATATCGAGCATTTTGTCGTAGGCATCGGCCTCTTTCTTATTGGCAAACGTCATCT
>Ga0308161_1006182_pt1 | contig 10224 bp, 8 predicted proteins | sample PhyFR2_FD_201034 | JGI IMG/M metagenome (GOLD analysis project Ga0308161, IMG submission 201034) | Phyllosphere microbial communities from UC Gill Tract Community Farm, Albany, California, United States - DLSLF.R2 | ecosystem: Host-associated > Plants > Phyllosphere > Unclassified | place: USA...
CGCCGCCGGCGGTGTTCGACACCAGCGCGAGGATCAGGAAGGTCGGGATCACCATGAGGAAGTGGATGAGGAGCAGGACCCAACGCTCGACGCGTCCGCCGAAATAGGCCGCGGCCGTACCGACGATGGCGGAGAGGACGGTCGTTCCGACGGAGACCGTGACGGCGATCATGAGAGAGCGCTGCAGCCCGATCGACGCCTGGGCGAACAGGTCGTTGCCGGCCGGAGTCGTGCCGAACCAGTGCTCGGCCGACGGCGGGGTGCCGAGGTTCAGGAAGTCGAGGTAGATGTGGTCGTACTTGGCGACCAGTGGGCCCACGATCGAGAAGAGCACGAGGGCGATGAAGACGAACACTCCGAAGACCGCTGGCCTGTTCCGCATGAAGCGGCGGTAGTAGAGGTTGAAGGTCGACATCCGTTTGCGTTGGACAGCGGCCGGCACCTGAGGCTCATCGGGGTGCAGCGTGGGGTCGATCATTTCCGTTGTCATGTCAGCTCACTCTCACTCGCGGATCGAGGGCGACGACGGCGATGTCCGCGAGGATCGCGCCGATGGCGGTGAGCACGGCGCCGAAGGCCGCGACGGCGACGACACCGTGCACGTCGTTCTTGCTGATCGTGTCGATGAAGTACTTGCCCATGCCGTTCCAGCCGAAGATCGACTCCGTGAGGATCGCGCCGGTGAAGACCGTGGGGATCGTGAAGGCGAGCTGTGTGGCCACCGGGATGAGCGAGGGACGGAGTGCGTGCTTGCGGATCGCCTGCTGCTTGGTCAGACCCTTCGCGCGTGCGGTCCGCACGTAGTCGGCCTTGATGTTGTCCAGCAGGAGCGAGCGCTGCAGCAGGTGGTAGTTCGCGTAGCCCGTGAAGACGAGCGCGATCGTCGGCAGGGTCAGGTGCTGCAGCTTGTCGAGGAGGTACGGGAAGAAGCCCTCGACCCCCTTGCTGCCGGCGCCCGTCACGTAGAAGACGCGCACACCCACCCACTCGTTGAAGGCGATGGCGAGGAGCACGATGCCGAGCGCTGCGACGACGATCGGGATGTTCATCGTGACGATCGACGTCGCCTGACCGATGCGGTCACCCAGCTTGTACTGGCGCGAGGCGGTGTACACGCCGAGTGCGATACCGAGCACCGCTCCGAGGATGGTGGCGCCGATCACGAGCTCTGCGGAGACCCACATGCGGTAGGCGATCTGGTCGTTCACCGACTGACCGACGGGGCTCTGTCCCCAGTCCCAGCGGAAGATGACGCCACTGAACCAGGTCCACCATCGCTCGACCAGCGGGACGGTGTCGCTCAGATTGAACGGCTCCAGCATCCGGGTGATCTCGTCGGGGCTGAGCGGGGGGCGTCGTCCGACGTAATTGCTCCGGGGATCCAGGAAGCTCCACGCCAGGAAGTAGGTGACGTTGGTCGCAATCACGATCATGAGCAACCAGCCGACCGCTCGACGCAACAGATACTTGATCAAGGTGATGATTCTTTCTCTTGTTCAGACGCGCTCGGGATCTGCCGACGCAACGCTGAGTCGAAGAGACAGTCAATCACCATCTGCCGATCTGCGCGACGCGACGCCTTCACCTTGTCTGTGACGGAGTCCTATCGCTCACGGGATCCGGTGTCACGGATGGCCCCCGGGCAACCTCGGAAGACTAACACCGGATCCGATGAATCGGGCATTAGCCTCGCCTCACCGTAGAATCGACGGGACATGTCCCCACGCGCTCTCACTCCGCTTCAGCCTGCCGCCACGCCCGCGAAGCAGATCCGCAACTTCTGCATCATCGCCCACATCGACCACGGCAAGTCGACCCTCGCCGACCGCATGCTCCAGATCACCGGCGTGGTCTCGGATCGCGACATGCGCGCCCAGTACCTGGACCGCATGGACATCGAGCGCGAGCGCGGCATCACCATCAAGAGCCAGGCCGTGCGGATGCCGTGGGCTCTTCGTGACGCTCAGGGACCGGAGGAGGTGTTCGCCCTCAACATGATCGACACCCCCGGCCATGTGGACTTCACCTATGAGGTGTCGCGTTCTCTCGCCGCCTGCGAGGGCGCGATCCTGCTCGTCGACGCGGCACAGGGCATCGAGGCCCAGACGCTGGCGAACCTGTACCTCGCACTCGAGAACGATCTGCACATCATCCCGGTGCTGAACAAGATCGACCTCCCCGCGGCCGATCCCGACAAGTACGCCAAGGAGCTCGCGTCCCTCATCGGAGGCAAGCCCGAAGACGTCCTGCGCGTGTCCGGCAAGACCGGTGTGGGCGTCGAGGAGCTCCTCGACCGCCTCGTGCGGGACATCCCGGCCCCGGTCGGCGACGCCGACGCCCCGGCGCGCGCGATGATCTTCGACTCCGTGTACGACGCGTACCGCGGCGTCGTCACGTACGTCCGCATGATCGACGGCGGCCTCTCTCCGCGCGAACGCATCCAGATGATGTCCACGGGCGCGACTCACGAGGCGCTCGAGGTCGGCGTGTCGAGCCCGGAGCCCGTGCCCACGAAGGGGCTCGGCGTCGGCGAGGTCGGCTATCTCATCACCGGTGTGAAGGATGTGCGCCTCTCGAAGGTCGGAGACACGATCACGACGGCGCGCAAGCCCGCGACCGATGCGCTCCCCGGCTACACCGATCCCAAGCCGATGGTGTTCTCGGGCGTCTACCCGATCGACGGCAGCGACTACGCCGACCTTCGCGAGGCGCTCGACAAGCTCAAGCTGTCCGATGCGTCCCTGCAGTACGAGCCGGAGACGTCCGTGGCCCTCGGATTCGGCTTCCGCTGCGGATTCCTCGGCCTGCTGCACCTCGAGATCATCACCGAGCGCCTGGAGCGCGAGTTCGGTCTCGACCTCATCACCACGGCGCCCAGCGTGATCTACGAAGTGCTCACCTCGGACACGGGTGAGACCGTGACGGTCACGAATCCGAGCGAGTACCCCGACGGGCGCATCGGCTCGGTCTCCGAGCCGATGGTGAAGACCGCCATCCTGCTTCCCAAGGACTACGTCGGAACCGTCATGGAGCTGTGCCAGACACGCCGCGGTGCGCTGCTGGGCATGGAGTACTTCTCCGAGGAGCGGGTCGAGCTGCGCTACATGATGCCGCTCGGAGAGATCGTCTTCGACTTCTTCGACCAGCTGAAGTCCAAGACCCAGGGCTACGCCTCGCTCGACTACGAGCCCGCCGGACAGCAGGAAGCGGACCTCGTGAAGGTCGACATCCTGCTGCAGGGCGACAAGGTCGATGCGTTCAGCTCGATCGTCCACCGTGACAAGGCCTATGCCTACGGCACGCTCATGACGGAGCGACTGCGCAAGCTCATCCCTCGCCAGAACTTCGAGGTGCCGATCCAGGCCGCCATCGGTGCCAGGATCATCGCCCGCGAGACGATCAGGGCGCTGCGCAAGGACGTGCTCGCCAAGTGCTACGGCGGCGACATCAGCCGCAAGCGGAAGCTCCTCGAGAAGCAGAAGGAGGGCAAGAAGCGCATGAAGATGGTCGGCCGCGTCGAGGTCCCCCAGGAGGCGTTCATCGCGGCGCTCTCCGGCGATGTCGAGGGCAAGGAAAAGAAGTAGAGGGCTCGTGCGTCGGGCGGAGCCCGGCGCGTGAGGGTGATCGTCCAGGCAACGACAAGTAGGCTGGTTCTCATGCGGCGCGGGACTTTCCGAGACGATACGGTGGACTATGCGGCCGTGGGTGCGACCCACGCGCCCGATCTGATGCAGTACCCGCCGGAGCGCAGCCTCCCGGCGGAGAATTCCTGGCGGATCGGCAGCGGCTTCGAGCGGTTCCAGTCCGCCGGCGAGTCTCTTCTCACCTGGACCGCTCAGCGGGCGTCCGGACTGAAGGTCGACGATGTGCGTCCGGCTCCGGGTCCGGCCTACGCCGGCGTGAGCTTCGACGCGGAGGGCACCCCGATCGCGCCCAGCAAGAACGACGTCGAGCAGCGCTTCGACGCCGAGGGCACGCCGTTCGCAGGCCCGGGCATGACGCTGAAGCTGCACGGGCGCGTCGCGGGCATGCGCGCGGATGCCGAGCTGCGCGTCATCTCGGTCACCGAGGAGAAGCGTCGCATCGGCTTCGTGCTGGGCACTGTCGGCGGTTCCGTCGTGCGCGGTGAGGAGTCCTTCGACATCGACTGGCGCGAGGACAACGACGAGGTGTGGTTCTCGGTGCGTGCGTTCGACGCGCCGAACTCCCTGCTCTACCGTCTCGTGCCCCCGCTGGTGAAGCGTCGCCGCCGAGAGCTCTTCTCCCGCTACCTGCGCGCCATCTCGCCGCTCTACGCGACTCCGGTCTGATGGCCGTGCGTCGCTGATGGCCGGTCCTCTGCCGCTCGGAGACCCGGCACCGACCGATGGCCGCCTGCCGTCGGATCTCCCCGTCGACCCCGCAGTGCCCTTCTCGGCGTACCTGCACGTGCCGTTCTGCCGGGTGCGGTGCGGCTACTGCGACTTCAACACGTACACGTCGAGCGAGCTGCGCGGAGCGAAGCAGGAGGACTACGCCACGACGCTCATCGGTGAGATCGACCTCGCGCGACGCGTGCTCGCCGACGCCGGTGCGCTCCGTGCGATGGACACGGTCTTCTTCGGTGGCGGCACGCCCACGCTGCTCCCCGCCGGCGACCTCGCGCGGATGCTGGACGCTGCGACGGACGCCTTCGGGCTGGTCGACGGCGCCGAGGTCACCGTCGAGGCGAATCCCGACACGGTGACGCCGCAGGTCGCGCGCACGCTGGCGGATGCAGGGGTCACGCGCCTCTCCATCGGCATGCAGTCGGCCGTGCCGCACGTGCTGGCGGCGCTGGACCGGACGCACCGCCCCGAGAACGTGACGACGGCGGTCGCCGCGGCGAAAGACGCGGGACTCGCGGTGAGCGTCGACCTCATCTACGGCGCTCCGGGGGAGACTCTCGGCGACTGGGAGGCCTCGCTCGATGCGGCCCTCGCGCTGGACTCGGATCACATCTCGGCCTACGCGCTGATCATCGAGGACGGCACCAAGCTCGCCCGTCAGATCCGCCGCGGCGAGGTGCCGGCCCCCGATGACGACCTGCAGGCCGACATGTACGAACTGGCCGACGCGCGTCTCGCCGCCGCGGGCTTCGACTGGTACGAGGTGAGCAACTGGTCGAGGTCCGAGCAGCAGCGCTCCCGCCACAATCTCGCATACTGGCGGGGGAGTGATTGGTGGGGTTTCGGTCCCGGTGCGCACAGCCACGTCGCGGGTCTGCGCTGGTGGAATGTCAAGCATCCCGCCGCCTACGCTCAGCGGCTCGCCGCCGCCGAGTCGCCCGCCGCGGGCACGGAGCGTCCGGACGAGGCGTCGCGCACGCTGGAGCGGGTGCTGCTGCTGAGCCGCATCCGTGAGGGGATCGCCGTCGCAGACCTGCCGGCCGAGAGGCGTGCGCGCGTCGCCGGGCTGATCGCCGACGGTCTCGTCGACCCCGGTGCGGCGATGCACGGAAGGGTGCAGCTCACCCTCCGCGGACGCCTGCTCGCCGACGCGGTCGTGCGCGAGCTCACCGACTGATCCTGCCGGGGGACCGCTAGGGCAGCATGTCGAGGGCGTCCGTCCGGCGCTGCGTGACGGTGGAGCTCTCGGTGTCGAACAGGCGAGTGGTCCTCTCCGTGCCGAACTCCGGCCACCCGGGGTCGCCGGTCTTGATGAACGAGATCCATGCTCTGTGCATCTCGTCAGCGAGTCTCTGCGGGGCATCCTGGCCGGCGAGCCGCTGCGCCTCGGGGTCGCCGAGGCGATCGAACACGAAGCCGAGCTCCAGGGCGTGCGCCGCACGCAGGTCGCGGACTCGGCTCTGCCATGTGAACTCGTAGACGAACGTGGGCGCGTGACGCGAAAGCGCCAGTCGGGTCAGCGGCGCACGGAGCATGATGTCGGTGGCGAGCTGGCCGAAGATCTCGCCGGTGGAGGCGCCGGGGAAGGCCGATCGATAGGCCGCGACCGCTTTTCGCGGGATCCGCAGAGCGAGTCGTGCGAGCAGGAGCTTCGCCTCGCTGATCCCCGCCAGCGCAGCCGGAGGGAACCAGAGTCGGTATTCATCGGTGTTGCTGCCGATGAGCAGCGGGAGGTCCGTGTCGGCGAGCACCTCGTGGGGCGAGCGAGGCAGCGACTCGGCGTCCACGGCGAACTGGAATCCGGGCGCCCCACCCAGAGGAGAGGAGCCGGAGGACTGCTGCCGTCGCGCATGGAGCAGCTTCGCGGGAGATGCTCCGAGGAAGCTCGCGCGGTCGGCCCTGATACCGAGCCGCTTCGCCAGCTGCGCCGTGACACGCCCGGCCTTCTTCGGGGTCTGCGCCTCGAGTGGTCCGGACTCGATGATCGCCCGAGCGATCAGCTCTCGCGACGAGGCGACGGCGAGCAGACCGGCGACGATGGCGCCGCCGGCGGATTCGCCCATGACGGTGATCTGCGAGGGATCGCCGCCGAACGACGCGATCTCCTCGTGCACCCAGGCGAGTCCCGCGGCGGCGTCCTGGAGTCCCAGGTTGCGGGGAGCCCCCGTGAGCACCGAGAAGCCCTCGGATCCCAGGCGGTAGTTGATCGAGGCGAACACGATGCCCGCCCGAGCGAACCCGGATCCGTCGTACAGGGGGAGTGCGGCGGTGCCTCGCTCGAGTGCGCCTCCATGGATCCAGAGCACGACCGGTGCACCGTCCGCATCGTCCGGAGCCCAGATGTTGACCGAGAGGATCTCGTCTCCGGGGATCTCGACCGAACCGAGCAGATCGCCGATGGCGCCGGGGTACGGATGCTGAGGGGAGGTCGGTCCGAAACTCACGGCGTCGCGGACGCCCTGCCACGCGGGAGCCGACCGAGGAGCCCTGAAGCGGTTCGGCCCGAACGGGGCGGCGGCGTACGGGATTCCGAGGTATCGGTGCACCCCGTCGACAGCCTCGCCGCGCACGATTCCGGCGGACACGGTGACCTGCGGCGCGACACTCATACCCGTCATCGTAGGGCGATCAGCGCGGCGCCCGCCTCGGCGGGTAGAATTGGCACTCGAAGTCAGTGAGTGCCAGAGGGAGGGAGTTGCGATGGTCAGTGAAAGAGGCCTCCAGGTTCTCCGGGCGATCGTGCAGGACTACGTCGAGACGCACGAACCGGTCGGCAGCCGTTCGATCGTCGACCGCCACTCTTTCGGAGTGTCGGCGGCGACGATCCGCAACGACATGGCGCTGCTCGAAGATGAAGAGCTGATCACCGCGCCGCACACCTCGTCGGGGCGTGTGCCCACCGACAAGGGATACCGCGTCTTCGTCGATCATCTCGCCCAGCTGCGTCCGCTGACCGTCGCTCAGCGCACGGCGATCGAGTCCTTCCTCACGGCTCCAGCCGATCTCGACGACCTCATGGTGCGCACCGTCCGCGTGCTCACGCAGCTCACCGGACAGGTCGCTCTCGCGCAGTACCCGTCGTTCGCTCGCGCACGACTGACGCACATCGAGCTCGTGGCGCTGGCACCCAATCGTCTGCTCATCGTGCTGGTCACCGACGCCGGGGGAGTGTCGCAGCGCATGGCTCCGCTGCCGGTCGACGTCGACGAGACCGACATGGCGCTGCTGCGCGCGCGGCTGTCGGCCCTGATCACGCAGCGTGCGGTGAGCGATGCCGCCGATCGGCTGCAGGCCCTGCTCGCCGCGGACGAGCATTCCGACGACGTCGCGTTGCGAGCTCTCGCGGCGATCATCATCGAAGAGCTCGGCGCATTCCGACAGGAACGGCTGGTCATGGCGGGGGCCGCGACACTCGCCCGGCGCGAGCAGGACTTCCGCGGCAGCATCCACCCGCTTCTCGAGGCGATCGAGGAGCAGGTGACCCTGTTGCGGCTGATGAGCGAGATGGAAGCCGACTCCCACGGTCTCGCGGCCAGCATCGGCACTGAGAACGCATCATTCGGTCTGGGCGAGGCGTCGATCGTCGCGAGCAACTACGCCGCGCCCAGCGGCATGGCGCGGGTCGGCGTGATGGGGCCCACCCGCATGGACTATCCGAGCAACCTGGCGGCAGCGCGGGCCGTGGCCCGCTATCTGTCGCGGATGCTCGACGAAGACGAGGCGTCCCGCTGACGCGGGCGCTCACAGAACGACACACCTGGAAGGGCCAACGTGGCAGACCACTATGAGGTATTGGGCGTCTCCCGCGACGCCTCCACCGACGAGATCAAGAAGGCATACCGACGCCTCGCCCGTCAGCTTCACCCCGACGTGAACCCCGGTGACGATGCGGCCGAGAAGTTCAAGCTCGTCACGCATGCCTACGACGTGCTGAGCGACGACGACTCCCGACGTCGCTATGACATGGGCGGCGGCGACGGGGCGGCGGGGAACTTCGGCGGCTTCGGCGGTTTCGGCGACATCTTCGAGACGTTCTTCGGTGCCGGTCAGGGCGGAGGGCGCGGAGCGCGTCCCCGGTCACGACGCGAGCGCGGACAGGATGCGCTGGTGCGCGTCACCCTCGACCTGGGCGATGTGGTCTTCGGCGCCCACCGCGACATCGAGGTCGACACGGCCGTGCTGTGCGAGACCTGCAACGGATCGTGCTGCCAGGAGGGCACCTCTCCTGTCACCTGCGACATCTGCGGCGGATCCGGCCACGTGCAGCGACAGGTGCGCAGCCTGCTCGGCAACGTCGTCACCTCTCAGCCCTGCGGTACCTGCGAGGGCTACGGCACGACCATCCCGTACCCCTGCGGCACGTGCGGCGGACAGGGACGCGTGCGCTCCCGCCGCACCGTCTCGCTGGACATCCCCGCCGGTGTGGAGACCGGACTTCGTCTGCAGCTGCCCGGCTCCGGAGAGGTCGGCAAGGCGGGCGGCCCGCACGGCGACCTGTACGTCGAGGTCACGGTCAACCCGCACCCGTCCTTCAGCCGCGACGGCGATGACCTGCTCGCGACCCTCGAGGTGTCGATGCCCGATGCCGTGCTCGGCACCGAGACGACGATCCAGGGACTCGACGGAGAGGTCGAACTCGAGATCCGATCCGGCGTGCAGTCCGGCGACGTGCTGACGATCAAGGGGCGTGGCATCACGCCTCTGCGCGGCACGCAGCGCGGTGACCTGCGGGTGGGCGTTCAGGTGGTCACGCCCACGAAGCTCGATTCGGCGCAGCGCGCGCTGATCGAGGACTTCGCCAAGAAGACGAAGGCTCCCGGGCCCCAGCTGGCGCAGTTCCAGCAGGGCCTGTTCTCGAAGCTCCGCGACCGCTTCCGTTCGCACTGATCGGGAGGGCACCGATGGCACTGCACTTCCTGCTCGCCTCCGCGTCGGATGCGGCCGTCGGCGACGTCGTGACGCTGACGGGAGGCGAGGCCAAGCACGCCGCGGTCGTCCGCCGGCTCCGCGTCGGCGAGGCCGTGACGATCGGTGACGGCGCGGGAGTCTGGCTGACCGGCGTGGCAGAACAGGTGTCGCCGTCGGCTGTCGACGTGCGGGTGTCGGCTCGCTCCGAAGAGCCCGCGCCGCGACCCCGCATCGTTCTGGTGCAGGCGCTGGCGAAGGGCGACCGCGACGAGCTCGCCGTGCAGGCGGCGTGCGAACTCGGCGTCGACGAGATCGTTCCATGGCAGGCGGCTCGCAGCGTCTCGCGGTGGGACGGACCGAAGGCGGTGAAGGGACGCGAACGGTGGGCGACCATCGTCCGCGAGGCGGCGAAGCAGGCGCACCGCTCATGGGTTCCCGAGGTCGCGGCTCCCGTGACGACGGCCGAACTCGCGGTTCGCGCGTCGACGCAGCGGGTGCTTCTGCTCGATCCCGGTGCGCCGACGCGCCTGTCGGACATCGAGCCCGACGACCGTGATCTCGTGCTGGTGGTCGGTCCCGAGGGCGGTATCGCCGACGACGAGCTCGCTCGACTCTCCGATGCCGGAGCGGAGCGGATGCTGCTGGGGCGGACGGTTCTGCGCACCTCGACCGCCGGTCCGGCCGCGATCGCGGTGCTCTCGGTCGCACTCGGCCGCTGGTGACGCGGTCATAGCCGGACGAGAGTGTGAACAGAAGAGTGTGAACGAACGAGGGTGCGCATCCGATGGATGCGCACCCTCGTTCGTGTGCCCGTCTACGCGGTGGGTCAGGGGACGAGCGGCTTGAGCTCTGCCCAGTCCGCCTGCGTCCTGGCGTGACCGGCGATGACGCCGAGCAGTCCGAGACGCGCACGACGAACCTGAGGATCGTCGTCGAGCACCCGCACCTC
>Ga0308161_1006193_pt1 | contig 10213 bp, 11 predicted proteins | sample PhyFR2_FD_201034 | JGI IMG/M metagenome (GOLD analysis project Ga0308161, IMG submission 201034) | Phyllosphere microbial communities from UC Gill Tract Community Farm, Albany, California, United States - DLSLF.R2 | ecosystem: Host-associated > Plants > Phyllosphere > Unclassified | place: USA...
CGCTTCCTAGACATTGATATCACCAGAAAGATCAGGTTTATCTTCATCGTCCTTTTCTTTCTGTTCGGCTTGCGCTTGCTCCCTGTTATGAGTCCGATCGTCTTTGATACCGGATAAATTAGTGTTTGGATCATCATCTTCCTTGGAAGTATCCTCTTGATGAGTATTGGATAAGTCCGGACTTGGTTCTCGTGGATCCGGATTTGGGATAGCTGCCATGAGAAATATAAGTATGCCTAGATGCCTGTTATTTTTGTTTTTCGATCTGTTCATTTGATTGATTTTTTATTAGAGAACATCTTTTGTGCGTGTATGGTTGAGGGAAATTAGATCTTATTTATTTTCCTGCGACAATTTCAACGAGACTTTCAAGCATAGTAAGCTTGAGCTGTTGGCCGAGATAGCTCATGCGCTCATCATCAATATGTATTTCCTTACCTTCCCATTCTATTGCTAATGTACTGGCTCGGATGGGGCTTATTTTAAATTCTATATCCGTTCCATTCAATAGTCCATCGATATAGTCTATGAGTTCCTGGCGCTGATCAGCAGTCACGATGATGATATCAAATTGTCCATCTCCGGGATCAGCATCGGCAGCGAGCACTAGCCGCGGCCCCATGCTCGCGATATTCATGACCTCAACGAGAATGCATTCTTTTTCAAAACTGCCTCCAGCAACAGTAAGTTTTAGTTTTTTAGCTGGAAATGCTGCTGCCAATTTGCGGAGCTGCCTTAATGCAGTTTTGATTTCATCTTCCGCGCTAAGGTGCTCCGTATTTTTTTTATCCATTTTCTTCATCAGTAATGGAAATACACCAAAACCGATTGATTCAATAAAATACAAGGGTTTCCTTTCTAATCCTGTGACCATTCCTACATCGAATTTTTTAAGTAGGCAATTTCTCCAAAGGCCAATTGCTTTTTCACAGTCTAGGGGAATACCGAGAGAAATAGCAATATTGTTTGCCGTACCTTGGGGCAAAATGGCGATTGGCCTTTTAAATCTTAACTTTTTTTCCAATAGGGCCATCACAGCCATTCTTATGGTACCGTCACCGCCTGCTAGGGCAATAATATCGGTCTGTGGATCGATCTTTTTGACCGCATCCTTTTTTGTTACTACCTTGCATTGGTGGCCGAGATCTTCAATCAATTGACATAGTTCGTCCTTATCTCCATTCGTGTCATCCCCAGCGGCCGGGTTATGTACTAACCGTATGTTTTTGCCATGTTCTTTCATAACATCTGAACAAAGGATGCTCGAGATTGGTTTTCATAGAAAAGGTACAGTTATGAATATACTTATTACCAATGACGATGGCATCTATTCACCGGGGATTGCGGCACTAGCGAAGACAGCGAAAGAGTTTGGAACAGTTAAGATTGTTGCCCCCGATGTTGAGCAGTCGTCTATGGGACATGCCATTACGCATTCCCGGCCCCTAAGCTACCGGCGTGCACCGATTACTTTTGATGATATTGAAGCTTTTAGGGTAAATGGCACACCCGCAGATTGTGTAGCCTTGGGCTTATATATGTTTCCAGATACGCAGGTTGTGCTTTCGGGTATTAACATGGGACCAAATCTGGGTAATTCCATGTGGCACTCGGGAACATTAGCTGCGGCAAAGCAGGCGACATTGCTCGGCATTACGGGTATCGCATTAAGCACACCCGTCGGGAAGACGGAGCCGGATTTTGAAGGGCTTTCTCGCTGGACAGGGGATGTACTCAAGCTATTGTTGAACAATAAAGGTCCTGCCCTTTACAATGTGAATTTTCCGCCCAAACCTCGAGCTCTTTCATGGACAAGACAATCTGTACGTTTATATGATGGTAGTGTGGTGCCCGGAGAGGATCCCATGGGAAGAAAAAACTATTGGATTACCGTTGTGCCATTAGAACCTGCTGAAAAAGGTACCGACCGTTGGGCAGTAGAAAACGGACTAGTGTCTATTACGCCTTTACGTCTGGATCTTACTGCGCATGATGAACTTGCGGCGAGACTTGCGAGCGAGCATAAATAATGGAAATAGGACCGGACAAAAAGAAAATATTTTTTAATATAGAGACAAGCACAGGGCAGCATTGCATGAACTGCAGCAATACCTGCTAACTCGTCGAAAATAATATAAAAACATAAAATGGCGACAATACTTCGCCTTGGTATGGCTTGGGTATCAGCGAACGTAGAATGGGCTTATTTTTAAAAGATCAACCTAGAGATAGTTTTACGCTATCAACAAAAGTAGGACGATTAATGCTGCCCCATGAAGATTTTAAGATGGAACAATCTTTATGGAAAGGTAAGCTAAATTTTGCCTATAAGTATGATTATAGTGCGGCAGGAGTAAGACAAAGTATAGAAGAGAGTCTGCAGCGCTTGGGATTATCGTCCATTGATGTGGTGTATATTCACGACCTTTCACCCGACAATGGAGATATGAAAGATAGCTATGCATACTACTTTGAGCAAGCTGTCAACGGAGCGATGCCCGAATTGACCAGGATGAGGGAAGAAGGGATTATTAAGGGCTGGGGGCTAGGGGTCAATACCGTAGAGCCTATCTTACAGACATTGGAAGTTGCAGACCCAGATATTTTTCTATCTGCCTGCCAGTATTCATTGATTAAGCATGACGAGGATCTGAACCAAGTTTTCCCAAAAGTTGCTGAAAGAGGGGTTTCTATCGTTGTTGGAGCACCGTTATGTGCTGGTTTTTTATCGGGCAAAGACCGCTATCTCTATGACGGGACATTTCCCGCCGGTGTTAAGGAAAAGCTGAATGCTTTGCAGCGGGTAGCAAAAAATCACGCAGTGGAGCTCCGTACAGCAGCTTTGCAGTTTGCTGCTGCCCCCGACGAAGTGTCTGGCGTTATACCAGGGGCACATACCGCCGAGCAGGCCGTACAAAATGCACATGCCTTCAATACCAAGGTACCCTCCGACTTCTGGAAAGAGTTAAAGTACGAAAAACTTATTGCAGAACATGCACCGATACCCGATAAATAATATCGTTGATAGAGGCTAGGGTGCGATTAGCGCACCCATTTTTGTTTAAAAACATTTAAGCGAAAAGTAATTCTATGTAAAACATTGATATGTGCTGTTTTACAGTAGAGTTGCGGTAGAATGAAGAGGGATCATCAAATTAAATGTAATTTTATTGTCCTCTAAATTTACCGTTATTTTTCCTTTATGAATTTTTGCGATTTCGTTTGCAATAAATAATCCTAATCCAAGCCCATTGCTATTGGTTCCTTTTACAAACGGTTTAAATAGTTCTGTAAGATCTGAAGATTGAGGATAGGAGATCTCATTCGTAACGCTAAAAATGAAATTTTCATTTTGAACGAATGCGTTGATTTCGATATTTTGCTGCGGATTGCCATGTTTTATTGCATTGCCAATCAAATTGGCAAATGCCCGCCCCATTTTATGATGATCACAAGGAATATCAATTGGAAGTTTAATATTAGCAATTAACGTTCGATTATGCAGTAGTTCAAATTCAGTTAGGATTTGTCTAATCAATGAATCCATGCGTTGCTTATCTGGAACCCTTATAAATCCATAGTCAAGACCGATACTGCTGAAATCTAACACATCATCTATTATTCCCTTCATCCGAAAAGATGTTTCCTCTATTTTCTTTAATAAGCTTTTTTGGTTTTCATCTTTTATATTTCCCTGGAGATATTGTGAAATCACTTTCACAATGCTGACCGGATTGTTCAAGTCATGAGCTAAAGACGATAAAACTAGTTCTCTATTTTTCGAATAATTAAGTTCTTGTTCTAATTTTCTTCTTGTATTTCTGCACTCAATGACTGTTTTAAAATCTATTGCAATTAAATCGCTGCAAACTGGGAGTAGCATTTCCAATTTACTTTGGTCAAAGTGCACCGGTTCCGCATTCATCAAACTCAGGTGTCCAATAATAGAATCTTTTTTATTGATTATCGGGTAGGAAATATAACTTTTCAAACCGAATTTCTGAAGAATATCAGTCCACTGACTGACTGAACAGAGATCGCTATCGTCAATATAAATAGGCGAAAGGCCCTTCCGGATTGCCTGATATATTGTAACGTATGTTTCACTGTTTTTAGCGACAATCTTCTGATACTGATAATCATAAACGCACCAGTTTCCCCAGGTATGACCATCCTTCTTACGTATCAGGCCGTATCTCATTTTTGTGTGACCACACAAAGCTTCTAAAATTCTTTTACATGAATTGAAGTCACTTTCCTTAATATATCTATCGTACTGTTGATTTGGCCGATGTGGAAATGTCATTTTTTAGCACTGTATAGTTTGTTTGCGCGTAATATTTGATTTACCGTTTAAATTGCTGCAGCCTGCTACTATACACTGTCTTTATTGCACGAAATATGAGAGCTATAGTGGCAAAAGCTAAAAGAATATGAATAAAATCTTCTGTAATGAACCCTCCCAAAAAGGTAACCGCCCAAATAATCACTATGCTAACAGCTACCGAATATAATAGATCTTCCATATTAAATATTATTCTTTATTGAAGAACAATATATAACTGGAATCGTTTAATAATTTTAGAAGTCGATAGGAGAAATTACAAAATTGTAAGATCATATTTTAATAAAAACTCAATTGATCTCGAACTTAGAACAAAAGGGCAAGGTTATAAAAACAAAATAAACTCGGCCCCATTTTCGTAGATACAAATGTTCTCTCTCAAAACATCTAATAAGTCTATGTTATCATAAATAGCCTTATTAGCTATCTTGGTCTATTTTAATTTCTTATAGTCTTCTCGCACTGGACTAAAGATGTCAAATAGCCTGCAATTTGTAAGTGCCACTCCACCATGTTCCACATCTGATGGGATAATAGCTATCATACCTTTTACATAAGTTTCAGTTTTGCCTCCTATCGTTAATTGAAATTCTCCCTCTTCGACTTGAGTGATCTGTTCATGTAAGTGCCGGTGCATGGGCAGCACAGCCCCTTTTTCTACTTCCCAATAGCCCAGTGTCGTATTCTCTGTGTGAATAAATCTAGCTTTGAAACCTTTGATAACTTCGATTTCCAATATTTCGGATACTTTAATCATAGAAAAGTCTTAAGTCAATTATGGATGAATATTTTTGTGTACAAGGCTAAATATAGAAAAAAATAGTTGCGCTTTATAAAGCTACATCTTAGCTGCCGAAAAGTATGATGACGAAAGAGATGGCGGACGATCTATTCATGTAATTTGTATATTTTCCTTAATAGGTTTTTATTGGTATCGTTAATAATTTCTGGAGAGACTATATCGAATTCCCAATATCAGGCGATAGTATATACAAGTACAGGAGTTGTAAAATTCAAGGTGGGATAGGCCAGTCGCTCAGGTAAAAATCAATTAAATTTATCAATAGGCCCCTTCAAGCTCTTTGTAATCTTTTTCTCTACGCTGTTGACGATATAGATCCAAGAGTTTGTTGTACGAGTTGATACCGCCTGATTGATGGTTATATACGGCCGATTTCCAGTATTTCTCGGCATTGTTCAGATCCCCAAGTTCATAATATGCTTCACCCAATATAGCTTTTACATATACGTTATCCTTATTTTTTAACAAAACCTGGACTGCTTTATCGTACCGTTTCAATTTTACAAAAGCACTTCCCAGCGCATAAACCTGCGTTGTATCGCCGGCGTCCACTATTGGTTTCAAATAGGTAATCACATCATGATAGGCTCCGTCTCTTAAGCTCATGTTGGCAAGAGTTTCTGCAGCCTTTTTATCTCCTTTCTCCGCCGCCATGATGTAATACTGTTTGGCTTTTTCGGGTTGGTGAGTATTGCTATATAATAATGCGAGCTTATTGATCGCTTCTATGCTGCCTTCCTTGATGGCAAGCTGATAGTAGCTGATCGCTTCTTCCGTTTTTCCATCCTTATTGAGGCTGTCCGCTTTGTCTTCGTTTGAGCGGTTACAAGAAGCAAATATGAAAAGGATTGCAACAGAAATACAACTCCATATACCTAAAAAAGTGTGCTTATTCATAGCTTTATATAATATGTTGAATAATTAAAAATAAGGATAATGTATGGAAGATCTATAGGTTATTTTATGTCTGCTACACATCCTCAGGGGCTATCGCTCTTCTTGAAACTTCACTTGTCAGGATAAATTTTTTAAGAGGCTCTATTTTTTGGAAACAGCATTAAGTTTTCCCCAACTTTGCTATATTTGCCATAAATATAATTAGTCTAAATAGTAATTAGGTTTCTTTTAGAATAGACTTTGCAGATAGAAGGGTCTCAACTATACAGATACCAATATGCTGGTAGGGCACACGACTCTTTTTGAAATTTTTAAATACCTGAAATAAGTGAAAACAACAACATCTTGGTTTAGTACCAAAAACACGATATTGGCGAGTAGTCTGTTCATTTTAAGTTTTTCCGTAGTTCCACAAATAAGTTTTTCCAGAGAGAGCTGGAAAGCCGTTAAAAAAAATGGTGATGATCAAGAATTGGGAACAATTAAGGGTAAAGTAAAAAACTCAAAAGGGAAAGGTTTGTCCAATGTGCATATCAATATTGACGGGATAAATAGTACTAAGACCGATAATGAAGGGAATTTTATTTTTTCAAAGATTCCAAAAGGAATTCACTCCATGACCGTAAAGCATATTGGTTTTCAAGAAATCAAATCGCAGATCGCACTGGAAGGGGAAATCTTGGAGCTTCCAGACTTTGTCATAGAGCAAACAAGTAATCATTTGAATGAAGTTGTCGTGACAGCGAGTCGATTGGCGGAAAGTATCGACGAAGTACCATCGTCAATTACCTATATCGGAGGTAAGACCCTAGAAGATCAGCGGCTGATAAATGACAATTTGCCCAATATACTGATGCAGAAAGTGCCAAGTATCTCTCCCAGTGAGGAAAGCCAAAACAATTTTATTGCTAAAATACGTGGTCGAAATTTTTTGGTACTGATTGATGGGATTCCTCAATCTACTCCTTTAAGAAATGGCGGAAGAGATATGAAGACGATTGATGCCAGCGCAATTGACCATATTGAAGTCATCAATGGCGCCTCAGCAATGTATGGAAATGGTGCCGCTGGTGGTATAATTAATTACATTACAAAGAAGCCAAATACAGACAAAAGTTTTCATTCTTCGACCTCTCTAAATAATTCCCTGAGCTTGGTCAAACCGGATGAAACATATGGGTATAATTTGGCACAGATATTTTCTGGATCGAAAGATAAGTTTGATTATGTCGTGCAAGGAAAGATGGCACGAACAGGCGTGGTGCGGAGCTCAGATGGTACCGTTGTAAGTCCATTTTATGGTTTAGGTGAGACAAAAAGCTATAATGCCTTAGCGAAGATTGGCTATCAGATCAACGATAATCATCGTATCGAATTTATGGGTAACTATTATAGAAGTGTACAGGACAGTAAGTACGTCGGCACTAAAGGTGAGTTTGGTAGTAAACCCGCTATCGGGATACCTTCAGATACGGTGATTAACGGCGGAACGCCCTATAATAAAGCTTTTCACGTCAAGTATGATGGTAATTTGGGCCGAACCTCAGCGAATATGAGTCTGTATTACGAAGATATGAACACCGTATTTGAAACCTACAACCAAACGTATTCTGATCATAAGGGAGCTAGACTAAATTTTAGTACACCTTTTGATTTATCCAACAACAATAAGGTAACGTTAATTTATGGGGTAGATGTTTTGAAAGATCACACCGTTCAGAAAACCTTGGACGATGGATTAGTGACACCAGATATGAACATGAGAAGTGCGGCCTTATACTTACAAAGTAAATTTAACTTCGCCGAATATTGGATAGTAAAAGGTGGTGTGAGGTATGAAAATTTGGATTTCAAAGTAGGAGATTTAACAAAAGCGGGTAAAGTCACTCCTGGAGACAATAGTAATTCAAATGCATTTGTATTCAATTTGGCCGGAAGATATAATAAATTAAAATACCTGCAGCCTTTTGTTTCATTTTCACAAGGGTATTCTATCGGAGATGTGGGGCTTGTATTGCGTAATGGAGTGCCTTTAAGTCAAATTAATCCTAAGCCAGTAGTTGTCAATAACTTTGAGTTGGGGCTAAATGGGGTCTATTCTATGTTGAGCTACCAATTGACGGGATATTATAGCTCTTCCAAAAAAGGTAATACCTTCGCCGAAACTTCAACACCGGGCAATTACGAACTGATCCAGGTACCTCAACGTATTTACGGTCTGGAATTGGTCGTCGATGTAAACCCTGTTGACTGGTTCAAGTTTGGCACCATACTCGGGTACATGGATGGTCGACAAGATCTGAAAAATGAAGGAACATATAAGGATAAATTGGATAACTCTATTATTTCGCCTTTTAAAATAAATATTAATGCAGATTTCAAATTAACAGATCGGTGGAACGTCTATCTCCAATATTTACATTTGGGTAAACGCGATGTTTTTCAACCTTCTGAATATAATTATGGCAAATATCCCATTTCTGGATATGGTCTGATGGATTTCCAGACACGTTATAAATTAAAGAATCTAGCTTTTATTTTTTCAGTTAATAATCTGCTGAACAATGATTATTTTCCGCTGCACGCGGAGGTGAGGGGAGCGACTAATGAAGGTCGTTATTATGTCAAGGGAAGTGGAACAATAGCGAATTTAGGTATTCAATTGGATCTATAATACAAGCCTTTGATAGGCTATAAAGATGCCCCCTATCAGATTTCTTATTGGGACATCTTTATATCTTATTTTCTGAGAGCTACTTTGGGATTTTGCGATGGCCTCTGCTGAAATTTCTTTCTTTGAATTTCATAAAAGAAGTAATATCTTAGAAAATGTACTTTCGGGTTTTATGAGCACAAGCTAGTTTCATCTATAATACAAGTTCTAACAGGTGACCTTTGGTATAAAACACAATGATAATCTATGCTGAAGAAAATTAGTAATTCGCTTAATTTTTTGTCTTCGATTGAAAAAGGAGCAATCCTTTTGAGCATAATACTGTTGGTTATCTCTTTGAGTATGCCTGCATTCTTTGTCGATCGAGGCGGAACGCAACCTGAGGAGGTAGGTAGTTTGGTTATCTTTTTGATGGGATGGATGGGACCTTTGGGGGGAGCGGTTATACCGTTCTTATTTTGGTGTGCGAATCCAATTTATTTGTTTTCCATTTGTCTTCTCTTAAATCGTAATCGAAAACAAGCTTTTTTTGTAAGTCTCGTTTCCTGTATGATTGCACTTCTATTCCTGCAAATGGATAAAATTATGGTGAACGGATCGGGATCCGAATCATCAATAACATCACTTGGCCCAGGTTATTTTTTATGGCTAAGCAGTTTCCTTGTTTTAAGCATTGTAACAGGAATAAAATTGAAAAAATAACTAGAAACATTTAAAGATGAGATCAAAGATTTTTAAACCTATTTTAATGGTTGCCATCGGCACTGTTGTATTGGCCGCATGTCAATCTCCGTCCATAAAAGATAAAATTGAAAATGATGATATTGTTAGTTTTCGCTCTGATGACGAGGCTATGAACACAGCTATAGCCAAGGCGAAAAATTCCCTCGATCAATTTGTTCAGGCTTTAAAAAAACCAGAAAAAGGATATGAAAATTTTGCTCTAAAATTAGCCTATGCAACACCCGACAATAGCTTAGAGCATATTTGGATCGGCGATATAAACTATCTAAATGACCAATATACAGGTGTTGTCTTTAACGCCCCAGTCTCGACAAAAGAAGTCGCTCTTGGCGATACCGTAGTGATTGATAAGCAAAAAGTATCAGACTGGATGTATTTAGATAAAGGAATATTACGCGGAGGCTATACAATCCGTGCCATGCGTGATCAACTGTCTGGCCCAGAAAAAGAAGAATTTGATAAAACGATCGATTTTATTATCAAAGATTAGCAATTAGCTTGATAATGTGTAAACTGTATTTTATTCAGCGGTACAGCAGGCATTTAGTTGCCTTAGAAAAGCTGCAATCATAAACAATTAGATTCACAAAAAAATAAACTGCGGAAATATAGGCCCTTTGATCTTTATTTTATTGTACCTGTTGGCAATCTATAGCATTTTTTTACGTAGGAAATTGATTCGAGTTGCTGTCGACGAATATATCGATTTTGATTTAGAGCAGGAGAAATTCGAACTGATATCTTATGAAGT
>Ga0308161_1006196_pt1 | contig 10211 bp, 9 predicted proteins | sample PhyFR2_FD_201034 | JGI IMG/M metagenome (GOLD analysis project Ga0308161, IMG submission 201034) | Phyllosphere microbial communities from UC Gill Tract Community Farm, Albany, California, United States - DLSLF.R2 | ecosystem: Host-associated > Plants > Phyllosphere > Unclassified | place: USA...
CGGCGCTGGCTGGCGCAGGCCAACACGGGATTGTCCAACCTGATCGACAGCCATATCGGCCGCGGCTGGCGGCGCCATCTCGACCAGCTGGCCGAGTTGAAGCCGCTGGCCGCCGACCCCGACTTCGCGCAGCGCTTCAAGCATGCCAAGCGCCAGAACAAGCTGCGCCTGGTGGACTGGGTGCGCGAGCACATGGACATTGCGCTGAACCCGGACTCGCTGTTCGACGTGCAGGTCAAGCGCATCCATGAATACAAGCGCCAGCTGCTGAACCTGCTGCAGGTGGTGGCGCGCTACAACCGCATCCTGGCCAACCCGGAGGCCGACTGGGTGCCGCGCACCGTGCTCTTCGCCGGCAAGGCGGCCTCGGCGTACCACACCGCCAAGCTCGTCATCAAGCTGATCAACGACGTGGCGGCCAAGGTCAACAGCGATCCGCGCGTGGGCGACCGGCTCAAGGTGGTGTTCATGCCCAACTACAGCGTCAGCCTGGCCGAACTGATCATCCCGGCGGCCGACCTGTCGGAACAGATTTCCACCGCCGGCACCGAGGCTTCCGGCACCGGCAACATGAAGCTGGCATTGAACGGCGCGCTGACCATCGGCACGCTGGACGGCGCCAATATCGAGATCATGGAGCAGGTCGGCGAGCAGAACATCTTCATCTTCGGCGCCACCACGCCGCAGGTGGCCGACATCCGGGCCCACGGCTACCAGCCGCGGCAGCTGTACGAGACCAATGCCGAGCTGCGCCAGGTGCTGGACCAGATCCGCGACGGCGTGTTCTCGCCGGACGAGCCGGGCCGCTTCCAGCAGCTGTTCGACCTGCTGGTCAATTTCGGCGACCACTACCTGCTGCTGGCCGACTTCAGCAGCTACATGGAGGCGCAGGACAGGGTCGACGACCTGTACCGCCAGAGCGAGGAGTGGACCAGGAAGTCCATCCTGAACGTGGCCGGCATGGGCGTGTTCTCTTCCGACCGCACCATCGCCGAGTATGCCGAGCAGGTATGGCATACGAAACCGCTCAAGCTTTGAGCCGATGCCGGCGCGCCGCCGGAATCTTTAGGCGGCGCCTCTTGTCAGACGGATATGTCGATGTGGCATGAAACCGTTGCAAGGAGCACAGCATGAGCAGTGATAAAACCAACGACAAGACCAGCCAGCAGAAGGCCAACACGCCCACCGAAGCCGAGTCCAAGGCGCATCAGCACAAGCAGAGCGGCAAGGACGGCGCCAGCCATACCAAGGCCTCGACGGGCGAGGGCGCCGGAGGCGGCGCGAAGCAGCAGCGCAACCACTAGAGCGCCTTGGTGCGCAGCGCCGTGACTACAGGCGTTGCGCCCGCGAAAGGCGCATGGAAGTCGCCGCCGGCCATGGCATGCCAATGCCATGGCCGGCTGCTTGATGCCACAGCCTGAAAAGCCGCCGCACCCTCGCGACGATTCCGCTAAACTTGCGCCTTTCATTTTCCCTACTGGTTCCGCCACAGGCGCGCCGCGGCCCGCTGTCAGCATCGCTGCCGCTTTGCGGAAAACTCGCCATGCTCAAGAAACTCCTCATTACCGCCGTCTTCGCCTGCGGCGCCGCCGCTGCGCACGCGCAGTCCTTTCCCGCCAAGCCGATCCGTCTGGTGATTCCCTTTCCGCCCGGCGGCGGCACCGATATCCTGTCGCGCCTGGTAGCCAACCGGCTGAGCGAATCGACCAAATGGAACCTGGTGCCGGACAACCGTCCCGGCGCCGGCGGCACCATCGGCGTTGCGGAGGCGGCCCGCGCCGCGCCGAACGGCTATACGCTGCTGATGGGCCAGAAGGACAACATGGCCGTCGCTCCCTGGCTCTACAAGGAACTCAGCTATGAGCCGGTGCGCGATTTCACGGCGGTGGCGCATGTCGCCTACACCCCGGTGGTGATCGTGACCGGCGCGCAGTCGCGCTTCAAGTCGCTGGCCGACGTCGTCGCCGCGGCGCGCAGCGCACCCGACAGCATTACCTACGGATCGCCGGGCAACGGCACCACCATCCACCTGGCCGCAGAAAGCTTCAACCAGGCAGCCGACATCAAGCTGCGCCACGTCCCCTACAAGGGTTCGAATGCCGCGATGATGGACGTGCTGGGCGGCAGCATCGACCTGGCGGTGTCCTCGGTGCCTTCGGCGCTGAGCCAGATCAAGGCCGGCAAGGTGAGGGCGCTGGCCGTCACCTCGGCGGCGCGCAGCACCTCGCTGCCGGACGTGCCGACGGTGGCCGAGTCCGGCTACAAGGGCTTCGACGTCAATACCTGGTACGGCCTCTTCATGCCCGCCAAGACGCCGAAGGACGTGGTCGAGCGCGTCAACCGGGAAGTCAACAGCCTGCTGCAGACCCCGGCAATGCAGAGCGCGATTCACGATCAGGGCGCCGAGCCGAAGGCCATGACGCCGGAACAGTTCGGCGCGCTGCTGCAAAGGGATTACACCGACTCGAAGAACGTCGTCGCCCGCACCGGGATGAAAATCGAGTAAGGCGCTGTAGCGAACGGCAGCGCCGGTGGCGTGACTATCCGGCGCGGTTCCGGCCTGGCGCCGGGCGTGCGCGCCGGGCATCCGGTCAGGCCGGGTAGAGCGCGCCCATTATCCGCGGCCCGCGCGCGCCGGTGACGGCCGGCAGGTTGCCGGGCAGGCGGGCGACGAAGCGCTGCGCCAGCCAGGCAAAGGCAAGCGCTTCCACATGCTGCGCCGCCATGCCCAGCGCATCGGTGGCGGCAATCGCAACCGGCTGCTTCAGTTGCGCCAGCGCGGCCCCGAGTTCGTCCAGCAGATGGGTATTGAAGGCGCCGCCGCCGCACACATAGACCGCCCTGGCCGCCGGCGCATGACGATGGATCGCCTCGGCCAGCGTGACCGCCGTGTAGCGCGCCAGGGTGGCCTGCACGTCCACCGGGGCCAGCATGCCGAACGGCCCGAGGCGGGCGGCCAGCCAGTCGGCATGGAACAGGTCGCGCCCGGTGCTCTTGGGCGGCGGCAGTGCCAGGTAGGGTTCGTCGAGCAAGGCCTGCAGCAGCGCGGCATCGACCCGGCCGCTGGCGGCCCAGCTGCCCTGGTCGTCGTAATGCCGGCCGCGATGCCGGAATATCCAGCCATCCATCAGCGCATTGCCGGGGCCGGTGTCGAAGCCGGCGGCGCTGTCGCTGGCCGGATCGAGGATGCTGATATTGGCGATGCCGCCGATGTTGGCCAGCACGATGGCCTGCGCCGGATCGGCAAAGATGGCGTGGTGAAAGGCCGGCACCAGCGGCGCGCCCTGGCCGCCGGCGGCGATGTCCCTGCTGCGGAAGTCGGCGATCACGTCGATGCCGGCTAGCTCCGCCAGCAGCGCCGGGTTGTTGGTCTGGCGGGTATAGCCGGCCCCCGGCTGGTGGCGGATGGTCTGCCCATGCACGCCGATAGCGCAGACCTGCGCTGCGGACACGCCGGCCTCATCCAGCAGGTCGGCCACGCACTGCGCGTAGAGCCGTGCAAGCGCATCGGCGGCCAGGCACTCGCGGTGGATTTCGTTTTCGCCGGGCGCCTGCAAGGCCATCAGCGCGGCGCGCAACTCGTCCGGAAAGAGACGGTGCGCCGCCGCCAGCGTCGTAATGCGCGTCGGCTCGCTGCCGATGGAAGCCAGCACGCCGTCAACGCCATCCATGCTGGTGCCGGACATCAGGCCGATAAACAATGAGGAATTAGTGTGCGCCATGAAAAAGACCGCTTTCCTTGGCCGATTGCGCTGACGTGCAAGCCGGTTTCGGAAAACGGTCCCATGAAAGTGGACGAAGCCGGCATGGTGCCGGCAGGATGCGTTCTAGTTGGATGCCACCCGGACCGCATCTTCCTGCGGCATCATCAGCGCGAAACGATGGGTCATGTCGCCGGCAACCCTGCGGAAGCGCTGCAGTTCGGCGCCTGCCAGCGGCGCCACGTTGGGCAGGTCGATGCTCAGCGGATCGCGCGGCTCGTTGTTGACGCGGAACTCGTAGTGCAGGTGCGGCCCGGTGGACCAGCCGGTGGAGCCGACATAGCCGATCACGTCGCCCTGGCTGACTTTCTGGCCCTTCTGCAGGCCGCTGGCAAAGCGGCTCATGTGGGCATAGGCGGTCGAATAATTCGACCAGTGCTTGATGACCACGATGTTGCCGTAGCCGCTCTGCACGCCCGAGAATTCCACCACGCCATCGCCGGACGCCCGGATCGGGGTGCCGGTGGCGGCGGCGAAGTCGACGCCCTTGTGCTGGCGCCAGTGTCCCGAGATCGGATGCATGCGCATCGAAAAGCCCGAGGAGACGCGGGAGAATTCCAGCGGCGACTTCAGGAAGGCCTTCTTCAGGGACTTGCCGTCGAAGCCGAAATAGCCGCCAGCCTTGCCCGGCTCCTCGAACCAGACGGTCTGGTAGGTCGATCCGCCATTGCGGAACTCGGCCGCCAGGATGCGCCCGGAACGGACGTACTCGCCGTCCTGCCAGAAGGTTTCGTAGATCACATTGAAGCGGTCGCCGCGGCGCAGGTCGGTGCGGAAGTCGATATTGGTGGAAAACATGTCAACGATCTGGCTGGCGATCGCATCTGGAATCTGCGCCACGTCGGTAGCGGCAAACAGGGAGGAACGGATTTCGCCGGACCGCATTTCCATCCGCTTTTCCAGCGCTGCCGCCACCACCGAGGCCTTGAAGCTCTCGCCGTCGCGCTTGATCAGCAGGTTCCTCACCGGCGTGTTGTCGCGGGTATCGTTATCGGCCGCGCTCATCCACAGCAGCTGGCCGGCGGCGCCGGTTTGCGCCTGTACCCGCTTGCCTGTCTTCAGCTGCAGCATGCCGCGTGCGATTGGATCGGTCTTGATGAAGGCGATGGCGTCGTCGTCGTCGATGCCGAGGCGCTGCGCCAGCGTGGCCAGCGTATCGCCGGAACGGACGCGCTCTTCGTTGATGAAGGTTTGGGCGGAGGGCGTCAAGCCGGCGACCTGTTCCGCCAGCGTGGGCAGGGCCAGCTCCTCGACGATCGACTGCACCGGCAGGTCGGAGGCGTCAGGCGCCATCGGGGCAACGCCGGCCGCGCCAAAGGCGCACATGGCCAGGAATACTGCCGATGCGGATATGATCCGGTGCTTTCGTGACGATCCGACAAACCGTGCGCTGCGCGCGCCCATGCTCAGTAATTTATCTATAGCGACCATTCGATCAGTTAAAATCTGCCGTTTTGTCGTCAACATCGGCGAAAAGTTGCCGTGTTGATATCGAGCAAGGTTAAAGAAAGCCGGCATTATAACAACGTAAATTGTCGATTTCCCTCAAAAATGCCATTTTGATCAGTGTTATGACCAACCATTCTCAAGAGAAACAAAGCCTTACGTCGCCGGCCGCAGAGTCATTGCCGCTCACCGAAAGCGTGCAAAACGCACTCAATATCATCAAGCGCGGTATCGATGAGCTGCTGGTGGAGTCGGAACTGGTGCAAAAGTTGCTGCGATCTGAAAAAAACGGCAAGCCGTTGCGCATCAAGCTGGGCCTGGACCCCACTGCGCCCGACCTGCACCTGGGCCATACCGTCGTGCTCAACAAGATGCGGCAATTGCAAGATCTGGGCCACACGGTCATTTTCCTGATCGGCGATTTCACCTCCATGATCGGCGACCCGTCGGGCCGCAACGTCACCCGGCCGCCGCTGACGCGCGCGCAGATCGAGGAAAACGCCAAGACCTACTTTGCCCAGGCCAGCCTGGTGCTGGACCCGGCCAGAACCGAGATCCGCTACAACTCCGAATGGTGCGACCAGCTCGGCGCGCGCGGCATGATCGAGCTGTCGTCGCGCTATACCGTCGCCCGCATCCTGGAGCGCGAGGACTTCACCAAGCGCTTCAGGGAAGGCACGCCGATCTCGGTGCATGAGCTGCTGTATCCGCTGATGCAGGGCTACGACTCGGTGGCGCTGAAGGCCGACCTGGAACTGGGCGGCACCGACCAGAAATTCAACCTGCTGGTGGGGCGCGAACTGCAGAAGCACTATGGCCAGGAGCAGCAGTGCATCCTGACCATGCCGCTGCTGGAAGGCACGGACGGCGTCGACAAGATGTCCAAGTCCAAGGGCAACTACATCGCCATCACCGAGCCGGCCAACACCATGTTCGCCAAGATCATGAGCATTTCCGACCCGATGATGTGGCGCTACCTGGAACTGCTGTCCTTCCGTTCGCTGGCCGAGATCGCGCAGTTCCGCGCCGAGGTGGAGGGCGGCCGCAATCCGCGCGACATCAAGGTGCTGCTGGCGCAGGAAATCGTCGAGCGCTTCCATTCACGCGCGGCGGCCGAGGCGGCGCTGGCCGACTTCGACAACCGCGCCCGCGGCGGCATTCCCGACGACATCGCCGAAGTCGCGGTGTCCGGCGCGCCGCTGGGCATCGGCCAGCTGCTCAAGCAGGCCGGCCTGTGCGCGTCGACCTCGGAGGCGCTGCGCATGGTGGAGCAGGGCGGCGTGCGCATCGACGGCGCCGTGCTGTCCGACAAGGCGATGAAGGTCGAGGCGGGCAGCTTCGTGCTGCAGGTCGGCAAGCGCAAGTTTGCCAGGGTGACCCTGGCGTGATCGCGCTCTTGCAGCGGGTCAGCAGCGCCGGCGTGGTGGTCGATGGCGCGCTGGTGGGCGCGATCGACGCCGGCCTGATGGTGCTGGTCTGCGCCGAGCGCGACGACAGCGAACGCGAAGCCGACGCCCTGCTGACCAAGCTGCTGGGCTATCGCGTGTTTTCCGACGAAGCCGGCAAGATGAACCGCAGCGTGGCCGATGTCGGCGGCGGCCTGCTGCTGGTGCCGCAGTTCACGCTGGCGGCCGATACCCGTTCCGGCACCCGGCCCTCGTTCACGCCGGCGGCGCCGCCCGAGCAGGGCCGGCGCCTGTTCGACCATTTCGTGGCGGCCGCGCGCCAGCGGCATCCGGTGGTGGCCACCGGCGTGTTCGGCGCCGACATGAAGGTCAGCCTGACCAATGACGGGCCGGTGACCTTCTGGCTGCAGGTCAGGCCGCCGCAAACCGTCCGCACCAACTGAAAGAGATACGCATGACCGAGATTTTCCTGATCCGCCACGGCGAAACCGCCTGGAATGCCGAGAAACGGCTGCAGGGCCACCTGGACATTCCGCTCAATGCGGAAGGCGAACGCCAGGCGGCGGCACTGGCGCGGGCGCTGGCTGACGAGAAGTTCGACGCCATCATCAGCAGCGACCTCGGCCGCGCCCGCAGCACCGCGCAGGCGGTGGCGACCGCGCTGGGCATGCCGCTCTCCACCGACCCGGCGCTGCGGGAACGCTGCTTCGGCGCCTTCGAGGGCCTGCTGTACGAGGAACTGGAAGCGCGTTTTCCGGAGGCCCATGCCCAGTGGCGCGCGCGCGACCCGCATGCCCGCTATCCGGATGGCGAACGGCGGGCGGAAACCTTCGCCGAATTCGCGCAGCGCGCGGTCGACGCGGTGATCCGGATTGCCGAGGCGCATCGCGGCCAGCGCATCGCGCTGTTCAGCCACGGCGGCGTGCTGGACTGCGTCTACCGCGCCGCGCACGGCATGGACATCAGCGCGCCGCGCAATTTCGACGTGCTCAATGCGGCAATCAATCACCTGCGCTGGGACGGCGAAGCGCTGCAGGTGTTGCGCTGGTCCGACAATGCGCACCTGACGGCTGCCCTGGATGAACTGGGCAACTAAGGTAGTTACAGCAATTTAGTTGCCTCATTGCATAGTAAGTGTGTATACGGCCCGGAGCGGGAGGCGATTGAGGCTAAAATAGCGCTTTTCGTTTTTTGGCCACCTCGTGCACATCGGACCTTATCAGTTGCGCAACAACGTATTTGTCGCTCCGATGGCAGGGGTGACCGATCGTCCGTTCCGCCAACTCTGCAAGCAGCTTGGCGCCGGCTATGCGGTGTCCGAGATGGCGGCGTCCGATCCGCGACTGTGGGCCAGCGAGAAGACGTCCCGCCGCATCAACCACGATGGCGAGATGGAACCGCGTGCCGTGCAGATCGCCGGCGCCGACCCGCAGATGCTGGCCAATTGCGCCCGCTTCAATGTCGAGCGCGGCGCCCAGATCATCGACATCAACATGGGCTGCCCGGTCAAGAAAGTCTGCAACAGCTGGTGCGGTTCGGCCCTCTTGCAGGACGAGGCGCTGGTGGCGTCCATCCTTGAAGCGGTCACCGGCGCGGTGGACGTGCCTGTGACGCTGAAATTCCGCACCGGCTGGGACCGCCAGCACAAGAACGCGCTGAAGATCGCCGCCATCGCCGAAGCCAGCGGCATCGCCATGCTGACGCTGCATGGCCGCACCCGGGCCGACGGCTATGCCGGCGAGGCCGAGTACGACACCATTGCCGCGGTCAAGGCCAGCGTCGGCATTCCGGTCGTGGCCAATGGCGACATCACCTCGCCGGAAAAGGCCAGGGCGGTACTGCAGGCGACCGGGGCCGACGCGGTGATGGTCGGCCGCGCCGCTCAGGGCCGGCCCTGGATCTTCCGCGAAATCGTGCATTTCCTGCGTACTGGCACCCATCTGCCGGCGCCGCTGGTGGACGAGGTCGCGGCGCTGATGGAAGAACACCTGCTTGCGCACTATGGGTTTTACGGCGCCTACCTGGGCGTGCGCACCGCGCGCAAGCACATAGGCTGGTACGTAAGGTCGCTGCCCGGCGGCGAGGCATTTCGCCGGGCAATGAATCTGTTGGAGGACTGCGACGCGCAACTCGCGGCCGTCAGGGACTTTTTCCGCGCCCAGCACGCCTATGGCGAGCGGCTGCGGTACGGCCTGGCGGACGACAAGCTCGCAGCCTGAATCCATAATAAAAACACTCAACTACTGAATATGAGCAAAGACAACATCCAGGACGTCGTCAAGAAGAGTCTGGAAAAGTATTTCAAGGACCTGGGCGAGCAGCAGCCCTCGAATGTCTATGAAATGGTGGTATTCACCGTTGAAAAACCTATTCTGGAAGCAGTCATGGCGCGCGCGGAGGGCAACCAGTCGCATGCGGCCGAAATGCTGGGCATCAACCGCAACACCCTGCGCAAGAAGCTGCAGCAGCACGGCCTGATCTGACGCCCGCCAGGCTGCCCCACCGGGGCCGCCGGGTCCACCGAGTCGGATGCTTACGGCCGTGCCGCGCAAGGCGCCATGTCTGCCATGGCACACCGCAACGGCTTTCACCACATCAATCACTTTGGCTATCTCCATCATGATCAAACAAGCCCTCATCTCCGTTTCCGACAAGACCGGCGTGCTCGACTTTGCCCGCGCGCTGTCTGCCATGGGTGTCAACATCCTGTCCACCGGCGGCACCGCCAAGCTGCTGGCTGATAACGGCGTGGCAGTGACCGAAGTGGCCGACTACACCGGCTTCCCGGAAATGCTGGATGGCCGGGTCAAGACCCTGCATCCGAAAGTGCACGGCGGCATCCTGGCGCGGCGCGACTTCCCGGAGCATGCGGCGGCGCTGGAGCAGCATGGCATCCCGACCATCGACATGGTGGTGGTCAATCTCTATCCCTTCGTGCAGACGGTGTCGCGCGAGGAATGCTCGCTGGAAGACGCGATCGAGAACATCGACATCGGCGGCCCGGCGATGCTGCGTTCCTCGGCCAAGAACCACAAGGACGTGATCGTGCTGTGCGACCCGTCCGACTATGCGCCGGTGCTGGCCCAGCTGCAGTCCGGGTCCGGCGAGGTCGGCTATGCCACCCGCTTCGCGCTGGCCAAGAAGGTGTTCGCCCATACCGCGCAGTACGACAGCGCGATCACCAACTACTTCACGTCCCTGGGCGACGACCTGGCCCACGCCAGCCGCAGCGCCTATCCGGAGACGCTGAACCTGCATTTCGAGAAGGTGCAGGAAATGCGCTACGGCGAGAATCCGCACCAGTCGGCCGCCTTCTACCGCGACCTGGCCGTGCCGGCCGGCGCGCTGGCCAACTACCGCCAGCTGCAGGGCAAGGAGCTGTCCTACAACAACATCGCCGACGCCGACGCCGCCTGGGAATGCGTGAAGACCTTCGAAGGCAGCGCCTGCGTGATCATCAAGCATGCCAACCCCTGCGGCGTGGCGGTTGGCGCCAACCCGCTGGAGGCCTACAGCAAGGCGCTGCAGACCGACCCGACCTCGGCCTTCGGCGGCATCATCGCGTTCAACCAGGAACTCGACGGCGCGGCGGCCGAAG
>Ga0308161_1006197_pt1 | contig 10210 bp, 9 predicted proteins | sample PhyFR2_FD_201034 | JGI IMG/M metagenome (GOLD analysis project Ga0308161, IMG submission 201034) | Phyllosphere microbial communities from UC Gill Tract Community Farm, Albany, California, United States - DLSLF.R2 | ecosystem: Host-associated > Plants > Phyllosphere > Unclassified | place: USA...
ACGCGACCTGATCGCGCAGGCGAAGACCGGCAGCGGCAAGACCGCCGCTTTCGGCATCGGCATGCTGCTGCGCCTGAACCCGGCGCTGTTCGCGGTGCAGGGCATGGTGCTGTGCCCGACGCGCGAGCTGGCCGACCAGGTCGCGAACGAGCTGCGGCGCCTGGCGCGCGGCATCGGCAACGTGAAGATCGTGGTGCTCACCGGCGGCGTGCCGATGCGCCCGCAGATCGCCTCGCTGGAATTCGGCGCCCACATCGTGGTCGGTACGCCGGGCCGCGTCCAGGATCACCTGGGCAAGCGCACCCTCGACCTGGCGCGCCTGCGCACCCTGGTGCTGGACGAGGCCGACCGCATGACCGACATGGGCTTCTACGACGAGATCGCGGCCATCGTGCGCGAGTGCCCGTCGCACCGCCAGACCCTGCTGTTCTCGGCCACCTACCCCGACGACATCCGCCAGGCGACCGTGCACTTCCTGAGCAATCCGGAAGAAGTCGCGGTCGAGACCCGGGTCGAAGCCGACCGCATCGCCCAGCGCTTTTATGAGATCGGCTTCGACGGCCGCCTGGAAGCCGCGGCGCGCGTGCTGGCCCACTTCAAGCCGGCTTCCGCGATCCTGTTCTGCAATACCAAGGCGCGCTGCCGCGAACTGGCCGACTACCTGCGCGAGCAGGGCTGGTCGGCGCGCGCGCTGTACGGCGAAATGGAGCAGCGCGACCGCGACGAGACGCTGGCGATGTTCGCCAACCGCAGCTGCACGGTGCTGTGCGCCACCGACGTCGCCGCGCGCGGCATCGACGTGGCCGGGCTGGAAGCCGTGATCAACGTCGACGTGTCGAAGGACGCCGAAGTGCACGTGCACCGCATCGGCCGCACCGGCCGCGCCGGCGAAAGCGGCCAGGCGCTGACCCTGGCCGCGCCCAACGAAAAGAAATGGGTCAAGCTGATCGAGGAATACCAGCAGGCCGCCGCCGAATGGCACCCGCTGGCCGAACTCGGCGAGGACACCTACCCGGACGCGCCGGCGCCGATGCTGACCCTGGCCATCGCCGGCGGCAAGAAGGACAAGCTGCGCCCTGGCGACCTGCTGGGCGCCCTGACCGGCGACGCCGGCCTGCACAAGGACCAGGTCGGCAAGATCCAGATCGGCGAATTCTTCAGCTACGTGGCGCTGGACCGCCGCGTTGCGGAGCAGGCCTTCGAACGCCTGAACGGCGGCAATCCGCTGGGACCGGAGTTCGGCACGGTCAAGGGCCGCAACTTCAAGATGCGCTTCCTTGATGTGTGATGCGCGGTCTCCGATACTGCTGAGTTGTAACAGGGCGTAACCGCCGCGCACGGTTGAAGCGCAGCGGGGCGCTGTCCCTGTAAATCTGGCATGATTTGCTACAAATATAGGTTAGCAAAATGACCAGCACACTCACTACCGGACCCGAACAGCAGCGCCTCGAAGGCCGCACCGTCAGGGACATCGTCGAACACGATCCCGCGCAGGTCAACGAGGTCTGGTGCCGCAAAATTTTCCGCCAGCTGCTGCAGTCGCTCGAACTGCAGTACGCGATGCGCATGCCGCACCGGGCCATTACGCCGGACACGGTCGTCTTCCACGACAACGGCGAACCCCTGCTGCTGCCGACCGCGGTCGACGATGCCGAACCCGACGAAGCGGCCGACCTCACGGCGCTGGCGCGGCTCGTGCATTTTGCGATCACGCGCGAACTGGCGCCCGCCGGTCCGCTCCACGGCCGCCAGCTGGAAGGCTACAGCGATTCCCTCATCACCGCGGTCGACCGCTGCATGGCTGGCGATGCCGCCGGGCGTCCGCGCACCATCGACGAGCTGCGCCACATCCTCGGCATCGTCTCGCTCGGTCCGGTCGCACCGGCTGTCCTGCCTCCTGACGAGCCGGACGCCATGACGATGCCGGTGGCGGTGCCGCTGGACGCGCCGTTCGCGGCCGCGGGGCCGGACGTGAAGATCATGTCCGCGGCCGCGCCGGCTGCCCCGGCCGCCGCTACTGCCACTGCGGTCACCGCGGCCGCCATCGCCACCGCCGCAGCGGCCGGCGATCCGCTGCCTTCCTTCATGCGCGACACCGGCGCCGCGAAAACCCGTGCTCCCGGCGGCCTGACACGCTGGCAGCGCTGGGCGATCGCCGGCGGCGGCGGCGCCCTGCTGCTGGCCGTCGCGCTGGCCCTGTTCGCGGAGCTGCGCGACTCCGGCTCTTACGACCATATCGTGCTGACCCTGCCGCAGACCGGCGACCAGGCGCACAGCGATGCGGCATCCGCGCCGCCGCCGCTGGCCCAGGCCGAAGCGCAGGCTGCCGCACCGCTGCCGCCCGCGGCGAACCAGGACACTGCAGCCGAAACCGCAAGCCAGGAAACGCCTGCCCCGGCATCCCTGCCGCCCGCGCCGCAGCCACAAACGGCAGCGCCCGCGCCGGCCGCCGGCCAGCTGCCGCCAGCAGCAGCAAGGCCGAACGCCGCGGGGCCTGCGGCATCGGCCACCTACCGCCTCCAGATCCAGCCCTGGGGTGTGGTCTACGTCGATGGCGTCGACCGCGGCGTCAGCCCGCCGGTCAAGCGCCTGGTGCTGCCGCCGGGCCGGCACACGATCCGTATCGCCAATCCGAATTTCCACGACCGCGTGCTCGAAGTCGATACCAGCGCCGGCGGCGGCATGATCGCCGTCGACTTCAAAGACGAGCCGAGATAAGAAAAGATGAGCGCGCCCACCTACATGACCAAGCGACTTCACCTCCTTGCCCTTGCCACTGCCGGCGCCCTCCTGCTCGGTGGCTGCGCCGAATTCCCGATCTTCGACCAGAAAGCGCCGCGCACGCCCTCGCATCCGAGGGCCTCGGCGCCACGTGCCACGCCACCGGCCGAGCGCGACGCATCGCCGCCGCGCGAGGCAGCCGGCCGCGCACGCGACCGCGACGGCGCCCGTAGCGACGGACCGGGCGTCCCCGACAACCAAAAGGAAAACGGCCTGCGCGAAGGCATCCGCTTGTACGACGAGGGCGATTTCAACGGTGCGATCCGGCGCCTGTCCGCGCGCGACGTCAACAACGGGCCGCTGGCCACCCGCCTGACGGCGCTGAAGTACCAGGCGTTCAGCTATTGCGTGACCTCGCGTCCGGCGCCCTGCCGCCAGGCCTTCGACCGCGCCCTGCGCCTGGACCCGAACTTCGACCTGGCGCCCGGCGAACACGGCCACCCGCTGTGGGGTCCGGTCTTCACCAAGGCCAAGCAGGCCGCCGGCCAGCGCTGAACAGCCCGGGGCTGCTGTTCGGATCAATTCTGATCAGAACGGCAGCTTCCTGCGCTGCAGCGGAAGGATTTCCTTCTTGAGGACGCCGGCCGCCAGCGGATCGGCAACGAAGTGCAGCTTCTCGTAGAACGCGCGGTTGTCCGCCATCGGCTGCAGCAGCACGCGCGGGATGCCCTGCTTGAGGCAGTGGCCTTCGATCTGCCGCATGAACCATTCGCCGACGCCGCGCCCGCGGTGTGTGCGCAGCACGATCAGGTCCGAGACGAAACAGAACTGCGGCGGCGCAAGCTCGAGAAGGGCAATGGCGACCCGCTTCTTCCCGGATTCGACCGTGACCCACTGGGCCTGGCCGCCCCACTGGCCACCCGCGCTGGCCGCGGGCAAATCGCGCTCGCTCCAGCCGGCGTCCTTGCGGAAAGCCGACAAGACCTTGCCGGACAGCGGCGCACTCAGTGCATGAAAGGATAGCGATGATTGCATGAGAGAACTTTTTTAAGAGTTTCCCAAGCATAATTCCATTGCTTCAAACATATCTTTTCAGGTTTGTAAAATTGACAAGGCATTTGTAAGTAAATGTATCTAAGTGTCTTGACGGCATTGACACTGCCGGTCACCCATCTGCACATGGTGGGAGCGCGGTGGTAGGATGCCGCATGTCCGCATCTCCCCATCCTTCATTCGACGCGATCGTGGTCGGCACCGGTCCCGGCGGCGCCAGCGTGGCGCGCGAGCTGGCCATGCACGGTGCGAAAGTCGCGATGCTGGAACAGGGCAGCGCCGAGCCGCTGCGGGGCAGCCTGGGCCAGATGGCCGGCATGGCCGCCGTGCCGGGCAAAGGCGCCTTCCTCCACCGCGACGCCTCGCTGCTGGTGCGCGCAATCACGCTGGGCGGCACCTCGACCATCAACTTCGCCACCGCGGCGCCACCGCCTGCCGCGATGTTCGCCGCCCACGGCATCGATTTGGCGCCGGCGCTGGCCGAGTTGCGCGCCGAGCTGCCGATGGCACCGCTGCCCGACAATCTGGTCGGCCCGATGGCGGCCCGCATCATGGCGGCTGCGCGCGAGCTCGGCCTGCCCTGGGCCAAGCTCGACAAGCTGATCCGGTCCCAGGCCTGCCGCAGCGGCTGCTGGCGCTGCGTGACCGGCTGCCCGTATGGCGCGAAATGGACGGCGCGCGATTTCGTCGATGAAGCGCTGCGGCGTGGCGCCGTGCTGCGTACGGGTGCGAACGTGCAGCGCGTGCTGGTCGAGAACGGCCGCGCGATCGGCGTGGAAGCGCTGATCGATGGCGCGACGCAGCTGCTGTATGCCGAACGCGTGGTGCTGGCTGCGGGCGGCATCGGCAGCCCGCGCCTGCTGCGCGCCTCCCGTTTGCTGGCGCAGCCGGCGGCCTTCTTCAGCGATCCGGTGGTGGCAGTGATGGGCAGCGTCGACGATCTCGGCGAGGATGCGATCGGCGGCGCCGAGGTCCCGATGGCGGCCGGCGCCAGCTGGCACGCGGACGGCATCGCCCTCGCCGACCTGACCCTGCCGCAAGCCATGTACCAGGCCTTCGCGCTGCAGGCTGGCCGCGTCGACCGCCTGCTGGCGCATCGCCGCACGCTCAGCATCATGGTCAAGATCCGCGACGCGATCGGCGGCCGAATCGGCCAGCGCTGGGTCGACAAGACCCTGCAGCCGGCCGACCGCGAAAAATTCGACAAGGGCATCGCCATCGCGCGCAGCATCCTGGCGCGCGCCGGCGCCCATCACGTCTTCGCCAGCCACCACTTCGCGGCCCACCCGGGCGGCAGCCTGCGCATCGGCGACCAGGTCGATGCCGGACTGGCGACGCCGACGCAAGGCCTCTACGTGTGCGACGCCTCGGTGATTCCGGAACCCTGGGGCCTGCCGCCGACGCTCACCCTGCTGGCGCTGGGCAAACGGCTCGGCAAAGCACTCAGCAGGCTGCCCGCTTAAAACATCCCGTACTGGTTGGGCATGGAATCGGGCTGGGCCTGGCCGATGTCCCACATCTCGACGATCCGCCCGTCCTCGAAACGCAGGATGTGGACGATGGCGATATCCGCGCCCTCCGTCGTCATGCGCGCCCGCGAATGCACGGCCACCAGATCGCCATCGGCGAGCGCGCGCTGGACCTCGAACACCATCTGCGGAAAGCGCGCGGCGTTTTCCAGCATGCCGGCCTGGATGGACGCGGCGTCGCCGGGGAAATGCGGATTGTGGTGACGGAATTGCGGGCCGGCGTGGCGTTCGAAAGCTTGCGCCACCTGGCCTGCTGCGGTCATCTGCAGGAAGCTGACTGCCGCTTCTTTATTGCTCATTTTTTGACTCCATCGAGTTGGGTCTTGACCCACTTCTGCAGGGCGGCGTCGTCGGTCATGTTGCCCTTGTAGACGAGGTCCGGCACGAAAGGTTCGCGCGTCGCCGTGGCCGTCCTGAACAGCGCCGACGGGATACGCAGCGCGCCGCGCCCGCTCGGCAGCGGGTGGCGGTTGATCTCGCCGAAGGGCGAATAGCCGATGGTCGGCTCGCCCAGCACCACGGTATCGCCGGCCGCCCTGAGCTGCTGCAGGAAGTTCATGCAGGAGCTGAAGCAGTAGCGATCGATGACTGCGGCGATGCGCGGACCGTGCGGCCTGCGCACCGTGAAGGGCTCGGCGCCGGCATCGCCGCTGCCCGACACCAGGGCCATCTTTTCGCCGGCGCGCATCGCCGCCTCGACCTTGGCGAGGTCCGCTTCGAATTCCGCTTTCGAATCCGCGTGGGTCTCTTCCGCGATGTAGCGCCTGAGCAGCTGCGCGGTCTCCTGGTCGGCGATCTGGTATTTGCTGGCGCCACCGGCCTGGCTGAGCCGGTCCGCATACGCTGCGCCATACAGCGCCGCCAGCGCACGGGTGCCGAGGCTCGAGTTGCCGCCGCCGTTGCCGCGCAGGTCGAACACGATCCAGCCGGCTTTCGGCAGCGCCGCCAGCTTCGGATACAGGGCTTCGTAGGCGGCGCCGGAATGTCCGCCGTCGAAGTCCGGCATGCCTGCCCAGTACTTGCCGGCGCCCAGCGCACTCAAGCCGACCGGCTTGGCGATCGACCGCAGGCGCGGACGAAGTTGGTCGATATGCGCCTGGGTGAGCTCGCCGGGTACGCTACGCAGCGCCAGCTCGTAGCGCTTGCGGCTGCCGTCCGGCAGCGCGAACGTGCACTGCTTCGGCGTCCAGCCCAGGCCGTAATCGAACATCACCAGCTGGGCATCGCGGCCGGCCGACACCGCATACTCGGCGCTGTAATTCCAGAACGGCGCCACCTTCATCTGCAGCCAGCTGCCGATCCACACATCGTCGCAGGACTGGGCCGTGCTGCCGACCGGTGGCAGCGGTGTCGGCCAGCCCGGCTCGGACCAGGTGACGCTGAAGCGCGCCTCCATCGGGCCGCCGATCTGGTCGAGCATGATGCCGGTCCAGCCCTTGAGGGACAGACCCAGGTCGACGCCCATGTGCGGGTCGCCGAAGCCGGAGGCGAAGCGCATCATCATGCGCCGGTAATCCTGCTCGCTGCGCACGGTTTCGGCCTCGGCCAGCCCCGTGCGCAAGCCATCCTCCAGCGGCAGGATTACGCTCGGCATGCCGGCCACGTAACCGGCATGACGAGTACGCACCGCATCGGCGGCAAAGCGCAGGTCCTGGCGCGCGATGGCGGTCCAGTCGGCGGCCGCCGGCGTGTTTGCTGCAGCCATGGCCTGCGCTGCGCCCAGCATGGCCAGGCACAGCGCCAGCGCAGGAAGCGTACCGCGGCGGCGCACGGCTCAGGCCTTGACGTTGACCGAGGCCGGGAAGCCAGGCGCACGCCGGCGCTGGCTGGCCTGTTCGTAAGCGTAGGCCATGCCGATCAGGCTCGCCTCGCTCCAGGCGGTGCCGACAAAGGAGATCCCGACCGGCAGGCCCTGGACGTATCCGGCAGGCACCGTGATGTGCGGGTAGCCCGCCACCGCGGCCGGCGAGGAGAAGCTGCCGCCGTAGTGGTCGCCGTTGATGTAGTCGGTCAGCCAGGCGGTGCCGCCGGTCGGGGCGACCAGCGCATCCAGCTTCTCGTCCTTCAGGATCTTGTCGATACCCTCTTCGCGCGCATAGCGGTGGTTGTTGGCCAGCGCATCGCGGTAGGCTTTGTCGTCCAGGCCGGGCTTCGTCGAGGCGGCGACCAGATGCTCCTGGCCGAAATGCTGCAGCTCGCGGCCGGCGTTCTTCTCGTTGAAAGCGATGATGTCGGCCATGCTCTTGACCGGCGCGTGCGGCGCGTAGTCGCGCAGATACGCTTCGAGGTCCGGACGGAACTCGGCCAGCAGCACTTCGAGTTCGCTGTCGCCGTACTTGTCGACGTTCGGCACCTGCACATCGACCAGGGTCGCGCCTTGCGCCTTCAGGATCGCCAGCTCTTTTTCGATGAGGGCGTCGATGGCCGGGCTGCTGCCGAAAAAGTTGCGCGCCACGCCGATGCGCTTGCCCTTCAGGCCGTCGGTGCGCAGCACCGCCACATAGTCCTCCACCTTGCCCTTGCTTTCCTTCGTGGCCGCGTCGCTGGGGTCGATTCCCGTGATTGCGTCCAGCAGGACCGCGGCATCCGCCACGCTGCGGGTCATCGGGCCTGCCGTGTCCTGCGAATGCGCGATCGGGATGATGCCGCTGCGGCTGACCAGCCCCAGGGTCGGCTTGATGCCGACGATGCCGCAGGTCGAGGAAGGCGAAACGATCGAGCCGTCGGTTTCGGTGCCGATGGTCAGCGTCGCCAGAGCGGCCGCCGCCGCTGCGCCCGAGCCGGCGCTGGAGCCGCTGGTGTTGCGGTCCAGCGCGTAGGGGTTGCGGGTCTGGCCGCCGCGGCCGCTCCAGCCGCTGACTGAATGCGTCGAGCGCATATTGGCCCATTCGGACAGATTGGTCTTGCCGAGAATGACGGCGCCGTTCTCGCGCAGCTTTTGCGCGACGAAGGCATCCTTGCTGGCGCGCACGCCGGCCAGCGCCAGCGAACCGGCGGTGGTGCTCATCTTGTCGGCGGTGGCGATGTTGTCCTTGATCAGGACCGGGATGCCGTGCAGCGGGCCGCGCAGCTTGCCGGCCTTGCGCTCACGGTCGAGCTCTTCGGCGATGGCGACGGCATCCGGATTCAGTTCGATGACCGCGTTGAGGCGCGGGCCGGCCTTGTCGATGGCGGCGATCCGCGCCAGGTATTGCTGGACCAGCGACTTCGAACTCAGCTTGCCGGCCGCCATCTGGGCCTGCTGCTCCTGGACGCCGGCGTCCAGGATACTGGAACCGGCAGCGCTTTTCGATGCCGCGGCATTGGCCGCCTGCGCCATCCCGGCCGCGGCGCCTGCCGCCACACCCGCCCCTACACCAAGCCGAACGAAATCCCTGCGTTTCATACAACCCTCCGTGTCAGATAATGCATGAGCATAGCAGTAAAGTTGCCCATGTGACACGCATGTTTGTACCGGAGGGCGCTAGCGCGGGCGGTATTGCGGCGCTTGCGGTGCGCGCAGCCGGTTGGGTATCCCCCGGCCGGCGCCCTGCATCGGAAGGTCGCCGGCATCTTTCGCCGGCTGCGCCAGTTCAGAGGCCGCGCAGCAGGCTTCCAGCTCGAGGGCACGGCTTCTGCGATAACGGCAGAACATGCATACTTGCGGTTTGCTCATGGTATCATCCCCTTAAAGCGGAACACGATTCCGAATTATAACCGGAACGTCGTTCCGGATAATAGATATTTTTTATGAATACGAAGTCCAAGCAGGAAGAAACCGCATCGGCGGCAGACGAGCAGCCGCGCAGCAAGCGCGTCGATGCGCAGCGCAATCTGCGTTCGCTGCTGCAGGCAGCCATGGAAGTGTTCGCGCAATCGGGCGTCGATGCACCGGTGCGCGAGATCGCCGAGCGGGCGGGTGTGGGCGTGGGCACGGTCTATCGCCACTTTCCGCAGCGCGCCGACCTGATCGTCGCAGTGATGAAATCGCAGATCGACGATTGCGCCGATGCCGCAGCCGCCATCGCCGCCGAGTACGAACCCGGCGAGGCGCTGGCGCGCTGGATGCAGCGTTACGCCGACTTCATCCTGACCAAGCGCGGGCTGTCGAATGCGCTGCATTCGGACCACGCGGCCTATGCGGCGCTGCCGGATTATTTCTACGCGCGCCTGCGCCCGGCCCTCTCCGCGCTGTTGCAGGCAGCGGTCGAGCAGGAGGCGATCCGCCCCGGTTTCGGGGCCGACGAACTGCTGCGCGCGGCAGCCACGCTGTGCAAGGCGAATCCGGATGAGGATCCGGCGCTGACGCGCAGAATGGTGGGCTTATTGGTGGATGGTTTGCGCTGCCGGACGTAATTGGCGCAGGCAAAAAAAAACGCTGCCGAGGCAGCGTTTTTTTCGTCCAGCGATACTAACGAATTAGTTACGCACGACTTTCTTGTACTCGGCGGTACGGGTGTCGATCTCGACGACGTCGTCTTGGTTGACGAACAGCGGCACCTGAATGGTGAACTGCTTCGACTCGATCGCGTTTTCGAGACGCGCTTCTTTCAGGACGTTACCCGAGGTGTTGCCCTTGACAGCCGGCTCGGTGTAGATGATCTGGCGTGCGATGGTGATCGGCAGTTCGACCGAGATGGCCTTGCCGTCGTAGAACACGGCTTCGCATTCCATACCGTCTTTCAGGTAGTTGATGGCGTCGCCCATGTTTTCTTCTTCGATTTCGTACTGGTTGTACTCTTCATCCATGAAGACGTACAGCGGATCGGCGAAGTACGAGTAGGTCACCGGCTTCTTGTCCAGCACGACGACGTCGAACTTGTCGTCGCCGCGGAACACGTTTTCCAGCGGTGCGTTGGTCAGAAGATTCTTCATCTTCCACTTGTAGGTGAAGCCCGTGCGGCTCGAGCCGTTGACGTCGGAACGCA
>Ga0308161_1006198_pt1 | contig 10209 bp, 10 predicted proteins | sample PhyFR2_FD_201034 | JGI IMG/M metagenome (GOLD analysis project Ga0308161, IMG submission 201034) | Phyllosphere microbial communities from UC Gill Tract Community Farm, Albany, California, United States - DLSLF.R2 | ecosystem: Host-associated > Plants > Phyllosphere > Unclassified | place: USA...
GAGTTGGCCAACGGCATGCGCAACACGGTGTTTCGCCAGGAAATCGGCGTGTCCACGTCCCTGTCGCGCACGGCCACGGGCCGCGCCTACCTGCTGGGTATGGCGGAGGCAGACCGCAATGCCTACCTGCAGGAGCTTCAGCGCAAGGACCCGCAACGCTCTGCCTGGCTGGAACAGCGCCTTGCCGACGCACGCGACGACTTCGCCAGCCATGGCTTTTGCCGCAGCCATGGCGACTTGCACAGCGAAATCGAATCCATTGCCGTGCCGATGTCACAGCCGCAAGACGGTGAACTGTGGGTCTTCGCCGTCTCCGTGCCGGTGTTCAGCCCCATGTATGCCCGGCTGGAGACGGATCTGGGTCCACGGCTGCGCACACTGGTGCGCTCGGTGGAGAGCGTGTTGGGCGCTTCAGGCCTGACCTGAGGCGGCCTTGCAAGCATTTGCGGCATCAAACACAAGGGGACATGGTGAAGGTACTGAACAGCGTACGTGTGTTGGAGATCGGAGGCCTCGGGCCGGGTCCATTTTGTGCGATGCACCTGGCAGACCTGGGAGCGGATGTGATCTCCGTCGTGCGCAAGATCGAGGGCAGGGAGACCACCGGCGCACTGCTGAACCGTGGCAAGCGCTCGGTGTTCGCCGACCTCAAGACCGCTCAAGGACGCGAGCTGGTGCTGGCACTGGTGGCCGACGCGGACGCCCTCATCGAGGGCATGCGCCCTGGCGTGATGGAGCGTCTCGGGCTGGGGCCTGATGCGTGCCTGGCGGTCAATCCCCGACTGGTGTATGGCCGCATGACGGGCTGGGGCCAGACGGGCCCGCTGGCGTTGCGCGCAGGCCATGACACCAACTACGCCGCCGTCAGCGGCGCGCTCTGGGGATGCAGCCCGGCAGATGCGCGGCCTGTCTCGCCCTTCGCTGTGCTGGGTGACATTGGTGGCGGCGCCATGTACCTGACGACCGGTCTGCTGTCGGGCATCGTGCAGGCCCGTGCCACGGGCCGCGGCACGGTGGTGGATGCAGCCATCGTGGACGGCTCCGCGCACATGCTGAACCTGATGCTGAGCGCGCGCCAGAGTGGCCTGCTCACGGATGTGCGGGGGCAGAGCATCCATGACAGTGCACCGTTCTACGACACCTACGTTTGCGCCGATGGCCACCACATCACCGTGGGCGCGATCGAGCCGCAGTTCTATGCTTTGCTGCTGCAGACGCTGGATTTGGAAAACGATCCGGACTTCGCCGGCCCCCAATGGGACAAGGCAAGCTGGCCTGCACGCCGCTCGCGCCTGGCGGCACTGTTTCTGTCGCGCCAGCGCGCGCATTGGCAGGAATTGCTGGAACCCACCGATGCCTGTTTCGGCGCGGTGTTGAGCCCGCCGGAGGCCGCACTGCACCCGCATATGCAGGCCCGTGGCGTCTACACGCAGGTCCAGGGCACGTTGCAAGCAGCGCCTGCACCTCGTTTCGATGATCAGCGCTACGAGCCCGGCGCGATGTGCGCAAACGGGGAACACACGCAGGAAATCATGGCCATCCTGAATGGAAGCGAAAAGTCCCCTGCTGTGTGGCGTCAACGAGAAAATCTTGCTTGAATGTGTTCCAACGGAGCGCACTCAGGCCCGCGCAGGTGGGCCGATGGCGCGTTCGAACACTTCCATGAATTCACCCGGCAAGCGGGTTGGAAAAAGAATTTCGACAATAAAAAAAGCCGGCTGAAGGCGACTGCAGCTGGCTTTTCTGGTTGTACTTTATTTGGTGCAGACTCGAAATCAACTCGTCATCCGTTGAGTTGATTCGCCATCTGGCGGAGGCTGTGAGATTCGAACTCACGGACGGTTGCCCGTCGGCAGTTTTCAAGACTGCTGGTTTAAACCGCTCACCCAAACCTCCTGAAGGACGCAATTTTACACACAGATCCGGGGCTGGCGGCCCTGGGAGTCAGTTGGGCCCGCCAAACACGACGCAGTTGCGTCCGGCGGCCTTGGCGGCATACAGATGCTGGTCCGCACGGGTGACCGCGGCGTCGATGCTTTCGCCGTCTGCCAGCACCACGACGCCCGCGCTCAAGGTGATGCCAGAGCCGTCGGACGGGATGCGTGCCTGCTGTGCAATCTGGCGCATGCGTTCGGCGACCACAGGGGCTTCGTCCGCATGCTCCAGCACCATCAGCAGCACGAATTCCTCGCCGCCCCAGCGGCAGAACAGGTCGCTTTTGCGCAGCCCCGCCTGCAGATGCCGGCCCAGCTGCTTGAGCACCTCGTCGCCTATGGGGTGGCCGTAGGTGTCGTTGATCTTCTTGAAATGATCGATGTCATAGATCGCCAATGCCACCGCCAGGCGCTTGCGCCGGGCCAGGGCCAGAAGGGCCCGTGACTGTTGTTGCAAGCCGCGCCGGTTCAAGACCTGCGTCAGCGGATCGATCTGCGTCAGCCGCTGGACTTCCGACACCGCCCGCCTGAGCCGCAGCGCCAGCACGAACAGGCCGCCGGATAGCAGCACGATGATCCAGGTATCGACGCTGCGCGCCGCGGCGGCCGCATAAAAGGTGTTGCGCGGGAGACGGTGCACCAGCGACAGATCGTCCTTGGCGACCTGGCTGTGCAGCCAGCGCGTGCCGTCGCTGTCTTTTTGCCACCGCAGCGTGTCGTCGCTGTCTTTTTGCCACCGCAGCGTGCCGTCGGGCAGCGGCGCGCGCACGGGCTGGCCCGGGGTCATATCCGCCGCGCTGGTGACCAGGCCTTCGCTGGCGTCGATCAGCAGGCTGCTGCCCGCGCTGCGGCCTACCGTGGTGAGACGCTGGAGCTTGTCCACGCCCAGGTCCAGCGCAACGATGCCCAGGAAGCGGTCGCCGTCATAGACCGGCTGGGCAAAAGTGACGACGGGGCCCAGGCCGCCGGCATCGGGATACGGCCCGTGCAGCACGGTGCGCCGCGCGGGATTGTTGGCCGGCCCCGCGGCTCTCCAATAGCGGCGCTGGTACAGCGCCTCGGAAAAATGCACATGCTCGTCGCCGGACCGGGAGGCGAGATAAAGAAATTTCTGTGCCGAGAGGTAGTACAGGCGAAAGACGTCGGGGTCGTACTTGAACGCCGAGCGTATCTGCGGCGCCATGGCCGCGGCGGCCAGGATTTCGCGCTGCTGCTGCTGCGTGGGCTGCTGCGGCGTGGGGCCGGTCACCACGGCCGTGCGCTGCGCATCGCCTTCGTCGGTACCAGGCAGCACCAACGGCAGCTGCATCTCCCATAACGCGCCATGCGGCTGCGTGGCGGGCAGCGCTGTGGCGCCGGGTGCTGGCGGCGCATGGTAGTGCTGGCGCAGCAGCAAGGACATGACCTCGAGCTTGTCGAGGTTCAGCGTCACGAACTTCTGCACCAGCGCGGTCCGGCTGCTGAAGTTGTGCTCCGCCTGGAGCTGCACTTCGCGCAGCTGATGCACGAAGGAAGCCGCCGCGGCCAGAAGCATCACCACGCCGCCCGTGGCAATCCAGAAAAACGCAGGTCGTCGCAGCAGGTTGGGAGGCATCGGGCAGCAAGGGGAAAGGAGGCAGCGGATGCGCCCGACCGAAAGCAAGTGCAGCAGAGGGTCGCGGCGGGCGACCGCCACCGATTCTGCTTGCAACGGCGAACCACGGTCAAGCGGCCTGCGCCGCGCCGTGGCATCGGGGCGTCAGGCCTTGAGCAGTCCCTGGGTCTCGATGAAGGCGATCACCTGGGCCAGGCCTTCCTGGGTCTTGAGATTGGTCATGGCAAAGGGCTTGAGGCCCTTGGGCGTGGTGCGCATGCGTACCGTGTCGGCATGCATCACTTCCAGGTTGGCGCCCACGTGCGGCGCCAGGTCGGTCTTGTTGATGATGAACAGGTCGCTCTTGGTGATGCCCGGGCCGCCCTTGCGCGGGATCTTCTCGCCCGCGGCGACGTCGATCACGTAGATCGTCAGATCAGAGAGTTCGGGGCTGAAGGTGGCGGCCAGGTTGTCGCCGCCCGACTCGATGAAGACGATGTCGGCATCGGGAAACTGGCCCAGCATGCGGTCGATGGCTTCGAGATTGATCGAGGCGTCCTCGCGGATCGCGGTATGCGGGCAGCCGCCGGTCTCGACGCCCATGATGCGTTCGGCGGGCAGCGCGCCGCTGATCGTCAGCAGGCGCTGGTCTTCCTTGGTGTAGATGTCGTTGGTGATGGCTACGAGGTCGTATTGCTCTCGCATGGCCTTGCAGAGCATTTCCAGCAGGGTGGTCTTGCCCGAGCCCACGGGGCCACCGATGCCGACGCGCAGCGGGGGCAGCTTCTTGCTGCGGTGGGGGATGTGGTGTAGTGGCGAGTTCATGATCGGAACAGTCGTGAGTACTGGTTTTCATGCTGGGCCGAAAGAATTGCCAGCATGGGGGAAAAGGCCTGGCGCTGCGCATCGGGCAGGGCCAGGGCGTGGTCGACGGCCGCAGGGATCGCGGCGCTGAGCTGCGACAGGATGCGCTGGCCCGCGCTCTGGCCCAGCGGCACGGCCTTGATCGCGGCCTGGACCATGTTCTCGGCCCAGCCAAAGGTGTATGCCAGCAGCGCCGGGCGCGCGCTGGCGCCGCTGAAATACGCGGCCAGCGAGAAGGCCAGCGGGTAGCTCGCGTCCTGCGCCGCCAGCCATTCGATGGCATCGAGCCGCGCCGCGTCTTCGCTGTACTGGTTGCGCAGCCAGGCGATCAGCGAGCGGCCCATCTGCTCGGTCTGCAGGCGCAGCTCGCTGCTTTCGCGCGTCTCGCGCACCCAGGCATTGAGCGCGGCCAGGCGGCTGCGGTCGTTGGCGTGCCACGCGGGCAGGGCCTGGGCCATCGCTGCCATGTCGCCGCGCGCCTGGGTCAGCTGCAACTGCTGCACCAGCCAGTGGGCGGCATCGGCTTCGCCCTGGACCCAGCCGCTGCTGATGGCCGCTTCCAGGCCCTCCGAGTACGAGAAGCCGCCGATCGGCAGCGCGGGCGAGGCCAGCCACATCAGCTGCAGCAGGCTTTGCGGGGCGACGGCGGGCGCGGCCTGCGCGGCAGCGGCCGCGGCTTGGCGCCGGCGCCAGGGCAGGGGAGCGCGTGTCGCGGTGGGGCTCGAGGTACGCAGGGCCATGGCTTGTGGATCAGTGCGCGTGATTGCAGCCCGGGCCATGGACATGGCCGTGATCGTGGCTGTGTTCATGGCCGTGCGCGTGGCCGTGCCCGTGGTGGCTGTGGCCGTCATTGGTGACATGGCCGCCATAGGCGCCGCCTTCGGGCTCGAACGGCAGTTCGCTTGCAACGACCGTGAGATGCATGCTGCGCAGCATGTCGGCGAGCACATGGTCGGGTTCGATCTTCAGATGGTCGGGCTGCAGTTCGATCGGCACATGGCGGTTGCCCAGATGGTAGGCGGCGCGCATCAGGTCGAAGGGTGTGCCATGCGTGGCGCAGGCGGTGATGTGCAGCACCTTCTGCGGCGCGGCAATCACGCGCACCATCGAGCCGTCTTCGGCAATGAGCACATCGCCGCCGCGCACCGCCTGGCCGCGCGGCAGGAAGACGGCCAGCGAGCGGCCTTGCGAATCGGTGGCGGCAAAACGGCTTTTCTGGCGCACGTCCCAGTCGAGTTCGATGGTGGCGGCGCGCTGCAGCAGAACGCGGGCCAGGCCTTTGCCTTGGGGGATGAGTTTGTGGAGGGAGAGCATGGGTACTTGTGGAGTGAGGTGGCGTCAGTGGGGCACTTGAGCGGGGACGTTCATCCTTCGACGGAGCTCAGGACGAACGGAAATAACCGCCGTTCGTCCTGAGCCTGTCGAAGGACGCTTTAGGGCGTAACGGCAAATCGTTTTAGCATGTCCCCCATGACCATCCCGACCGAACTCCCTCCCCATATCCCCTGCGGCTGCCCGCTGGTGGCCGTGTATGGCACGCTGCGCCGCGGCGGCAGCAACGATATCCGGCGCTGGCAGTCCGATGTGCGCTGGCTCGGGCATTGCCGGCTGCCGGGGCAGCTCTATGACCTGGGGCACTACCCCGGACTGATACTCGATGGCAGCTGCAAGGTGCTGGCCGAGGTCTATGAACTCACGCCCCGGCTCGAGCGCGAACTGGACCGCGTCGAGGAAGTCTGGCCCGTGGACATCGGCGAATACGCCAAGCGCATCATCGATGTGGAGCTGCTGCCGCTCGATGGCGGCGACCCGCGGCCCGTGCAGGTGCTGGTCTACGAGGCGCAGCCCGCGGGCGTGCACGAGCGCGCGCTGATCGATGACGACGACTGGCTGGGCTGGTGGACACGCCAGGAGCGCTGAAGCCGTCACCGCGCCACCTTCAGAACAGGAAATAGCGCTGCGCCATGGGCAGCGACACCGCTGGCTCGCAGGTCAGCAGCTGGCCGTCGGCGCGTACGCTGTAGGTCTGCGGATCGACTTCCATCGCCGGCACGTAGTCGTTGTGCAGCATGTGGCGCTTGCCTATGCCGCGGATGTGCTTCACGGCCGACAGTGGCTTGGCCAGCCCGAAGCGCTCGCCAATGCCGTTTGCCAGGCCGGCCTGCGAGACAAAGGTCAGCGACGACCGGGCCAGCGCGCCGCCATACGACGCGAACATCGGCCGGTAATGCACCGGCTGGGGCGTGGGGATCGAGGCGTTCGGGTCGCCCATCGCCGCCATCGCAATGCTGCCGCCCTTGAGGATCAGCGCGGGCTTGACGCCGAAGAACGCGGGTTTCCAGATCACGATGTCGGCCCACTTGCCGATCTCCAGGCTGCCGACTTCATGGCTGATGCCATGCGCGATGGCCGGGTTGATGGTGTATTTGGCGATGTAGCGCTTGATGCGGAAATTGTCGTGGCGCGCCGTGTCGCCGGGCAGCGCGCCGCGCTGCAGCTTCATCTTGTGCGCGGTCTGCCAGGTGCGCAGGATCACTTCGCCGACGCGGCCCATGGCCTGGCTGTCGGAGCTGAACATGCTGATCGCGCCCAGGTCATGCAGGATGTCCTCGGCGGCAATCGTCTCCTTGCGGATGCGGCTTTCGGCAAACGCCAGGTCCTCGGCGATCGACGGGTCGAGGTGGTGGCACACCATCAGCATGTCGACATGCTCGTCGAGCGTGTTGATGGTGTAGGGCCGGGTTGGATTGGTCGAGCTGGGCAGCACGTTTTCCAGTCCCACCACTTTCAGGATGTCGGGCGCATGGCCGCCGCCCGCGCCTTCGGTGTGAAAGGTGTGGATGGTGCGGCCCTTGAACGCGGCCACGGTGTCTTCGACAAAGCCGCTTTCATTGAGCGTGTCGGTGTGGATGGCGACCTGGGTGTCGGTGGCCTCGGCCACGCTCAGGCAGTTGTCGATGGCTGCGGGGGTGCTGCCCCAGTCCTCGTGCAGCTTGAGGCCGATGGCGCCGGCGTCGATCTGCTCGTGCAGGCCCGCGGGCAGGCTGGTGTTGCCCTTGCCCAGGAAGCCCAGGTTCATCGGAAACGCATCGGCGGCTTGCAGCATGCGCTCCATGTGCCAGGGGCCGGGCGTGCAGGTGGTGGCAAAGGTGCCCGTGGCCGGGCCCGTGCCGCCGCCGATCATGGTGGTGATGCCGCTGGTCAGCGCTTCCTCGATCTGCTGCGGCGCGATGAAGTGGATGTGCGTGTCGACGCCGCCCGCCGTGACGATCATGCCTTCGCAGCTGATGATTTCCGTGCCCGGGCCGATGACGATGTCGACGCCGGGCTGGGTGTCGGGGTTGCCGGCCTTGCCGATGGCGACGATGCGCCCGCCCTTGAGGCCGATGTCGGCCTTGACGATGCCCCAGTGGTCGACGATCAGCGCATTGGTCAGCACCGTGTCCATGGCGCCCTCGGCGCGGCTTTTCTGGCTTTGCGCCATGCCGTCGCGGATGGTCTTGCCGCCGCCGAATTTGACTTCCTCGCCGTAGCTGCCCGCGGCCAGAGTGTAGTCGCGCTCGACTTCAAGCAGCAGGTCGGTGTCGGCCAGGCGCACGCGGTCGCCCGTGGTGGGGCCGAAGGTTTCCGCGTAGGCGCGGCGTTCCATGGTGGCCATCTCAGCGTTCTCCAGTCTGTGGATCCAGCGCGCCCTGGACCAGGCCGCGAAAGCCGTAGACCAGGCGCGCGCCTGCGAAGTCGACCAGTTCGACGGTGCGCTGCTGGCCGGGCTCGAAGCGCACGGCCATGCCGCTGGCGATGTTCAGCCGCATGCCATGCGCCGCGCCGCGGTCGAAGTCCAGGCCGGCATTGGTTTCGGCAAAGTGGTAGTGCGAGCCGACCTGGATGGGCCGGTCGCTGGCGTTGCGCACCAGCAGCGTAGTGCAGCGGCGGCCCGTGTTGAGGGCATGTTCGCCCGCGTCGAGAAGCAGTTCACCCGGCACCATGGCGCGCTCCTTCAGGCCAGGCGGGCCAGCATGAACACGCCCAGCGCGGCCGTGGCCGCACCGCCCAGCGCCGTGAGCAGGCGGTGGCGTTGCAATACGACGCGGCCCAGCGCCATGCCAGCCAGATGCAGCATGGCCGAGCCCAGCGCCATGCCGGCCAGCGCGCCGAATGCCGCGAGGCCGGTGTCGCCCGCGAGTTCATAGCCATGCGCCGCGCCATGGAAGAAGGCAAACACGCCGGCCAGCGCCGCGGCCGCGCCCCAGGGCATCTTTTTCTGCAGTGCCAGCAGCAGGCCCAGCACCAGCACCGAGGCGGCAATCATGGGCTCGACGCCGGGCAGCGCCAGGCCCGCGAACCCCGCGAGCGCGCCGGCCACGAGCAGCGCGACAAACGCCGCGGGCGCGCGCCAGGCCGGGCGCACCGTGAGTGCGCTCCACGCGCCCACGGCGACCATCGCCGCGAGGTGGTCGGCGCCGGTGAACGGGTGGGCAAACGCATGCAGCGCGGTATCGAGCAGGCCGTGCGAATGCGCGCCGCCCGCGGCCGGATGGGCCAGGGCGGCAAGGGGCAGCGCGGCGAGGGCCGCGGCGGCGGTGGCAATGAGGGGTTTGGCTTGCATGGCGATGGCGGATGGTAAGTTTTAGACGATGGGGTCGTGCACGGTCACGAGCTTGGTGCCGTCGGGAAAGGTGGCCTCGACCTGGATGTCGGGAATCATTTCGGCAATGCCGTCCATGACATCGGCGCGCGTGAGCACCGTGCGGCCCTCGCTCATCAGCTGCGCCACGGTCTTGCCGTCGCGCGCGCCTTCCATCACGGCCGCGCTGATCAGCGCCATGGCCTCGGGGTAGTTGAGCTTGAGCCCACGCGCCTTGCGGCGCTCGGCCAGCAGGGCGGCGGTGAACAAAAGCAGCTTGTCTTTTTCGCGCGGAGTCAGTTCCATGGCATAGAGGCGAAGGCGGTGCAGATGGCGGGTTTGCAGCAAGGTACGTGCCATGCTGCGACATGGCATGGAAGCTGCACGCGGTCCGAATGCCATGATTGAAGCCACCACCGCCCCCCATTGCCCGCCGCCGGATCCCCTGGGCGCGCCCGCGCAGCAGCGCGTGGTGAAGGTGCGGCGCGACTACAACCGCTGGGTGGCCACCGAGACGCTCGAGGACTACGCGCTGCGCTACACGCCGCAGCGCGCGCGCCGCTGGTCGGAGTGGGGCGTGGCGCATACCGCGTTTGGCGCGGCGTCGTTCCTGATCCTCGAGGCCGTGGGCGCGACGCTGCTGGTGCAGTACGGCTTCATCAACGCCTTCTGGGCGATCGTCTGCACCGGGCTGATCATCTTTGCCGCGGGCCTGCCGATCAGCGTCTATGCGGCGCGCCACGGCGTCGACATGGACCTGCTCACGCGCGGCGCGGGCTTCGGCTACATCGGCTCGAGCATCACCTCGCTGATCTACGCCAGCTTCACCTTCATCTTCTTTGCGCTCGAGGCCGCGGTGATGGCCTATGCGCTTGAACTCGCGCTCGACATTCCACCGCGCTGGGGCTATCTGATCTGCGCGCTGGTGGTGATTCCGCTGGTCACGCATGGCGTGTCGGCCATCAGCCGGCTGCAGGTGTGGACCCAGCCGCTGTGGCTGTTGATGCTGATCGTGCCCTTCGCGTTCGTGCTGATGCACCAGCCTGGGGTGTTTTCCGAGGTGCTGCACTATCCGGGTGCAGCCGCGCAGCGCGATGGCCAGGCGGCGGCCTTCAGCCTGCCTCTGTTTGGTGCGGGCCTCACGGTGGGCATCGCGCTGATCACGCAGATGGGCGAGCAGGCCGACTATCTGCGCTTCATGCCGGTGCGCACTG
>Ga0308161_1006199_pt1 | contig 10207 bp, 9 predicted proteins | sample PhyFR2_FD_201034 | JGI IMG/M metagenome (GOLD analysis project Ga0308161, IMG submission 201034) | Phyllosphere microbial communities from UC Gill Tract Community Farm, Albany, California, United States - DLSLF.R2 | ecosystem: Host-associated > Plants > Phyllosphere > Unclassified | place: USA...
TGTTCGACTATTTCCGCGCGATGTATCCGCGCTGGAACACGGCCAAGGTGGAAGGGCTGCTGTCGCGCTGGGACTTCGGCCCGACATTGCGCAACAAGCCGATCCGGCGCCTGTCCGGCGGCGAACAGCAGAAGCTCGCCATCATCCGCGCGCTGGCGCACGAGCCCGACCTGCTGATCCTGGACGAGCCCGTCGCCGCGCTCGACCCCGTCGGCCGGCGCGCCTTCCTGCGCGAACTCGTCGACGAGGTGATCGAGCGCGGCACGACGGTCGTGTTCTCGACGCATATCCTGTCCGACCTCGAGCGTGTGGCGTTCGATCTCGCGTTCCTGAAGGAGGGCCGCATTGCGCTGCAGGGCCAGACGGACGCACTGCTGGAAGACGCGCGCCGCGTCGTCGTCCCGGCCGACGTGCTGCCCGGCGCACCGCTCGCGGGCGAAGTGCGGCGGCGCCGCGACGGCGCAGTGGCCAGCGTCCTCGTGCGCGCCCCGGGCGACGACGTCGCGCGCCTCGCGCGCGAGCCGGGCGTGCGCGTCGAGCCGCTCAGCCTGGAAGACCTGTTCATCGAGGTGACGCAATGAACGCCGCGCTGCGGGACTACCGCGCCATCTGGCATGCGGCGACCGCGCAGCGCGCACCGGCCGCCATGCGCCGGGCGACGCTGACGCTGACGGCGCTCGTGGTGGGCGCCTGCGCGCTTGCCGCCGTCCTGATGGCGAGGGTGGACCCGCTCGAGGCGCTGCGCCTGTGTCTCGGCCTTCCCGCACTGGCGCTGGCGCTGGCGTGGACGTTCATGTTCATGCCGGGTTCCATCCGGCTCAATTCGCCCGCCAATGCGCGGCTGCTGCCGCGCCAGCGCCGCCGCCTGATGCAGATGACGGCGACATGCTGGCTGCTCGCCACGGCCGGCATCGCTTTCGGTGCCGGTTCCTGGCTGGCGCTGCCTGCGGTCGCGCTGTTCATGGTCGCGCTGCTGCTGCTGAGCGCGGGGAACCGGTACGTGACGCTGCCGCTCGTCATCGGCGGCAACTGGCCCTGGCTGGCGCGCATCGTGCTGCCGTCCGGCTGGGTCGATGCGGCGACCGGCGCGGCATTCTCGGGCATGCTTGCCGTCCTCGTCCTGCCCGCCGCGGTCTGGGGCCTGGTCTGGCTGTACCCGGCCGGCGGCGATGCGTTCGTCGACCGGCGCGACGCGCAGCTGCGGCGCGTGGGGCGCATCGACCGGTGCGGCACCGAGCCGCAGTCCGAACCCGAGGGCATGGTGCGGCAGGGCGGACTGGCGTTCTACGGTATCGCGCTGCGCTGCGACCTGGCGGGCGCGCGCCGCCGGGCCGATCCCGGCGCCTTCCTGATGCATGCGCTGGGCCCGGGCGCGCACTGGACCGCGTGGATCGGCGGCGCCGTCACGCTGCTGCTCGTCGGCGGCGCCGTACGCCTCGCGCTCGGCGGGTCGCACGGCGCGGCGGCGCAGGCCGTCGTCGATCGCATGGTGTGGACCATGCCGCTGATGCTGGCCCTCCCCGTTGCCTTCGGTACGGCGCAATACAGCCAGCGACTGCGCCGCACGCGCGGCGAGCAGGCGCTGCTGCGCCTGACGCCGCTGGCCGGCGATACGGCGCTGCTGAACCGGCGCCTCGGCACGCGTCTGCTGCGCCAGGCGCTGGCCTGCTGGGCTGCGGCGACGGCCGTCGCGCTGGCCGTGCTGGCGCTCGTCGGCGCCGGCGCGGACGCGCTGTGGCGCGAACTCGGCCTGTGCAGCCTGGCCGGCCAGGCCGCGATGATGGGGCTGCTCGGCGATCACGCCGCCGGGCAGGGCGGCTGGAGCCTGATGCGGGGCCTGCGCGCGAGCGCGCTGGCCGCCGTGCAGGCGCTCGTCGCCGTCGGCCTGGGCCACGTCACCGGGACGACGGCGTGGCCGTGGCTGATCGCGTTGCCGCTGGCCGTGTGCGCCGTACTGCTGCGGCGCGATTGGCTGCGCATGCTGGCCGCGGCGCCCGCGTTCCCGGCCGGGCGCATGGACTGACGGGCACCGCGCGCCGCGCCACCCGGCCGGTGCCGCGCCTCAGTGCCCGCGCTTCTGCACGAGCGCCGTGCCGATGCCGTGCCGGTGTCCCTCGCTGACGGCCGTGACGGTACCGTCCGGATTGAACACGATGGCGTTGGCGGCGCCGATCTCTTCCGGCTTCGCTTCCCACTTGTGGCCGAATTTCTCCAGCGCCTGCGCCTGCGGCGTGCCGGCGAAACCGGGTTCGACCGCGGTCTCCTTCGCGTTGCGCTGCGACAGGCGCGGCGCGTCGATGGCCTGGTCCATCGGCATGCCGAAGTCGATGTGGTTGACGATCGTCTGCAGCACCGTCGTGATGATCGTGGCTCCGCCCGGGCTGCCGACGGTGAACGCCGGCTTGCCGTCCTTGAACGCGATCGTCGGCGCCATGCTGCTGCGCGGACGCTTGCCGGCTTCGGGGATGTTCGGCGCCGGGCCCGTGAAGTCGAAGTCCGTCATCTCGTTGTTCAGCAGGAAGCCGTAGCCCGGCACGACGATGCCGCTGCCGCCCCACGACTCGATCGTGAACGTGTAGGAAACGACGTTGCCCCATTTGTCGGACACCGCGAGGTGCGTCGTGTGCGTGCCTTCCTTCATGATCAGGTCCTGCTGCGGGCGCAGCGGGAAGCTGCGGTCGTTCTCGTACAGGAACGCGTCGCCCGCCGGGACGACGCCGGCCGCGCGGTCGGGGCGGATCAGCGAGCGGCGCTGCGCCGCGAACTGCTTGGACAGCAGGCCTTCGATCGGCGCGTCGACGTATTCCGGATCGGCCAGATAGGCGTTGCGGTCGGCGAACGCGAGGCGGCTCGCTTCCAGGTACAGGTGCTCGGCGTTCGCGCGGGGCATGGACTTCAGGTCGAAGCCCTCGAGGATGTTCAGCGCTTCGGCCACCGCCACGCCGCCGCTGCTGGGCGACGGCATGCCGTAGATGTCGTAGCCGCGGTAGGTCGAGCGGATCGGCTGGCGGATGCGCGCCTCGTAGTTGGCCATGTCGGCCAGGGTCATCGTGCCGGCACGGACTTCGTTGCCGGGCGCGACGGGCGGCCGGTTGACGGCCTCGACGACGGCGCGCGCCAGCGGTCCTTCATAGAACACCTTGTAGCCTTTCGCGGCCAGCTCGCGGTAGGCCTTGGCGAGGTCCGGATTCTTGACGACGGTCCCGGTCGGCAGCGCCTTGCCGTTCTTCAGGTACAGCTGGCTGGTCGTGGCGAACATGCCGAACTTCTTCTCGTTCTCGACGATCAGCCCGTGCATCGTCTCGCTGACGGGGAAGCCTTTCGTGGCGACCCCGATCGCCGGCGCCAGCACCTGCTTGAACGACATGGTGCCGTAGCGTTCCAGCGCCTCGTGCCAGCCGCGCACCGTGCCCGGCACGCCGACCGAGGCGCCGCTGGCGACGGCCGTGTCGAAGTCCATCGGCTTGCCGTTCTCGGTGAAGACGGACGGGCTGAACGACGCCGGCGCCGTCTCGCGGTGGTCGATCGTGACCACGCGCTTGTCCTTGGCGAGATACACGACCATGAAGCCGCCGCCGCCGATGCCGCAGCTGAACGGGTCGGTGACGCCGAGCGTGGCGGCTGCGGCGACGGCGGCGTCGACGGCATTGCCGCCCCCGTTGAGGATGGCCAGCGCGGCGGCCGACGCTTGTTCGCTGATCGTGGCGACGGCGCCGCCGGTGCCGGTGGCGACCGGTGTCTTGGCGAACGCGAGCGGCGGCGTCAGGACGATCGAAAGGATCAGCCCGCAGGCGAGGGCTTTGGCGGAAGTGGTCATGGCGGATGCGGAAAAGGGTTGAACGGCGCTCATTTGGCGGTGACCTTGAGCGTGACGGGGATGACGTCGTTCGGCTTCATCGTCCCGGCCGCGCGGGCGGGCGGAATCGCCGACGTGTCGAGGGTGACCCGTGCCCCGTGCAGCGCGGCAGGCAGGGCCGTCGGCTGGTCGGGTCCGAGCGTGAATTCCTCGACGCCGTCCGGGCCGTCGACGAGGAAGCGGAAGATCAGCCGCCCGGCCCAGACGCAGCGCGCGTTGGCCGGGCAGCGGCTGTCGCTGTAGCTGTCGTAGGTGAGGACGAGGCCGCGCGCCAGCGTGACGCTCTGCTCGGGGCGCAGCGGATACACCGCGTCCTGCAGCGGCGCGGCGGTGCAGCCGGCCAGCAGCGGCAGGAGCGACATGGCCACCGGGGCGGCGGCCAGCGCGGCGAACGGGCGCGGCAACTTCATCGAACGTCCTTTGTTTGCATATGGTTAATCATAGCAAAACCGCCCGTCCGGGCCGGCGCGATACGGCCCGGTTCGCCGTCCGGCACGGCGCAGCGTTCAGGCGATGGGATAGCGGCGGAACACGGGCAGCGCTTCGGCCTGCGCGGTCCAGGCGGCCAGGCGCGGGAAGGCGTCGCGCGGGACAATCTGCGGCACCGTCAGCTGCACGAACGACCACGTGACGGCGGCCGTGATGGCGGCCTGGTCGAGGGCAGCGGCGTCGAACGCGCCCGCTTCAACTTCCGCTTCGAGCAGGCGTAGCGTGCCGAACAGCTGGGTCTGGACGCGGTCGAGCCAGAGCTGGTGCTGCTTTTCCGGCGGGCGCAGCTTGTATTCGTAGATGATCTGTACCGTCTTTTCGCACGCCGCGAGCGCGGGACCGATGGCGCGCAGGGCGCGCAACCGCGCGGCCGGGTCCGTCGGCAACAGCGAGCGGCCGGCGAGGGCTTCGGCGTAGTCGACGATCAGCGTTGACTCCATCAGGACGGAACCGTCGTCCAGCACGAGCGTCGGCGCCTTGACGGCGGGATTGATGGCGGCGAATTCGTCGAAGTTGCGCAGCACGGAGAGGGCCTTGTGCTGGACCGGGACGCCGAGCACGTCCAGCGAAATGACGGTGCGGCGGACAAAGGGCGAATCGAGCATGCCGATGAGTTGCATGGAATCTCCTGAGCGGGAAAGAAGGTCAACGATAACATGCCCGGCATGATGACGTTTCGGCAAACCCGGCCGGGAGAGCGTATGCTTGCGGACGTTGCCCGGCAGCGCAGGCGATGGGCGCCGCGCCCGTGGACATGACTGGAGACGGCAGATGACGCGTTTGACCGCAGCGGATTTCGATCCCGAAGTGCTGAAACTGTTCGACGGCTACGTGCACGGCCAGGTGTCGCGCCGTGACTTCCTGTCCCGCGCCGGCCGCTACGCCGCCGGCGGCACGACGGCCGCCACCTTGCTGGCGCAGCTGTCGCCGTCGTTCGCGGCGCCGCTCGTCGCGCCCGCCGACACGCGCCTGAAGACGGGCTTCGTCGACTTCCCGTCGCCGCAGGGCTACGGCAAGGTCCATGGCTACCTGGCCGAGCCGGCGAACGCCGGGGGCAAGCTGCCGGCGATCCTCGTCGTGCACGAAAACCGCGGCCTGAATCCGCATATCGAGGACATCGCGCGCCGCATCGCGCTCGAGGGCTACGTCGCCTACGCGCCGGACGCACTGTTCCCGCTGGGCGGCTACCCGGGCGACGAGGACAAGGCGCGCGCCCTGTTCACGCAGCTCGACCAGACCAGGACGCGCGCCGACTTCATCGCCGCCGCGCATGCGCTGACAACTTTGCCGCAGGGGACGGGCAAGCTCGGCGTCGTCGGCTTCTGCTTCGGCGGCGGCATCGCCAACTACCTGGCCACGCAACTGCCCGACCTGGCGGCCGTCGTGCCGTTCTACGGCATGCAGCCGCCGGCGGCCGACGTCGGGCGCATCCGCGCGCCCCTGCTGATCCACGACGCCGGCAAGGACGAGCGCATCCTGGCTGGCTGGCCCGCCTACGAAGCCGCGCTGAAGGCGAACCGCGTCGACTACCGGCACTTCGTCTACCCGGGCGTCGAGCACGGCTTCAACAACGACACGACCCCGCGCTACGACGAGGCCGCCGCGAAGCTGGCGTGGAGCCGGACGATGGCGTTTTTCAAGGCGAAGCTGGGCTGAGGGGCCAACGAAAGGAGAGCCATGTATCACGCATTTGTCCGCCGCAAGATCACCAATGCCTTCGCCGGGCTCAGCGCCGGCAGCATCGACGCCATCACGGACGAGCTGGCGCCGCATGCCGTCCATTACTTCGTGGGGTCGCACGCGCTGTCCGGCACGCGCCGCACGCCGGAAGCGATCCGCGCCTGGTACGAACGCCTGCTGCGGCTGCTGCAGGGCATCCGCTTCACGGTGCACGAGGTGCGGGTGTCGGGCTGGCCATGGCGCACGCAGGTCGAGGCGATCTGGACCGAGACGAACGCCGGCACCGATGGCGTGACGACGTCGGCGGAAGGCGTCAACCTGATCGAGGTCCGCTGGGGCCGCGTCACGAGCGTACGCATCTATCCGGACACGGCCATGCTGGAACGTACGCTGCAGCGCATTGCCGCCAAGGGCACGGCCGAGGCACTGGCTCCGCCGATCACGTCCTGAGAGCAAGCGCCAGGATAAAAAAAAAAGGCACCCGCGGGTGCCTTTGTCGTGAGCCGGAGCCGGGGAGGCTTACACGTAAGCCGCCAGTGCCGTTTTCATCTTTTTCAGCGCAGCCGATTCGATCTGGCGGATGCGCTCGGCCGACACGCCGAATTCCTCGGCCAGCGTGTGCAGCGTGGCGCCGGAACCGTCGTCGTTGGCCAGCCAGCGGGCTTCCACGATGCGGCGCGAGCGCGGGTCCAGCTTGCCGAGGGCCGTTTCCAGGCCTTCCGACTGCAGGCGCACCTTCTCTTCGCCTTCCAGCACCTTGGTCGGTTCCTGCTGGTCCGACGACAGGTACGCGATCGGCGAGAACTTGTCGTCTTCGTCGTCGGTCGGCGCTTCCAGCGCGATGTCGCGGCCGGACAGGCGCGTTTCCATTTCGATCACTTCTTCGCGCTTGACGTCGAGCATCTTGGCCAGGTCGTCCACTTGCTGCGGCGACATGGCATCCAGGCCCTGCTTGTTGCTGCGCAGGTTGAAGAACAGCTTGCGCTGTGCCTTGGTCGTTGCCACCTTGACCAGGCGCCAGTTCTTCAGGATGTATTCGTGCATCTCGGCCTTGATCCAGTGCATCGCATAGGACACCAGGCGAACGCCCTGGTTCGGGTCGAAACGCTTGACTGCCTTCATCAGGCCGATATTGCCTTCCTGGATCAGGTCGGCGTGCGGCAGGCCATAGCCCAGGTAGCCGCGCGCGATCGATACGACCAGGCGCAGGTGCGACATCACCAGTTTCTGGGCCGCGTCCAAGTCATTCTTTTCTTGCAGACTCTTGGCCAGCGAGACTTCTTCCTCGTGCGTCAGCATCGGCAGGCGATTCACTGCCGAGATATAGGCGTCGATATTACCGAGATTGCCACTGAAGCCCAGCCCCAGAGCACGACTGCCGGCCGGAACCATTGCGGATTGTGCGGACATAGTCACTCCCTCGTAGTTTAAGCTGCTGCATCGTCTCGCCATCTCCAGAGCCCCGAAGGCGCAGCTGGCTGGCTTGTGTCGGGATGCTGACGGTGCTATCAAAACCATTTCCCGCGATAGTTAGACGTTATATTAGCACTCTCTTGAGGTGAGTGCTAGGCGCCACCATATCCCTGACGACGGGTTTAAGTTTCATTAAAGTATTGCCCGCAGGAACCAAAAATCGGGTTCGATTTAACTGTAGAGCAGGTACCGATAGGACAGTTGAGATGCCTCAAACGCAGCGTGAATTTCGTTTGAAGTTTGTAGAGGACAGGTTAGGGGACGTGTGGTGCGCCTTCTGTTGGATGGCGCACGTTGTCGTGTAGGCGCATGCCTCGCATCCACTGCCGGATTTGACTGGCCAGCAGCGGACGGGTTCACGGGACGTTATGAAGCTGCAACCTATTTAAGGCGTGCCAGGTGCCTCTGCACGGACAGCATCGCGCCCACCAGCCCCAGCCCGGCGCTGATGGCGAGCAGGGCCGCCATGCCGAGCGGCGCCAGCGGGGACAGCTGGAATTCCGAGGCGTACAGGCGGGCGAACTCGGCGATGGCCGTGTTCAGCGGACGCAGCGCCAGCGATACCGCGCCCAGCGCCACCGCGCCGGCGCACAGGCCCAGCAGGGCGCCCGTGTAATAGAACGGGCGGTGGATGAAGTTGTCGGTCGCGCCCAGCAGCTTCGACACGGCGATTTCCTCGCGCTGCGTCAGCACCTGCAGGCGGATCGTGTTGAACACGACGGCGATGACGACGACGCCCAGGGTCAGCGCGAGCAGCAGCAGCACGAGGCGCAGCACGCCCAGCAGCGCAGCCAGGCGCTTGACCCAGGCCGAATCGACTTGCACGGCATCGACACCGGGCAGCGCACGCATCTGTTCGGCGATGCCGTCGACGCGTCCGGCGTCGGTGCGGGTCGTGAACCCTTCCAGCTTCATCACATAGCTGTCCGGCAGCGGGTTGTCGCCCAGCGTCTCGATGACGTCGGTCAGGCCGCTCTTTTCCTTCAGGTTGGCGAGCGCCTGCTCGCGCGGCACGAAATTCACCTTCGCACGGCTGCCGTGCAGGATCTGCTGCAGCTGCGGCGCCAGCGCCTGGGCCTGGTCGCGCGATGTGTCCGGCTTCAGGAACAGGCTGATTTCCGGGTCGACGGACAATTCTTCCGACAGCGGCCGGACGTTGTCGAGCAAGGTGACGCCCGCGAAGGGCAGGGCGAGCGCGACGGCGACGACGAGCACGTTGAACAGGAAGCTGCCGGGCGCCTTGCGCACGTGGGACAGCGCGGCGCCGAGGGCGAAGCGGTGCTGGCGGAACCAGATATTCATGCGCCGCCTCCCGTCAGGTGGCCGTGTTCGAGGCGGATCACGCGCGCGGCACTGTCGAGGATCTGCTCGTCATGGGTGGAAATGACGCACGTCACGCCGACCGAGTGAAACGCGTGCAGCGCATCGATGACCTTGTCGGCGGCGGCGCGGTCCAGGTTGGCGGTCGGTTCGTCGGCCAGGATGATCTGCGGCCGGTTGACGATGGCGCGCGCGATCGCCACGCGCTGCTGTTCGCCGCCGGACAGTTCCAGCGGCAGGGCCAGCGCGCGGCCTTCCAGGCCGACCTTGTCCAGCGCCGCGCGGGCGCGCTGCTCGGCCTGCGCCTTGTGCGCGCCGGTGACGATCAGCGGCAGCATCACGTTGGCCAGGATGTGGCGGTCGTTGAGCAGGCGCTGGTTCTGGAAGATCAGGCCGAGGTTGCGGCGCAGGAACGGGATACCGGCCTTCCTGATGCGGCCGACGTCCTGGCCGTTGACGATCACGCGGCCGGAGCTGGGGCGCTCGATGGCGGCGACCATCTTCATCAAGGTGGATTTGCCGGCGCCGGACGGGCCGGCCAGGTACACGAGCTCGCCTTTCGCGATGTTCAGCGACACGTCCGCCAGCGCGAGCGTGTTGGCGGAATCCGTGTATTTCTTGGAGACGGACTGGAATTCGATCATTGCGCGTGTTATCCCAGCAGCGCCTCGGCGAATTCGTCGGCGCTGAAGGGCTGCAAGTCCTCCAGCTTCTCGCCCACGCCGATGAAGTACACCGGCACCGGACGGGTGCGTGCGATGGCGGCCAGGATGCCGCCCTTGGCCGTGCCGTCCAGCTTCGTGATCACGAGGCCGGTGAGCTGCAGGGCGTCGTCGAACGCCTTGACCTGGGCGAGGGCGTTCTGGCCCGTGTTGCCGTCGATGACGAGCAGGATTTCGTGCGGGGCGTCTTCCATGCCCTTGCCGATCACGCGCTTGATCTTCTTGAGCTCTTCCATCAGGTGCAGCTGCGTGGGCAGGCGGCCGGCCGTGTCGACCATGACGACATTCACGCCGCGCGCCTTGCCGGACTGGACGGCGTCGTACGCGACGGCGGCCGGGTCGCCCGACTGCTGCGAGATCACGGTGACGTTGTTGCGCTGGCCCCAGACCATCAGCTGCTCGCGCGCGGCGGCGCGGAACGTGTCGCCGGCGGCCAGCAGCACGGACTGCTCATGGTGCTGCATGTGCTTGGCCAGCTTGCCGATGGTCGTCGTCTTGCCGGCGCCGTTGACGCCCGCGATCATCATCACGAGCGGCTCGTGGCGGCCCAGTTCGAGCGGCTTTTCCAGCGGACGCAGCAGGTCGACCATCAGCGTCTTCAGCGCGGCCTTGACGGCGGCGGCGTCGAGCAGCTTGTCTTCCTTGACCTTGCGACGCAGGTTGTCCA
>Ga0308161_1006203_pt1 | contig 10204 bp, 6 predicted proteins | sample PhyFR2_FD_201034 | JGI IMG/M metagenome (GOLD analysis project Ga0308161, IMG submission 201034) | Phyllosphere microbial communities from UC Gill Tract Community Farm, Albany, California, United States - DLSLF.R2 | ecosystem: Host-associated > Plants > Phyllosphere > Unclassified | place: USA...
TCATTGAACGCAGCAGCGCGGTTTTCAGTAAGAAGTGGCGGGTGGGCAGATCGACATTATCCAGCACCTCTTCCACCAGATAGTCGGCAAGATGGCTGGCATTAATGCCGGAGAGACGCCGGGCGGAATGCTGAGCCGAACTGGCACCCTGTCGCGCCGACAGCACGATCAGTTGCAGTGCTGTCGCCCAGCCCGCAACATCATCACAGAGTCGGCTGCTCTCGTCGCTTTCCAGCGGTGCCGCCAGCCGGCAGTCAAAAAACTGCTGGGCCTCCTGATGGGTAAAAGCGAGCTGCTGGCTGCCCAGCTCTATCAGTTGCTCACGCACCCGCAGGTTAGCGATACCGAGCTGCGGCAGATTACGTGACATCAGAATCAGCGTCAGATTTTCAGGCTGATGGCGCAGGAAAAAGCGCATCGCGTCGTGAATCGCCGGATTGGTGATCAGATGGTAATCATCAACAATCAGCCACAGCGGCTGCTGCCACTCCACCAGCTCAATAAAGAGCTGAGAAAACAGCGCATTGAGATTCACATATTGCCGCTTCTGCGCCAGCAGTTCACTGCGGGGACAGCCGCCGTGAGTGGCCTGTTGCAGTGCCGCTATCAGGTAATCGGCAAATCGCTCTGGCTGATTATCGCCCTCATCTAAAGAAACCCAGCCCAGATCGCTTTTGCTCGCCGCCCACTGCGACACCAAAGTGGTTTTACCGTAGCCCGCCGGACTGGTGACCAGCACCAGCCGATAGTTACCGGCAGCGGTGAGCTTTTGGAGCAATCTTTCACGGATGACGGTGCCCTGAAGACGGACCGGGCGACTGAGTTTGGCGGGTATTAGCATGGGCGCGCGTTTCTCCATTCGTCGAGCGCATCATTATTTTACGCTTCGTAATTATTCCTTACACAGGTTCAGCATTTCGTCTGATGAATGCAAGCAAACCCATTAACTAAACTTTACAAAAGCGTGCGCTATCACACTCCTTCACCGATTTAGGAATTGCCTCATCCTCTCCACCCTCCCTATCCTCCTGCGCTAATTCTTTTCGGGAGGATGAGCGTAAGTTTCCTCACGGGCAGACTGTCGTCACATTGACCCATTTTCTGTTTTTACAGGACATCAACCATGACACAGCCCGAATTCAACCCGCTTCAGTTTAACGCTGCCCTGACCCGTCAGTGGCAGCGTTTTGGCCTGCGCGATGCGCAGGAGATGACACATGCACAGTGGTGGCAGGCACTCAGCGGTGCACTGGCCGACATGCTGGCCGCGCAGCCTGCTCCCCCAGCCCCGACAGAACTGCGTCATGTGAACTATCTGTCGATGGAGTTTCTGATGGGCCGCCTGACCGGCAATAACCTCCTGAATCTGGGCTGGTATAACGCGGTTAACAACGCGCTCTCTGAGTGGAATATTTCACTGACCGACGTGCTGGAAAATGAAACCGATCCGGCGTTGGGGAACGGCGGCCTGGGTCGTCTGGCGGCCTGTTTCCTGGATTCCATGGCGAATGTGGGTCAGCCCGCTACTGGCTACGGTCTGAACTATCAGTATGGTCTGTTTCGCCAGCGTTTTGAACAGGGCGCGCAGGTCGAAGGGCCGGATGACTGGCAGCGCGATCGCTATCCGTGGTTTAACCATAACGCCGCGCTGAACGTGCGTGTCGGACTGGGCGGTAAAGTGGTGACGGTTGCGGGTCAGCCGCAGTGGCAACCGGCGTTTGAGCTGCTCGGCGAAGCCTGGGATTTGCCGGTAGTCGGTTTTGAGAATGGCATCAGCCAGCCACTGCGTTTGTGGCAGGCGAAACATGCTCAGCCGTTCAACCTCAGCCGCTTTAACGACGGCGATTTTCTGCGTGCGGAGCAACAGGGCATTGATGCAGAAAAACTCACCAAAGTGCTCTACCCCAATGACAATCATCAGAACGGTAAAAAACTGCGTCTGATGCAGCAATATTTTCAGTGCGCCTGTGCGCTGGCAGACATTCTGCGTCGCCACCATCTGGCCGGACGCAGCATCGAAACGCTGGCCGATCACGAAGTCATCCAGCTGAACGACACCCATCCGACGCTGGCGATTCCGGAGCTGATGCGTCTGCTGCTGGATGAGCATCAGCTTAGCTGGGAGCGCGCGTGGCAGATCACCCAGCATACCTTTGCCTACACCAATCACACGCTGTTGCCGGAGGCGCTGGAGTGCTGGGATGTGCGCCTGGTGCGCAGTCTGCTGCCGCGCCATATGATGATCATTAATACTCTGAATGCGCAGCTGAAAACGGCTGTCACAACGCGCTGGCCGGACGATGACGCAAAATGGGGGAAACTGGCGCTGGTGCACAATAACCAGCTCCGCATGGCCAACCTTTGCGTCACCAGTGGCTTCGCGGTCAATGGTGTCGCGGCGCTGCACTCGAAACTGGTGGTACAGGATCTCTTCCCGGAATATCACCAGATGTGGCCGGAGAAATTCCATAACGTGACCAATGGCATTACACCGCGCCGCTGGATTAATCAGTGCAACCCGGCGCTGAGTGCGCTGATTAGCCGAACGCTGCAAAAGCGCTGGCTGAACGATCTTGATGCCCTGCAGGGGCTGGAAGCCTTTGCGGATGACGCCACGTTCCGCGCGGAATATCGCACCATCAAACAGCAGAATAAACAGGCGCTGGTCGGCTGGATCAAAAACCGGACCGGCATCGAAATCGACCCCACCGCGCTGTTTGATGTGCAGATTAAGCGCCTGCATGAATACAAACGTCAGCATCTGAGCCTGCTGCACATCATTGCGCTGTGGCAGACACTGGTCACCGATCCGCAGGCGAACCGCGTACCGCGCGTGGTGCTGTTTGGCGCCAAAGCCGCACCAGGTTATGCGCTGGCAAAAAACATCATCTACGCCATCAACAAAGTGGCCGAGGTGATCAACCAGGATCCGCGCATCGGCGACCGCCTGAAGGTGGTGTTTATTCCCGATTACAACGTCTCCGTCGCCGAGCGGCTGATTCCGGCCGCTGACCTTTCTGAACAGATCTCAACTGCCGGTAAAGAAGCCTCCGGCACCGGTAACATGAAACTGGCGCTTAACGGTGCCCTGACCATCGGCACACTTGATGGGGCGAATGTTGAGATCGCTGAGCAGGTGGGCAGTGAAAACATCTTTATTTTCGGGCACACCGTGGAACAGGTGGTGGCCTTAAAAGCCAGTGGCTATGCTCCGGCGCAGTGGCGCAAAAAAGATCCGCAGCTCAATCAGGTGTTACAGGCACTGGAAGATGGCACCTTCAGTCAGGGCGATCTTCACGCTTTTGACGCAATGCTGCACAGTCTCGGCCCGGAAGGCGGCGATCCTTATCTGGTGCTGGCAGACTTCCAGCCCTACCTGCACGCGCAGGCGCAGGTTGAGCTGCTGTGGAGTGATCAGGAGGCCTGGACACGTGCCACTATCCTCAATACCGCACGCTGTGGGATGTTCAGCTCCGATCGCGCGATCCGCGATTATCAGCAACGCATCTGGCAAGCGAAACGCTAAGGAATGCCATGAAAACAGAACCGGTTATGGATGATTTTTCCCTGGCAGGCATCGCCGCTGAGTATATCAATGCTCACGGCAAGCCTCAGGCGATCCCAACCCTGACCCGCCAGCGTTTGCTGGTGGTGATGCAGCCTCCCCATGCGCTGAGCACACCGCTGCCACCGGTGGTGATTTTCCGCAGCGGCGATCTGCTGAGCCTGTCGCCACAGCTGATTGACGATGCCCACTGGTATCTCACCCGCGAGTCGGGTGAGATCAGCTCGGGCCGCTGCCAGCCCGCGCAGCCGCTGCATCTGCCGCCGCTGCCCGAAGGCTATCATCAGCTGACGCTGCAACAGGGCGCGCAGCAGTGGTCGTGCCGGGTGATTATCGCCCCGGCCCGCTGTTATGAACCGCCAGCCCTGCTGGCAGGTGAATCCCTGTGGGGCGCCTGCGTGCAGCTTTACACCCTGCGCTCGGCGCAGAACTGGGGCGTTGGCGACTTTGGCGATCTGCGCCGGATGCTGCCGGACGTCGCCGCACGTGGTGGCGCGTTTATCGGCCTTAATCCAATCCATGCGCTGTTTCCCTCCAGCCCGGAAAGCGCCAGTCCTTACAGCCCTTCGTCACGGCGCTGGCTTAATGTGCTCTACATCGATGTCAGCGCGGTCACTGACTTCCAGTTGAGCGTTGCTGCGCAGGCCTGGTGGCAACAGCCCGAAACGCAGCAGACGCTGGAGCAGGCACGCGCAACTGAATGGGTCGATTATGCAGCGGTAACCCGACTCAAAATTCAGGCGTTAAGCCTGGCCTGGCCGCAGTTTACCCAGCGCGATGCCGCTGATCCTGAGGTGCAGGCGTTTACCGTATTTATCCGTGAGGGTGGCGAAAGCCTGCAGCATCAGGCGCTGTTTGATGCGCTGCATGCCGACCAGATAGCGCAGGATAGCGGGCGCTGGGGCTGGCCAGTGTGGCCGGAAGCGTTGCAGAATCCCGGCAGTCCGGCCGTAAAGACCTTCCTGGCGCAACATCAGGATCAGGTGCGCTTCTGGCTCTGGCTGCAGTGGCTGGCCGCGCAGCAGTTTGAAAGCTGCTGGGACGTCTGTCAGCAGCAGCAGATGCCCATCGGACTTTACCGCGATCTGGCGGTAGGCGTCGCACAGGGTGGCGCAGAGACCTGGAGCGAGCGCGATCTCTACTGTATGAATGCCAGCATCGGTGCGCCACCCGATATTCTCGGCCCTCGCGGCCAGTACTGGGGATTACCGCCCATGGATCCGCAGGTGATGCGACAGCGCGCCTGGGAGCCGTGGATCGCCCTGCTGCGCGCCAATATGCGCCACTGCGGCGCGCTGCGTATTGACCATGTGATGGCACTAATGCGGCTGTGGTGGATCCCGGCCGGTGAAAGCGCCATGCACGGGGCTTATGTGCACTATCCCATCGACGATCTGCTGGCGATTCTGGCGCTGGAAAGCCAGCGTCATCGCTGCATGGTGATTGGCGAAGACCTGGGCACCGTTCCGGAAGCGATTGTCGATAAGCTGAGGGATGGGGGCGTTTACTCCTACAAGGTGCTCTGGTTCGAACAGACTTCAGAAACCGGTTTTCGCCCGCCCGCCAGCTGGCCACGGCAGGCAATGGCTGTCGCCACCACACATGACCTCCCGACACTGCGTGGCTGGTGGCAAAGTAACGATCTGACAACCGGCGCGCAACTCGGTCTCTATCCGGACAAGGTGGTGCTGGCCGGGCTGTATCAGGATCGGCTTCGGGCCAGGCAGGCGCTGCTGAACAGTCTGCATCGGGTCGGCGCGCTGCCGAAACGTGCCGGACGCGATGCACGCCACACCGGCATGAGCAAAGCGTTAAACCGGGCGATGCAGCGCTATCTGGCAGACAGCCACAGCGCCCTGCTGGGCCTGCAACCGGAGGATTGGCTGGACATGGCCGCGCCGGTGAACATTCCCGGCACCAGTGATGAATATCCGAACTGGCGACGCAAATTGAGCGTGCCGCTGGAGGCGCTATTCAGTGATTCGCAGACCGAAGGGTTGTTGCGCGATTTGACGGCACGACGGAAGGGGTCAGTGCGGAATTAAGCACTGACGTTCAGAACTCAGGAAGTATAAACCCTGGAACTATTCCAGGGTTTTAGAATCCGTTAGCTAACCTGGTTAGCATGACAACGCTCACCCCTCAACGTTCTCCTGACCGGCAACGTTAAGTAAGATCGGTTAAGGTCTCAACCCATTACATTCATGATTTACACGCCAAAAAAAGGTGCGCCAGAGCGCACCAGATGGAACAACATCAACAGTGTCGGGGCAGCTTCACCCCTTGCCTTTAACACTACTGATAAAGGTTTGCCGTGCAGAGGTAGACCCCAGCCGCTCGGCTTCATCCAGCAGTTTCAGCGCCTTGTCGATATTGCCGCTGTTCACCGCCTGGGTAATCTTCTGGTTAAAGTAACTCTCGGTGTCGCTCATGATCGGTTCCGCACGGGCTTTTGGCGCGGGCACGGCGGACGGTGCCTGAGCCGGTGCTGCGCTGTACGCTGCCGCTGGTGCGGTATTGCCGACGGTGACTGCACTCGCGCCGGATGAACCAAACAGCGGCCCGACCAGGATCGAGGAGCCGGAACTGGTCTGCATCTTCAGCTTCATGGTGCCTTCGCGGCTGTGGCTGGCGACCGGATCGGGAATATCCGGTACCGCATGGCCGGTGCCCTGGGCGTAAGCCTTGGCTGGATCAAGCAACGTGGTGGTCTGGGTCAGATCGCTGTCGGTGGTGAACACCAGCAGGTAAATCTTTTGCTGGCCCAGCGCCGGGGTTAATTTCATTACCCCTTCCAGCCGATCTGCCGCCATCACGCCCGGCTTCTGATAGGTAAAGTAGCGGCTCGGGAACCAGGCCGCTGGGCGCAGGTTTTCGTCCAGCACCAGCACGTTAGGTGCGAAAACCTGACCGTTCGCCACTTCACTACTCAGCGTCAGCGTCAGTTCGCCGATATTCGCTGGCAGACTGTAAGCCGCGACCGGCCCGGCAATGTGGGGCGCATTCAGCGTCTGTCCGCTGTTGGCGAGTTTTGTGGTCTGCGTCTGAGAGGCCGCCAGCGGCTGCCAGCTCAGGCGTTGCAGAGATTCAGGTGCGACGACCGGTGCGGAAGAGAGATCCTGCGGCACCAGATTGACCTCCGCCAGGGCGGGAAGCGTGTGTCCTGTCAGTAACGCCGCCGTCAGGCAGAGTGCAGCCAGTTTTTTCATTTTCATTATGCGTACCTTATTGCAGGTCGCGGTGTGAACCAGGCAATGGCACACCGCGACCAAAGAGATCCATCAGGCGCGAGTCCGCGCCCGTCAGAAAAGGTTCTGGCTTACCACCAGATTTCCATCTGCGCGCCGAAGGTCACTTCGTCATCGTTGCCACGGCTGTTGGTCAGGATGCCGTTGCCGGTGGAGTCCGCCGAGGCGAAGGAGGTGAGATCGCCGGAGTTATCTTTGCTGTAGCCCCACTTCTCATCCCATTTGGCGTAGGTTGCGAACAAACGCAGCGCCGGACGTGACCAGATGCTGTCACCGGCCTGCCACTGCTGTGCCAGCGTCACTTTGTACTGGCCGTTGCGCTCGTTTGCCTGCTGCGATTTGACGTTGTCGTAGCCCAGCTCCAGCAGGGTGCTCATGATTGGCGTCCATTTGTACATTGGTCGGACACCCACGGTGTACCACTCGGTGCCACGGTTGTTGTCCAGATCGATGTTCTGATACATGGCGACGTACATCAGGTCCCAGCGTTCCGCCAGCGAGATGGCGCCGTGATCGAGAACGCGGTACATGTCACCGTTGTTATTGATATTGGTGCCCTGCGGCACGCCTTTGCCCTGCGAGGTCATCGCGTCGGTGGCGTATTGCAGCACAAATTTGTTGTAGCCTTTCAGCATGCTCTGGGTATGTTCAGCCGTGAACATCCAGCCATCTTTAGAGGCGCCATCTTCAATACGGTAGCCATCACGGGCATTAGCACGACCATAATCGACACCCAGCTCGAGCACGCCGTTCGGGTTGGTTTCCAGTCCAGCCAGACGCACATCAAACACGTCGTTGGCGGTGCTGGTGGCGAAGTCACGGATACGATCGCTGGAGAAGGTATAAGAGCCGCCCGCCTCAGAAGAACGGGTTGCGGCGAAAGAGAGCTTACCGAAGCCGAGATCCACATCTTCCAGACCCGCGCCCGGACCCGAGATATCCCAGTAGTAGAAGTCGATCATGTGAACGTCATGACGCTGATAAAAACGCTTACCGGCCCAGATGGTTGAACCTGGCAGTGCATCGATCAGGTTTTTACCTTTAACGTTGGCTTCACGGAACGCGGGTGAGGTTGCTTCCCAGTCATTCTGCTGTGCCACGGAGTAAGCCACGTTGGTGTCGAAATAGAAGCTTTTATCACCCTCTTTCCACACTTCCTGGCCTAATTTCAATTCGGCATAGGTTTCACATTCGTTGCCCAGACGGTACTTACTTTGGGCGCCGGTGGCCTGGAAACATTGCTGTTCGCCACCGCTACCGGTCCAGCCAATGCCGGAACGGGCGTAACCGGTAAAATCAACCGCCATCGTCGGGGCGGAGAGGGTTCCCACCGCGACGGCAACGGCGATGGGAAGTTTGCGCAGAGTTAACATTTTCTATCTCCTGAGGTCATTGCTTTTATTGTTTTTTGGCAGGGCTATACACCCGGCTCCTGATACAGCCTGCGGCACGCGCTCCCGTCCTCGCGGAACAGGTGACAACGCTCGGGCGGCAGGCCAATACCGAGGATGGCGCCCTCTTTTACCAGCACGACGTCTTCCTGGCGGTAGACCAGGTTCTGACGGATAGCGGGAATCTCGATGTGGATCTGTGTTTCATGCCCCAGCTGTTCCACCACCTGCACTTCCCCTTCAAGGGTGACGTCGGCGATATCGCTGGAGAGCAGATGTTCCGGGCGAATGCCCAGTGACATATTGCTGCCAACCTGAACCCCGGCACTGTCAACCGGCAGCCACACCAGTTGCTGATTAGGCAACCGCACCTGAACCTGGTCGATGGCGGTGGCGGTCACTTTGACCGGCAGGAAATTCATTTTTGGTGATCCGATAAACCCGGCAACAAAGCGGTTGGCGGGATAGTGGTAGAGTTCAAGCGGCTTGCCGACCTGCGCAATACGCCCGGCATCCAGCACCACGATCTTGTCAGCCAGCGTCATCGCTTCGATCTGATCGTGGGTGACATAAATCATGGTGCGCTTCAGGCGCTTATGGAGACGGGAGATCTCGATCCGCATCTGGACGCGCAGCGCGGCATCGAGGTTCGACAGCGGTTCATCCAGCAGAAATACGCGCGGTTCCGCCACCAGCGTGCGGCCAATCGCCACGCGCTGACGCTGCCCCCCAGACAGGGCTTTGGGGCGGCGATCGAGCAGGTGCGCCAGTTGCAGAATTTCTGCCACCTGATTAACGCGCTGATGAATTTCCGCTTTTTTCACTCCGGCCAGCTTCAGGCCAAAGGACATGTTCTCCGCCACCGACAGATGGGGATAAAGCGCATAGGACTGAAACACCATGCCAATGCCGCGTTCAGCAGGTGGTACGTCATTCATGCGCTGGTCGCCGATTAACAGCTCGCCGCTGGTGATGGTCTCCAGTCCGGCAATCATGCGCAGCAGCGTCGATTTGCCACAGCCTGATGGGCCGACGAAAACTACAAATTCCCCTTCACGAATGGTGAGATCGATATCTTTCGACACCACCGTATCGCCCCAGGCTTTCGTGACATTGCGTAACACAACGCTCGCCATGATCCCTTCCCTCTTAGCTGCATAGTCGTGTCTGCTCAGCGGCAGACGGGTTCCGGGGCTCACTATGCGAGAGGAAACAATCGGTAACATCCTCCGCCATAACGCAAACTACTGGGGGAGGAGGCGGGAGGAGGAGAAATGCGGGCTGACGCCCCGGCCCGGGGGCTGCCGCGCTTTTTTGTGATCGCTAACGCAGACCCGAGGGATTTTTTGCCGCGTAAGCGCCCGCTTCAGGTGCTTTTTGCCAGCGCGATCACAGCGATTGCGCCTGGGGCGTAGAGCGGAGGAGGATGAGAAGCCCTGGCGGATACGCACAATGATGCCGACAAAGCATTCACCACTTCCGCTAACAGGATGGATTTATGACAATGAAAACCGGAACACGAATTCTGGCCCTTTCTGCCCTCTCTGCTGTGCTCTTTTCAGCCAGCGCGATGGCAAAAATTGAGGAAGGTAAACTGGTCATCTGGATCAACGGTGACAAGGGCTACAACGGCCTTGCCGACGTGGGTAAGAAATTTGAGAAGGAGACCGGCATTAAAGTCACGGTCGAACATCCTGACAAAATGGAAGAGAAGTATCCGCAGGTTGCGGCGACCGGCGATGGCCCGGATATTATCTTCTGGGCACATGACCGTTTTGGCGGCTACGCACAGTCGGGCCTGCTGGCGGAGGTGACGCCGGACGCCAGCTTCCGCGAGAAGATCTTCCCGTTCACGTGGGACGCGGTACGTTTCGACGGCAAGCTGATTGGCTATCCGATTTCGGTTGAGGCGCTGTCACTGATTTACAACAAAAAGCTGCTGCCGAACCCGCCGAAAACCTGGGAAGAGATTGCCGGACTCGACAAGCAACTGCGCGCCA
>Ga0308161_1006205_pt1 | contig 10204 bp, 8 predicted proteins | sample PhyFR2_FD_201034 | JGI IMG/M metagenome (GOLD analysis project Ga0308161, IMG submission 201034) | Phyllosphere microbial communities from UC Gill Tract Community Farm, Albany, California, United States - DLSLF.R2 | ecosystem: Host-associated > Plants > Phyllosphere > Unclassified | place: USA...
CTTGTGCGTCGCACAAGGTTGCAGAAGAATTTGCATCCTTGTACGAACGGACCGCCCCGCGCATGCCGGTCACAGCACCGTCGCCAGCGCGCACTGGCGGTAGTGGTTGTCGGCTTCCTCGCGCTGGCCCAGCGCCTCGTGCAGCTGCGCCAGCTTCAGGTGGGCTTCGCGCACCATGTGCGCCTCGGTGGCGTCGGACAGCGCCTGTTCCAGGTAGCGCTGCGCCTTGCCCCACAGTTTCTGGCGCAGGCACAGTGCGCCGAGCGTCAGTTCCAGCTCCGGGTCGCCCGGATGGGTGCGCAGCCAGGTTTCGCAGTTCTCGATCTGGGCCAGCAGGGTGGCCGAGCCTTCCGGACCGGCGGCCTCGCGGTAGGCGCGCACGACGCGCTCGTCCCAGTCGGCCTTCAGCGCATCCTCGGCGATCGTGCGGGCCTCGTCGTGCAGGCCGCGCGCGTTGAACGCGGCCGCGGCGCGCGCGGCGATGTACGGCTTGACGCGGTCGCTGCCCGGCACCGTGTTCCACACGCGGCGGATCGATTCGGCGTCGTGGCCGCCTTCGGACAGCAGCACCTCGGGCCAGTTGCGCGCCTGCTGGTTCGCCTTCATGGCCCACTGCAGCGCGTGGATGTGGCGCTGGCCGCTCGCGTTGAGCTCGGCGACGGCTTCCAGCGCCGCTTCCGGCTTGTGGTCGTCGACGAGCAGTTCCGTCACGGTCATCAGGCGCGCCGTCTTGAGCGACTGGTCGTGCACGATGCCGGCCAGCCAGGCGTCGCGCCGGGCCGGCTCGCGCATGCGGTGCGCGGCGCGGGCACCGATCAGCGCGGCGAGCCCGGCGTTGTCCGGCAGGTCGGCGGCGCGCATGGCGGCCTTCTCGGCGTGGCCGAAGCGGCCTTCGAACAGCGCCTTCAACGCGTCGCGCAGGCCGCGGTTGGCTTCGCGCTCGCGCTTGCGGTAGCGGTACTCGGCGACGCGCTCGGGCATGCCCAGCGTGGCGCGCACGGCGCGGACCAGGCCGTACAGCACGAGGAACAGCAGGCCCGCCAGCACGACGAACAGGTTCAGCGACAGGTCGATCCGGTGCGGCGGATAGAAAAAGACGACGTTGCCGGGATTGAAGCGGGCGGTCACGGCGATGCCGATCGCCGCGGCCATCAGGGCGACTAACCAGAGAAGTAAACGCATCGTTCTAGGCCCCGCGCTTCACGATTTCGATTTGTAATTGCGCACGGCGTTCAGGCTCTCCGACAGGTCGGGGACGTCGATCGTGACATTGTTGGCCTGCACCTGGCGCAGCAGGGCCTGGGCGGCCAGGGTCGAGCGCGCCTTCGTGTCGAAATACTTCACGAGCATCTGCTGGGCCGTGTTGATGTCGTCGCGGAACGTGCCTTCGTTGCGCGACAACAGCGCCAGGCGCGCGTTCAGCAGGCGCAGCTTGAGGTTCTCGCGCACGAAATACGATTCGCTCGGCGACAGCATCAGGGCGTCCGGCGTGTCGACGGTGCGCACGCGGATCAGCTGGCGGATGTCGTCCCACATCTCGTGGCTCCAGTTGCGCCACGTGTCCGTCATGCGGCGGCCCAGGGTCGGTTCCGGCTCCGCCGGCACGGCCGCGGACTTGCCCGCCACCGCCGCGCGCGCCGCATGCACGCGCGACGGCGCGCTCGGCTCGGCCGGCTTCTCGTCGGACAGCAGCGGCAGGTTGTCGATCTGGGAAATCACGTTGTCCAGGCGCAGCGCGATGCCGGGCTGGTCGACGGACGGCAGCGCCTTCAGCTTGTCGATGTCGCGCGCGATGGCGCGGCGGATCGTGATGAATTGCGGCTTGTCGGAGCGGGACAGCGAGCGGTCGGCGTTCTGCAGCGCGATCAGCGCGCCCTGCACGTTGCCGGCCAGTTGCAGCTGCTGGCTCGCGGTGGACAGCACCTGCTCGATCTCGGACAGCGCCCACTCGTCGCGGTTCTTGGAAATGTCCTGGTACATCTGCTCGAGCGCGGCCTGCTGGCTCTGCGCCTCGGTCTGGCGGTTTTCCAGCACGCCGACCTTGACCTGTAGTTCCTTGGCGGCCTCCTGCGCGTCGCGCACGGCCTGCGCGGTCTCGGCATTCGAGGCATTGTCCTTCTGCAGCGTGCGCGCGACGTCTTCGCGCAGGCGGTTGAAGCGGCTGTGCGTGGACCAGGTCTGCAGCGCCAGCAGCACGGCCAGCGCGAGGATGGCGACGTTCTGCGGCTTCTGCAGCAGTCCGCCGACGCGCGGGCCGTCGGTGACGCCTGCCGGTGCCGGGGTGACGTAGCCTTCCGGCGGAACGACCGGCCCGCCCATGTTGGATTTTTCTGGATTGTTGGGCAATTCGTTCATGCTCGTGATTGTAACGCGGCAAGCAGCCGCTCGTCGCCGGAGCCCGTGAGCGTAACCGCGCCGAAACCCAGTGCGGATGCGGTTTCCGCGATGCGGGCATGCGGAACGATCAGGTGCTGCTGTTGCAAATTTGCCACATTTGCACCGCCGTCGAGGCCCGCGACGAGGTCCACCAGGCCGCGCAGGGCTTCCGAACTCGTGATTATCCAGTCGTTCGGCCCGGCCAGCAAGGCGCGCAGGGACGCCGCCAGCGCCGGACTCAGGGCCGGCACGGCGCGGCGGTAGGCCGCCACCGTCTCGACGTCGGCGCCGGCCGCGCGCAGGGCCTCCGGCAGCACTTCGCGCCCGGTCTCGCCGCGCACGACGAGCACGCGGCGGCCGGCCAGCGCGGCCGGGTCGAGCGCCTGCAGCAGGTGTTCGGAATCGCTGCGCGCCGGATCGAGCGGCTGGTGGATGCGGTAGCGCGGGCCGTCGATGCCGTGGCGCGCGAGGGCGGCGCGGCTGCCCTCCCCCACGACGGCCAGTGCGACCTCGGGCGGCCAGGCCGCCACGTGGGCAAAGGCGGCGTCGACGGCGTTGGGCGACACGAACGCGACGAGCGCGTAACGGGTGAGGTCCGCCAGCGCGGCGCGCAGGGCGCTGTCGTCGGACAGCGGGGAGATGTCCAGCAACGGCAGGACGTGCGGCGTGCGGCCGAGGGCCGCCACCGCGCGCGCCAGCGGCTCGGCCTGCTGGCGCGGACGCGTGATGACGACGGCCGCGTCAGGCATCGCCGGCGGCGGTCGCCTTGCACTCGGCCAGGATGCCGGCCGCGTCCTGCTCGGCCAGTTTCTGTGCGACCTGCTCGCCGACCAGCTCCGGCAGCGCGGCCGGGCCGCTGGCGTCGGCGAAGGCGCTGCGGCGGCCGTCCGGCGTGGCGACCATCGCGCGCAGGTGCAGCGTGTCGCCGTCGACGGTCGCGTGCGCCGCCAGCGGAATCTGGCAGCTGGCGCCGAAGACGCGCGACACCTTGCGCTCGGCCTGCACGGCCTGCGCCGTGTGCGTGTGGTTCAGCGGCGCCAGCAGCGCCTTCAAGTCGAAGCCGGCGGCGTTGCCGGACAGGATCTCGATCGCCATCGCGCCCTGGCCGGCGGCCGGCAGGCTGAGTTCGGGCTCGAGGTAGGCGCGGATGCGGCGCGTCAGGCCCAGGCGCTTCAGGCCGGCGGCGGCGAGGATGATGGCGGCGTAGTCACCACGGTCGAGCTTGCCGAGACGCGTGTCGAGGTTGCCGCGCAGCGGCTTGACCACGAGCTGCGGATAGCGCGCCGCGATCAGCGCCTGGCGGCGCAGGCTGCTCGTACCGACGATGCTGCCGGCCGGCAGCGCGGCCAGGCTGTCGAAGTCGTTCGAGACGAACGCGTCGCGCGGGTCCTCGCGCTCGAGGATCGCGGCCAGTTCGAAGCCTTCCGGCAATTCCATCGGCACGTCCTTGAGGGAATGGACGGCGAGGTGGGCGCGGCCGTCGGCCATCGCCACTTCGAGTTCCTTGACGAACAGGCCCTTGCCGCCGACCTTCGACAGCGTCTTGTCGAGGATCTGGTCGCCGCGGGTCGTCATGCCCAGGATGTCGATCCGGCACTGCGGATATAATGCGGCCAACCGGTCGCGCACGTGCGTGGCCTGCCACATGGCCAGCCTGCTTTCGCGCGATGCGATAATCAATTGCGCGGGAACGTGCTGGGTCGTGTCGTTGGAGTTCAAAACGGATTCTTTCACTGTCAATGCGCCTGGATCATAAATTCTAGCACGCGCCCACCCGCAGGCCATGGCCAACCGCCAGCATGCCCCGCAGGACCGCCTCGCGACGCCGCGAGGCAGCTTTTGTACTACCGATTCGTTGTACTGCTGTTCTCAACAATTCAACCATGGTCGATATGGACAAACCTGCCGCACCCACCTCCCCCGCGCCTGCCGACGTCGACAAGGACGCGCCCCTGAAGGAAGACATCCGCCTGCTCGGCCGCCTGCTCGGCGACGTGCTGCGCGACCAGGAAGGCGAAGCCGTGTTCGACGTCGTCGAGACGATCCGCCAGACCGCCGTGCGCTTCCGCCGCGAAGACGACCAGGAAGCCGGCACCGAACTGAAGACCCTGCTGGCGAAGCTGTCGCGCGAAGAGACCAACTCGGTCGTACGCGCGTTCTCGTATTTCTCGCACCTGGCCAACATCGCCGAAGACCAGCACCACGTGCGCCGCCGCCGCGCGCACCTGCTGACCGGCTCGAAGCCGCAACCGTCCAGCGTCGCCTACGCCCTCACCCGGCTGAAGGATGCGGGCATCGGCAAGGACGCGGTCGAGACGTTCCTGCGCGACGCGCTGATCGCGCCCGTGCTGACGGCGCACCCGACCGAAGTGCAGCGCAAGAGCATTCTCGACGCCGAGCACGACATCGCGCGCCTGCTGGCCGAACGCGACCTGCCCCGAACGCCCAAGGAACAGGCGCGCAACCTGCAGTTGCTGCAGGCGCGCATCGCGACCCTGTGGCAGACGCGCATGCTGCGCTACGAAAAACTGACGGTGGCCGACGAGATCGAGAACGCCCTGTCGTACTACCGCGCGACCTTCCTGCGCGAGCTGCCGGCCCTGTACGACGACGTCGAGGGAGAAATCGCGACGCAATACGGCGCCGGCCCGGCGGGCCTGGACGACGCGGCGTACATGCAGATGGGCAGCTGGATCGGCGGCGACCGCGACGGCAATCCGAACGTCAACGCCGCGACGATGCAGCGCGCGCTCACGCGCCACTCGACGACGATCTTCGATTTCTACCTCGACGAGGTGCACGCGCTGGGCGCCGAACTGTCGCCGTCGACGCTGCTCGTCGCCGCGAGCCCGGCGCTGCTGGCCCTGGCCGACGCGTCCCCCGACCATTCCCCGCACCGCAGCGACGAGCCGTACCGGCGCGCGCTGATCGGCATTTACGCGCGCCTGGCGTCGACCGCGCGCGAGCTGGGCGCCGCCAACATCCTGCGCAAGGAAGTCGGCCATGCGGACGCCTACCGCGACGCCGCCGAGTTCCGCGCCGACCTGAAGATCATCGTCGATTCGCTGAACGAGAACCACGGCGCGATCCTGGCCGTGCCGCGCCTGTCCGGCCTCGTGCGCGCCGCGCGCATCTTCGGCTTTCACCTGGCCTCGCTGGACATGCGCCAGACGTCGGACGTGCACGAGAAAGTGCTGGCCGAACTGTTCGCCCGCGCGGGGGTCGAAGCCGACTATGCGGCCCTCGACGAAGCGGCCAAGGTCAGGCTGCTGCTGGACGAACTGGCCCAGCCGCGCCTGCTGTACACGCCGTACGAAAGCTATTCGGACACGACCAATTCCGAGCTGCAGATCATGCGCACGGCGCGCGAGATCCGCAAGCGCTACGGCACGCGCGCGATCCGCAACTACATCATCTCGCACACGGAAGAAGTGTCCGACCTGCTCGAAGTCCTGCTGCTGCAAAAGGAAACGGGCCTGTACCGTCCGAGCGAGAAGAAGAGCGACGTGATGGTGATCCCGCTGTTCGAGACGATTCCCGACCTGCAGCGCGCCGGCGACATCATGCGCGAATGGATGGCGCTGCCGATCGTCGCCGACGTCATCGGGGGCCAGGGCCGCCTGCAGGAGGTAATGCTCGGCTATTCGGACTCGAACAAGGACGGCGGCTTCCTGACGTCGAACTGGGAGCTGTACCAGGCCGAGCTGAAGCTCGTGCAGGTGTTCGCCGAAGCGGACGTCAAGCTGCGCCTGTTCCACGGCCGCGGCGGCACGGTCGGCCGCGGCGGCGGGCCGAGCTACAACGCGATCCTGGCGCAGCCGCCGGGCACGGTGAACGGCCAGATCCGCCTGACCGAACAGGGCGAGATCATTTCGTCCAAGTTCAGCAACCCGGAAATCGGCCGGCGCAACCTGGAAACGCTCGTGGCCGCCACGCTGGAAGCGAGCCTGATGCCGCACGACGCCGACCGCGCGCAGATCGAGCGCCTGGCCCGCTTCGAGCCCGTGATGGCCGAGCTGTCCGCGCGCGCCTACAAGGCATACCGCAACCTCGTGTACGACACGCCGGGCTTCACCGACTACTTCTTCGCGGCCACCCCGATCGCCGAGATCGCGGAACTGAACCTCGGTTCGCGTCCGGCGTCGCGCAAGTCGACGCGCCGCATCGAAGACCTGCGCGCGATCCCGTGGGGCTTTTCGTGGGGCCAGTGCCGGCTGCTGCTGCCGGGCTGGTTCGGCTTCGGCGCCGCCGTCTCCAGCTGGCTGGCCGACGATAATGGTGGTTCGAACCAGCGCGAAGAACGCCTGACGCTGCTGCGCGAGATGGCCGGGCACTGGCCGTTCTTCGCGACGCTGCTGTCGAACATGGACATGGTACTGGCCAAGTCCGACCTCGCCATCGCCTCGCGCTATGCCGAGCTGGTGCCGGACGCCGAACTGCGCGAACGGATCTTCAAGCGGATCTCGGCGGAATACGCGGAAACGCTGCGCTGCCTGGAACTCGTCACCGGCACGCCGGACCGCCTGGCCGCCAACCCGCTGCTGGCGCGCTCGATCCAGAACCGCTTCGCCTACCTCGATCCGCTGAACCACCTGCAGGTCGAGCTGATCCAGCGGCACCGGGCGCTGTCGGCCGAGGAAAAGGTCGACGAGCGGGTGCATCGCGGGATTCACCTGTCGATCAACGGGGTGGCGGCGGGGTTGCGCAATACCGGTTGACCCGCGCCTGAAATACGGTCGGCTTCGGCACTGCCGAAGACAGCTCCCCGCGCAGGCGGGGGCCCACGTTTCGCGCACAGTATCCCGCAAGCGAAATGAGGCCCTCGCCTGCGCGGGGGGGACGGTTCCTGCTGCCGCTTGTTTTTAACATGTCAAAAACCGGAGCAAGTACGAAAGAACTCAAGCCGCACTTTCGCTCGCCTTTCGCCACTATCAACGATCACTCTCGAATGAATGGCATTTGAGAGCCAATGGCACGCACCAAATTGATTTAAGTCTTTGACATAGCTTTTCGAATAGCCTGCCCAGTTAGCGACAAATATACTCCCATATCGCCTTTTCCAAATGTATCAGACGCACCGGATCCTCCCAACATTGACCATGGCTTTGCGATATAACACTCGCAATAACTTAGGTCACCTAGCCTCGCATTTATTTCAGCGAAGTGACCACTGAAGAGAACGTCCTTTTTCACGCCATCTTTAATTAAGAAATCATTAAACACAGCATCAATACTTCTGTCTACAAACGTTGTCTTCCCCCGCTGCGTATCTAGATAAAAACATGCATCATGCTTCGGCGACCAGAAAAATACATTCCCTGACCATGTCGCCGCCAGAGAAATACCATCAACAAGAAGCCACTGCCATTCATTTGATAAGCTATTCCCTAATTTGACGTCGAGAACAGTAATGAGGCCAGACCCATACACTCCTGCAAGGGCGTTAACAGCAGCATTGAACTGCCCCGCAACAGCGTTGCCTGCAATGAAATCGGCCGGAAGGTAGTATTGCTCAAATTTTTTCAAGGCTTTAATCCCAAATACTTTCCCGATCCGTCCCATGCGTCCTAAGTAGTCATGCAAAATTTATCGTGAACTTGCTGCCGAAGTCTCTCATCAAGGATTGAATCCCGTCGAGCAAATCTGCGCCGTTCCTGGCAACGAAGCGGCGCCAGAAGTGCTTGGCATGCTTCCACAAGATTTCAATCCGATTGAGCTCCGGACTATATGGCAGCAAATAGTACAGATACAGTCCGTGTTGGGCCCACTGTCGCCGTTTCTTCTCCATCAGAACGCCCTTGTGAATACCGGAATTGTCGATCAAGACGATGCGCGGAACCGAGTGAGACTCAAGCGCAATCTGATCGAAAAATGCGATGACATCGTCGCGTGTCGTCGGCCGCTGCTAATTGTTCCAAATCAGTTCGCCGTCATGGCGCAAGGCGCCAAGCACATTCACGCGCTGTCGGTGCGCAAGCGGTTCGACGGCCCGGGTCTGGCCGATCCTGCCCCAACCGTACTGCACAGGAGAATTTGGACTGGAACCTGATTCGTCGAAGTATGGTAACTCGCACCGCTGTTCGTGGTCGAGCTTGGCCAACATGTTGATGACTTCTCTGGCGCGCTCGAACGCCACCTGATCCCGTTTTTTTTAAACCGTACCGATAGCGCTTGTACGTAAAATTCATCGCCTTGAGATACCGTTTAGCCGTGCTTTCACTGATCGGCACATGGTCGCGGCATTGTGCAATCTCGCGCAACAACAGTGTGCCCACGCTTCCGCCCTCGGAATGCGCCAACGCGCTAAGAACCTGCTGCTGTTGGCGTGCCCATTTTTCTGGGGCGACCGGTACAGGCCAAGCTTGTTCCAGCGTTGCCTCCACTGCTCGACGCTGTTCAGGTGCACGCCGAACTCGTCTGCCGTTTCCTGCAGTGTCAATCCCTGGCTCAACCGCAAAATTCCCTGCGCCCGCATCCGTGTACGTGCATGCGGGTGGAACACGCCCATCTCACGAAGCGTGCGCCGCTCATCCTCGGACAGATCCAAGCGCTTCATCGCCTCCCCTCTGCTACGTGATGAATTTAGCTTTGACAGCAAAAATTGGACGACTACTTAACGCTTAAAGGGCACCCAAGATTCTGATTACCCGCTCAAGACAAGTTTAATCAGCAGAGTATGGGAACACCCCGATGAAGACAGGCTCGGCCGCGATGGGTCGTTTGACCACCGCTGGGTTGTAGGCAAAGTCGTATTGAACGACCACTCCGCGTGCCTTCTCGATGCCAATCTTTTTTGCCGCCGCGATCACGCTATCGCTGAATGTTTGAGAGTACGATAGCGGTGCTAGGAGGCGAGCGGGATCAACTAGATCATGATCGCCATAGTTACTTTCTTGATTGTCCACATCGTAATAACCGACGCCGCAAAGATCCTGCAGCGTGTCCAACTCGGTATCGGCCTGAGTTAGTTGCTCCCGGTCGAGCCAGACCGAAAGCACGCCCTTCTTTTCAAAATTCTGTTCGTAAAAGTCGTCGTCATCAGAGTAATCTTGGCGTGCCATATTTTCCCTTATTTAGTTATGAAAACCCGGTGGTAGTGCATCATAGCCGCCGGTAATCCAAGTGTCCGCCCATGGTCGAATGTTCGTCTTGAACTCAGGCAGGCTGTTTGAGTTCTGGATGATTTCCTGCAGCTGATTATGAACAGTTTTTGATCCGGGCGCAGTCGACCCCCTCAGGCCGGTGGAATGTGTCCACCCATTGGCCAGTCCTCCTTCGTTCAGGTCAGCAATCGGGATCGCGAAGTCTTCCTGTACCTGTTTGGCTTTTACGCCCCACTGGCTCCACTTTGGCGCCTCGGCGACCATCAACATTTCGTGCTTGCCGCCGTCCCCGCGCAAACCTGCCTTGATCTTTTCGCGGAGTGCCGGCCGTTCGTACATCAATGCCAGCTCCTCGCTGGTTTTCGCATCAAACCATTTGTTGAAGCCGCCGCTCTTGAAGCTCGGTATATCCGCTGCCTTCATGTTAACGACGTCGAGCGGCGTCGTGCGGCCTTCACACTGCTCCAGCCCCAGAGGATCGACCGAACGTAGCGGGTTGTCCACGTAAGCGTACGGATTCGGACCTCCAGCCAATCCAAGCGGATCTGGTGTCAGATATCGTGCTGTGCTGGCATCGTAATAGCGCTGCCAGTTGTATGCCAGCTTCGACTCGGTATCGTAATACTGACCCTGAAAACGAATCGGGCAATCAGTCCTGCTGACCGAGACTTCTTCGATCTCTCCCCATACGTTTGTCCTGGCCTGCCAGGCGATGCCTCCCTCGG
>Ga0308161_1006208_pt1 | contig 10201 bp, 6 predicted proteins | sample PhyFR2_FD_201034 | JGI IMG/M metagenome (GOLD analysis project Ga0308161, IMG submission 201034) | Phyllosphere microbial communities from UC Gill Tract Community Farm, Albany, California, United States - DLSLF.R2 | ecosystem: Host-associated > Plants > Phyllosphere > Unclassified | place: USA...
TCGCCTCGGGCACCGGCCGCCGCATCCTGTTCATGCGCACGAAGCACCACGCGAAGCGCCTGGCCAAGCAGCTCTCGAGCCAGGGCATCCCGGCCGTCGACCTGCAGGGCAACCTGTCGCAGGGCGCCCGTGAGCGGAACCTCGCGAAGTTCTCGTCCGGCGAGGCACTCGTGCTCGTCGCCACCGACGTCGCCGCCCGTGGCGTGCACGTCGACCACGTCGAGCTCGTCGTGCACGTCGACCCGCCGACCGAGCACAAGGCGTACCTGCACCGCTCGGGCCGCACCGCGCGTGCCGGTTCCTCGGGCGACGTCGTCACCGTCACGCTCCCGGCCGAGCGCCGCGACGTGGCGCAGATGATGCGTGCCGCCGCCATCTCGGTCAAGCCGCAGCAGGTCACCGCGACCTCGCCCGCGGTCACCTCGCTCGTCGGTGCGGTCGCTCCGATCCGCCACGTCGAGGAGCAGCCGGCACAGCAGCAGCAGCAGCGCCAGCGCCAGCCCCGCGTCGCCGACGCCGGTGGTGACGGCGGCGGTCGTCGCCGTGGTCGCGGCGGACGGTCGGGAGGCGCGGCCCAGCCCGCCTCGACGGCTGCGGCGGGCACGTCCGGCCGGTCCGGCAACGGGCGCGGCGGTCGTCCGGCGACCGAGGGTGCCGGTACGTCCGGTGGCCGTGGTGCCGGTCGCGGCGCGGCCGCGGGTGCCGCTGCGACGGGCGGTGGGCAGCGTCGTGGAGGCGCCGCCGGCCGTCGTGCGTCGAGCGACGTCGTCCGCGGTGGCTCGAGCGCCGTGTGGTCCTCGGAGGGCGGGTACGTCGGCGGTCGCAGCAGCGGCTCCGAGACCGGCGGCCCCCGTCGTCGCACGGGCTCGCGACGGGCCACGCGTCCGGCGGGCTCGGCCGACCGCCACTGAGCGGCCTCCGACCGCCCCGCGACGCGGGGTCCGTCCGGGACCGGGTGACGACCCCCGTCCGAACCTGGAAACCGGGTGCGAACCCGATCGTCCCGCGGCGTAGGTTCTCCTGCACCGGATGCCGCGCGAGCGGCTGACGGGGAATCGTCCGTCGTTGGAAGGAGACCGTATGGCTGGCAGCGAAGAGAACCACACCGGCGAGAAGCTCGTCGGCAAGGTCAAGGAGGGCGTCGGCAACCTCACCGGCAACGACAAGCTGAAGGCCGAGGGTCAGACCGACCAGGCCAAGGCGTCGGCCAAGCAGGGCGTCGACGACGTGAAGGACGCGGCGCACGGCGTCGCGGACAGCCTCCGCAACGACAAGCACTGAAGCCGGTCTCCAGACCGAGCTGCGAAGCCCCCGGATCCGATCGGATCCGGGGGCTTCGTCGTGCGCGGCCGTGCGGGGGCCGGTCGTGCGCGCGGCCGTGCGTGCGCGGGACGGGGCGCGGTCGTGCGGGAGCAGGGCTCGCTAGTGCAGGGCGCCCACGGACGCGAGACCGGCGCGGAGCAGGGTGCCGCGGCCGCCCTCCATCTCCTCGGCCACGGCGTCGGACGCCGCCTCCATCGGGCTCATCCACGTGAGCTCGAGGGCGTCCTGGCGCGGCTCGCACGTGCCCGTCACCGGGACGACGTAGGCGAGGGAGATCGCGTGCTGCCGCTCGTCGGTGAACACCGAGGCGCCGGGCAGCGGGAAGTACTCGGCGACCGTGAAGGGCGTCGGGCTCGCGGGGAGCTGCGGGAAGGCCATCGGCCCGAGGTCCTTCTCGAGGTGTCGGAACAACGCGGTCCGGATCGACTCACCGAACATCACGCGGCCGGAGACGAGCGTGCGGGCGATCGACCCGCTCGGCGAGACGCGCAGCAGCACACCGACCTCGGTCACGACACCGAGGCCGTCGAGCCGGACGGGCAGGGCCTCGACGTAGCAGATGGGCAGCCGACGGCGGATGTTCGCGAGCTCCTCGTCGGACAGCCAGCCGGAGTCGGGGTCGGGGGTGCGCAGCGAGGCCATGCACCGTGTCTACCAGTCGGCCCGGCGAGTTCGGCGTACGGCGCGGCCTCCGGGGACGGCTAGCGTCGTCCCCGTGATCGATGCAGACCTCGTGCAGTGGACCCGGCCGGCCGAGGAGCGTGCGGGGACGCCGCTGCTCGTGATGCTGCACGGGGTGGGGTCGAACGAGCGCGACCTGCTCGGCCTGGCACCCGCGCTGCCCCTTGCCTGGACGACGGCATCGCTCCGCGCGCCGATGTCCTGGGGGCCGGGGTTCTCCTGGTACCCGCTCGGCACACCGGGCTCCCCAGCGCCGGGTCCCGTGGACGCCGCGGTCGAGGAGGTCCTGGCCTGGATCGACGGCGTCGTCGCCGACCACCCGCGCATCGGGTTGCTCGGGTTCTCACAGGGGGGATCGATGGCGCTGCAGCTGCTGCGGGCCCGTCCGACGGGGTTCGCGTTCGCGGTGTCGCTGTCCGGCTTCGTCGTGCCCGTGACGGACGCCCGTGACGACGCCGTGGCCGCCGTCCGCCCGCGGGTGTTCCTCGGGCACGGGGACGCCGACCCGGTGATCCCCGCCGAGGCGACCGCACGGACGCAGGCGTGGGCGGCGGCGCACACCGACGTGACGGACCGGACGTACCCGGGCCTGCCGCACGCGGTCTCGGCGGCCGAGCTCGCCGACGTGGCCGGGTTCGTCGACGCCGCCTGACGTCGGCGGGGGTCGCTTGGTGGGCGACGGACGTTGCGGATGGAGCAGGCGACGTCGGGTGGGTGGCTCCGACCCGACGTCGTCTGCTCCGTCCGCGGGTCGCGGGGGCGACCGGTGACGGCCGGGCGGCGCGGGGCGGGCCCGCCACGCGCCTCCCGGCCGTCGTCCGGTCGCGTCGCGACGTGCGCCGCTAGTCGGCGAGGATCTGGAGCAGGTCCCGGCGCAGCTGGTCGACCTTGGCGGTCGCCGCCTTCGTCTGCTCGTCGGTCGCGCTCGTCCGGTAGACGTGCAGCACGCCCGTCACCTTCCGGAACGCCTCGACGAACTCGCGCTGCGTGTCGGGAATGCCGGGTGCGGACGCGAACGCCGCGGCGATCTCGTCCGCCTTCGCCTCGGCCTCGGCCCGGCCCGCGTCGGTGAGCTCGAAGAGCGTCTTGCGACCGTCGCCGGTGGCGACGACGAGGTCCTCGTCGACGAGCTGCTGCAGCGTCGGGTAGACCGAGCCGGGGCTCGGCTTCCAGGCGCCGTCGGTGCGCTCGGCGATCGTCTTGATCACGGCGTAGCCGTTCTGCGGCCCCTCGGCGAGGAGGCCGAGGATCGCCAGGCGGACGTCGCCGCGGCGGCGGCGTTCGCGGCCGGGGCCACCGCCGGGCCCGAAGCCGGGGAAGCCGGGACCGAAGCCCGGGAGGCCGCGTCCGCCGGGGCCGAAGCCGCCGCGTCCGCCGTGGTCGTGGTCACCGCGGTCCCGGCCGGGGAAGCCGTGGCCGTGGTGCTGCCGTGCACCGCCGAAGCGGGGGCCGCGGGGGCCGGAACCGCGCTCGTCGCGTCGGCCGTGCGTGTGGTTCATCTGGTCGTCGTGCATCGGGTGCATGAGGACTCCTTCGTGGTCGTGGGTTCCGATCGGGACCCCTTCAGTCATTGTCGTATCGCGATGCGTCAACGATAGATCGCTAACTATCGTTGTGTCAAGGAGTTGCTTCCTCGGCCCGCTGTCGGTGGCCGCGGGCAGGATGGGACGGACCATGACGGACGTCCTCGAGCGCTTCTCCCCCGCCACCGCCGAGTGGTTCCGCGGCGCGTTCGCGGCACCGACCGCCGCACAGGCCGGCGCGTGGGACGCCGTCTCCACCGGGCAGCACGCCCTGGTGGTCGCCCCGACCGGCTCCGGCAAGACCCTGGCGTCGTTCCTGTGGTCGATCGACCGGCTCATCAGTGCCGCCGACCGGCCCCCGGCCAAGCAGCGCACGCGCGTGCTCTACGTCTCCCCGCTGAAGGCGCTCGGCGTCGACGTCGAGCGGAACCTCCGCAGCCCGCTCGTCGGCATCACGCAGACCGCGCGCCGGCTCGGGACGGAGCCGCCCGAGGTCACGGTCGGCGTCCGCAGCGGCGACACCCCCTCGTCCGACCGGCAGCGCCTGCTCCGGCAGCCGCCGGACATCCTCATCACGACGCCCGAGTCGCTGTACCTCATGCTGACCTCGGCGGCGCGGGAGACCCTGGTGAACGTCGACACCGTCATCGTGGACGAGGTGCACGCGGTCGCGTCGTCGAAGCGCGGGGCGCACCTCGCCGTGTCGCTCGAGCGGCTCGACGACCTGCTCGACAAGCCGGTGCAGCGCATCGGGCTGTCCGCGACGGTGCGTCCGGCGGAGGAGGTCGCCCGGTTCCTCGGCGGCCGTGCGCCGGTCACGATCATCGCCCCGCCCGCGCAGAAGACGTTCGACCTGCGGGTCGTCGTGCCCGTCGACGACATGACCGAGCTCGGCGCTCCCCCGGTCGGGGCCGACGCCACCGAGTCGCCGACCAACGGCTCGATCTGGCCGCACGTCGAGGAACGCGTGGTCGACCTCGTCGAGGAGCACCGGTCGACCATCGTGTTCGCGAACTCGCGGCGCCTGGCCGAACGCCTGACCGCCCGGCTCAACGAGATCCACGAGGAACGGGTCCTCGCGGCGCGGGACGACCGCGAACCGGCGGCCGTCGGGGCTGTCGGTACCGCCGGGACCGTGGGCCCGGTGACGCAGTCGCCCGGCCGTGCGTCCGCGCACGCCCCGGTCGCGCAGCCGAAGCGGCCGCCGGCGCAGGTGATCGGGCAGTCCGGGCAGACGGACGGCGGCGGCTCCGACCCCGCGGTCCCCGTGCTGGCCCGCGCGCACCACGGTTCGGTGTCCAAGGACCAGCGCGCGATCATCGAGGACGACCTGAAGTCCGGGCGGCTGCGCTGCGTCGTCGCGACGAGCTCGCTCGAGCTCGGCATCGACATGGGCGAGGTCGACCTGGTCGTCCAGGTCGAGGCGCCGCCCTCGGTCGCGAGCGGTCTGCAGCGCGTCGGGCGTGCGGGACACCAGGTGGGCGAGATCTCCCGGGGTGTGCTGTTCCCGAAGCACCGCGCCGACCTCGTCAACAGCGCGGTGACCGTCGAGCGGATGGTGTCCGGGCAGATCGAGTCGATCTCGGTGCCCGCGAACCCGCTCGACGTGCTCGCCCAGCACACGGTGGCGGCGGGGGCGATCGACACGGTCGACGTCGAGCACTGGTTCGACCTCGTGCGGCGCAGTGCCCCGTTCAGCTCGCTGCCGCGCTCCGCGTTCGAGGCGACGCTCGACCTCGTCACCGGGCGGTACCCGAGCGACGAGTTCGCCGAGCTGCGCCCCCGCTTGGTGTGGGACCGCGTGCACGGCACCCTGACCGGTCGCCCCGGCGCACAGCGGCTCGCGGTGACCAGCGGCGGGACGATCCCGGACCGTGGCATGTTCGGCGTCTTCATGGTCGGCGAGAAGGCATCGCGCGTCGGTGAGCTCGACGAGGAGATGGTCTACGAGTCCCGCGTCGGCGACGTGTTCGCCCTCGGGGCGACGAGCTGGCGCATCGAGGAGATCACGCACGACCGCGTCATCGTCAGCCCCGCGTTCGGGCAACCGGGTCGCGTGCCGTTCTGGAAGGGCGACGGCATCGGCCGGCCCGCCGAACTCGGCCGCGCCACCGGGGCCTTCGTGCGCGAGGTCGACGGCGCCTCCGACGAGGACGCCCGCGCCAGGGTCGCCGCCGGCGGACTCGACGAGCGCGCCGTGACGAACCTGCTGACCTTCCTGCGCGACCAGCGCGAGGCGACCGGGCACGTGCCGAACGACACGACGCTGCTCGTCGAGCGGTTCCGCGACGAGCTCGGTGACTGGCGGCTCATCCTGCACTCGCCGTACGGCATGCAGGTGCACGCGCCGTGGGCCCTGGCGGTCGGCGCGCGACTCCGCGAGCGGCACGGCATCGACGGCGACGCGATGGCGGCCGACGACGGCATCGTCGTGCGCATCCCCGAGACCGACGCCGAACCCCCTGGTGCCGACCTGTTCGTGTTCGAGCGCGACGACCTCGAGGCACTCGTGACCGACGAGGTGGGCGGCTCGGCGCTGTTCGCCGCCCGGTTCCGCGAGTGCGCGGCGCGGGCGCTCCTGCTCCCGCGCCGGAACCCGGGGCAGCGGTCCCCGCTCTGGCAGCAACGGCAGCGGGCGTCGCAGCTGCTCGACGTCGCCCGGAAGTACCCGTCGTTCCCGATCGTGCTCGAGACCGTGCGCGAGGTGCTGCAGGACGTGTACGACGTGCCGGCGCTGCTCGGCATCTCCGACCAGATCGCCGAACGGAGCATCCGGCTGGTCGAGCGCGAGACCGAGCAGCCGTCGCCGTTCGCCCGGTCGATCCTGTTCGGCTACGTCGCGGCCTTCATGTACGAGGGCGACTCCCCGCTGGCCGAACGCCGAGCGGCGGCGCTGTCGCTCGACTCGACGCTGCTCGGCGAGCTGCTCGGTCGGGCGGAGCTCCGCGAGCTCCTCGACCCGACCGTCATCGACACGGTCGAGCGCGACCTGCAGCGGCTGTCGCCCGACCGCCGCGCGCGGGACGCCGAGGGTGTCGTCGACGTGCTCCGCCTGGTCGGGTCGCTCGACGTCGCCGAGGTGACGGCGCGCAGCTGGCTCGCCGACGAGGCCGACCAGCAGGCCGCGGTCGCGACGGTGCAGACGACCCTCGAGGCCCTGGAGCGCGACCGCCGCGTGCTCTCGTTCAGCCAGGCCGGCACGACGCGGTGGTCGGTCATCGAGGACGCGTCACGCCTCCGGGACGCCATCGGGGTCCCGCTGCCGATCGGCGTCCCCACCGCGTTCGTCGAACCCGTGGCCGACCCGCTCGGCGACCTCGTCGGCCGGTACGCCCGGTCGCACGGGCCGTTCTCGCTGCCCGACGCCGCCGCCCGACTCGGGCTCGGGGTCGCCGTCGTGCAGGACACCCTGCGCCGCCTGGTCGCCGACCGACGCGTCGTCGAGGGTGAGTTCCGTCCCGACCGCCAGGGCGCCGAGTGGTGCGACGCCGAGGTCCTCCGACGCATCCGCACGAAGTCACTCGCGGCGCTCCGGCACGAGGTCGAACCGGTCTCCCCGGACACCCTGGCGCGGTTCCTGCCGGCGTGGCAGCACGTGCACACGCCGGGCACCCGTGGCGGGCTGCGCGGGGTCGACGGCGTGCTCCAGGTCATCGACCAGCTCGCCGGGGTCGCCCTGCCGGCCAGCGCGTGGGAGACGCTCGTGCTGCCGTCCCGCGTCACCGACTACTCGACGAGCATGCTCGACGAGCTCACGGCCACGGGCGAGGTGCTGTGGTCCGGCGGCGGCACCCTGCCCGGCAACGACGGCTGGATCCGCCTGCACCTCGCCGACACCGCCGGGACGACCCTCGCCGAACCGGCCGGCGACGAGACGACCGAGCTCCAGCGCGACGTGCTCGGTGCGCTCGCGGGCGGTGGCGCGTACTTCTTCCGGCAGCTCGGCCAGGCCGTCGGCAGCACCGACGACCAGGCCCTGACCACGGCCCTCTGGGACCTCGTCTGGGCCGGCCAGATCACGAACGACACCTTCGCACCGCTCCGGGCGATGCTCGGCGGTCGTGCGAAGAGCACGAGTGCCCCGCGGACCCGCGCCTACCGGGGTCGCCGCCGCCCGACGCTGCCGTCGCAGTCCGGGCCGCCCTCGGTCGGCGGTCGCTGGTCGTTGCTCCCGCTCGCCGAGTCCGACGCCACCGTGCGCGCCGCGGCGACGGCCGAGCAGCTGCTCGAGCGCTACGGCGTCGTGACCCGGGGAGCCGTGCAGGTCGAGGGCGTGCGCGGCGGGTTCGCGGGCGTCTACCGGGTGCTGAGCCGCTTCGAGGAGTCCGGTCGTGCACGGCGCGGGTACTTCGTCGAGGGACTCGGCGCCGCACAGTTCGCGACGGGACCGACGGTCGACCGGATGCGGACGTACGCCCGCGACCTCGACGACGAGGCCCGCCCGGACCGCGACCACGACCGCAGCGCGCTCACCCTCGCCGCGACCGACCCCGCGAACCCGTACGGTGCGGCGTTGCCGTGGCCCTCCGACGACGCCCCGGCGCCGCAGGACGACGCCGACCAGGCCGTCGCCGGTGGTGGGGCGGCTGGCACCTCGCCGAGCACGTCGTCCTCCGGCGCGGCTGCGCGCGCGGTGACCGGCTCCTCCGCCGGCGGGACCACCGGCGGGCGCGGACACCGGCCGGGGCGCAAGGCGGGCGCGCTCGTCACGACCGTCGACGGGCGGCTCGCCGTCTACGTCGAGCGCGGCGGGAAGTCGGTGCTGACCTTCACGGACGACCCGGCCGACCTCGCCGCGGCCGCCGCGTCGATCGCCGCCGTGGTGCGCTCCGGGCTGAAGAAGCTCGCGGTCGAGCGGGTGGACGGGGACTTCGTGCTCGAGACCCCCCTCGGGTCGGCGCTGCGCGAGGCGGGGTTCACGGCGACCCCGCAGGGACTGCGGCTCCGTGTCTGAGGCGACGCACGCCGCGCGGGAGCGCCGCGCACACGCGATCGACGGGGCCGGACCGACCCGCGCATCCAGGCCGCGCCGCGCGCACTCGACCGACCGGACCGGGCCGACCCGCGCCTCCCGGCCGCGCCGCGCGCACGCGACCCGCGGGACCGACCCGACCACCCGCCGTCCCACACCGACCACTCCGGGGGTGCTCCGTGCCCGAGGGTGACACCGTGTTCCGCGCGGCCCGACGCCTGCACACCGCGCTCGCGGGCAAGGTGCTGACTCGCTCCGACTTCCGTGTGCCGGCGTACGCGACGCTCGACCTCGTCGGCCGCACCGTCGACGAGGTGGTCCCCCGCGGCAAGCACCTGCTCCACCGGATCGGCGACCTGACCGTGCACTCGCACCTCAAGATGGAGGGTCGGTGGGACGTCTACGCGCCCGGCGAACGCTGGCGCCGGCCGGCGCACCAGGCGCGCGCGGTCCTCGACGCGGAGGACGTCTCGACCGTCGGCTTCACGCTCGGCGTCCTCGAGGTCGTGCCGCGCGACCAGGAGTCCGAGGTCGTCGGGCACCTCGGGCCGGACCTGCTCGGTCCGGACTGGGACGCCGACGTCGCGCTCGCGAACCTCACGGCCGACCCCGCGCGGCCCGTCGGCCTGGCGTTGCTCGACCAGCGGGTGCTCGCCGGGCTCGGCAACGTCTACCGCAACGAGCTCTGCTTCCTGTGCGGGGTGCTGCCCACGCGACCGGTCGGCCAGGTTCCGGACCCGGCACGGGTCATCGCGTTGGCGAGCCGGCTCATCCTGGCGAACCGGGACCGGAACGCCCGCGTGACGACCGGCGTCGACCGGCCCGGACGACGGTTCTGGGTGTACGGCCGGGCGGGCAAGCCGTGCCTGCGGTGCGGGACGCCGATCCGGCACGGCGAGCTCGGCGACTCCGAGCTGACGCTGCGGGACACCTACTGGTGCCCGCGCTGCCAGACCTGAGGATCGCGTCCCGGGACGGCGCGGGCACGGCCGGGAGGCGCGGTGCCGGTCCGGCGAACGGGTCGCGTCGGCAGGTCGGTCGCCTCGTCGCGGGCGGACGGTCGGATCAGCGGTCGGCGGCCTCGACGACGCAGCTCTCGACGCGCTTCGCCGCGTCGGAGTCCTCGCTGAAGGAGTCGGGCGCCGGGGAGGCCGAGCGGCTCTCGTCGGCGGTCGCGTCCTTCGCCGCGGAGTTCACCGCGTAGAGCTCCCCGTCGAACCCGTCCTTCGTCGGGTCCTCGGTGGTCGCCCAGACCGTGACCTCGTCGTCGTTCGCGTCCTTGCTGTCGGACGGGACGATGGATGCGCCGAGGTACCAGCCGCCGTCGGCCTTCGTCACGTTCGCGAACTCGGTGGTGTCGTGCGGGCCGACCGCCGTGCCGATCGCGTCGACCGCGGCGCTGGAGGCGACCCCGCAGTCCGACGCCGACTGCGACTTCTCCTCGGAGCCCGGGACCTTGCCGACCGGGTCGATGTTCTGCGCGCCGCCGGGGTCGCACGCCGTGAGCAGCAGCGCGATGGTGGCGGCACCGAGCAGCGCCGTGGTGGTCTTCGCTCGCAGGTTCATGGGCCGGACGGTAGGCGCACGGGGGTGTGCGGTGCCGCAGACCGTCCGGGAAGCGAACGCCGCCCGGGTCACCGCAGCCGGGGGAGGCAGCGTCGGCGGGTGCGCGCGGCGGAGTGTCGCCGCTCGCACCCGCCGA
>Ga0308161_1006210_pt1 | contig 10200 bp, 11 predicted proteins | sample PhyFR2_FD_201034 | JGI IMG/M metagenome (GOLD analysis project Ga0308161, IMG submission 201034) | Phyllosphere microbial communities from UC Gill Tract Community Farm, Albany, California, United States - DLSLF.R2 | ecosystem: Host-associated > Plants > Phyllosphere > Unclassified | place: USA...
ACGTCTTCTCGTCGGGCACCGGAGCGGATCTTGTCGACGGCGGCCTGAGGGGCTCGACCGAAGACCTTGAACAGATTCTTGGCGGAGAGAGCGGGCGCCGCGGTTGCGGGCGGCGCGGAGGCAGGCGGATGGGTCACTGTGTGCACCTCAGCGGCCTCGGGTGGCCGCAGCGGTCACGCCCGGGTGGCAGCCGTCGGCGCTCTCCGGGGGTGGAGCACGTCAGCGTCGGATATCGGATCCGACGCTCAGGCCGCCGACCGTACGCTCGCCGGGCCGACTCCCCCGAGTCGTCACCGGCGACCGCGGACTGGTCTGGTGGGCGGTCCGGAATCGGACCTCCACCAACGTTTCACGGTGATGGAATCCCTGGCAAATCGCCCGTGAGCTTGCGGTCTCGGTTGCCCTGTGGCACGCGTGCGCGTGTGGGGGAGACGCTGATGACACCTACGACGGCCGACGCCGCGATGCCGGCCCGGGCGTGTCGCCGACCCTTGCGCGCCTCCGCGGCGAGGGAGGAACGCGTCAGTCGGCGTCCGGCTGCGCTGCGGCCGACCGGTGGTGACGGATGACCTCGGCCACGACGAAGTTGAACCACTTCTCCGCGAACGCGGGATCGAGGTCGGCCTGCTCGGCCAATTGCATGAGCCGCGCGATCTGCTGCTCTTCGCGAGAGGGGTCGGATGCCGGCATCCCGTGCTTCGCCTTGAGGACGCCGACCTGCTTGGTGCAGCGGAAGCGCTCCGCCAACAGGAAGATCAGGGCGGCGTCGATGTTGTCGATACTGCCGCGGAGCCCCTGCAGAATCGTCGAAGGATCGGCCTCGGTCATGTGTCCTCCTCAATCGCTCCGACCCTACCGGTCGACGCAGGCGCCCGAGGACGACTCCCAGGGAGTCCTACAGTGTGAGCATGAGCCGATCCACGCGCCCCGACCCCACCGCCGAAGGCGCAGACGCCGGGGCCGCGACCTCGCGCGACAAGCCGGTCTGGTCCGCACTCTCACGCCCCTACGCCGCCGGGTTCTTCCTGACCCTCGGCGGCTTGACGGCGATCCTGCTCGGACTCGCCCTGTCGAACCTCTCGACGGTCCTCGTCTACATCGCGATCGCCCTGTTCGTGGCCCTGGCCCTCGACCCGCTCGTGCGCTTCCTCGTGCGCCGTGGGCTCGCACGCGCGTGGTCGATCGTGATCGTGTTCGGCGGACTCGCCGTCATCCTCGCCGGCGCCCTGTGGTTGCTCATCCCGCCGGTGGTGCGCCAGATCGAGCAGTTCGTCGGCAACATCCCGACCTTCGTGAACGACCTCATCGACAGCGACGCCGTGCGGTGGGTCGAGAACAACTTCGGCGACAGCCTGGGTGACGTCCTCAAGGAGGTGCAGGGCTTCGCCACGAACCCCGCCAACATCGCCGCGATCGGCGGTGGCCTCCTGCAGGTCGGTGTGAGCATCGGCACCTTCATCTCGGGCGCGATCATCGTTCTCGTCTTGAGCCTGTACTTCTTGGCATCCCTGCCGAAGATGAAGAACTCGCTCGTGCGCCTGACCCCCGCCCGCAGCCGCGAGACGGTCGCCGACATGACGGGCCAGATCACCGACTCGGTCGGTGGCTACCTCGCCGGCATGGTCGTGCTGGCGTTGTGCAACGCGGTCTTCGTCTTCATCGTCCTGACGATCCTCGGCCAGCCCTTCGCGGCGCTGCTCGCCGCGCTCGCTTTCGGCATCACGCTCATCCCGCTGGTGGGCTCGGTGCTGTTCTGGGCGACCGCGACGGTCTTCACACTCATCGTCAGTCCAACCTCCGGACTCATCTTCGCCATCGTCTATCTGGTGTACATGCAGATTGAGGCATATCTCCTCACGCCCCGCGTGATGAACCGCACGATCTCGATCCCGGGTGCCCTCGTCGTGATCGGCGCTCTCGTCGGTGGCACGCTGCTCGGCTTGCTCGGAGCGCTTGTGGCGATCCCCGTGACCGCCTCGGTCCTGCTGATCGTCAAGCAGATCGTCATCCCGCGACAGGATGCCAAGAAGTAGAGCGGCGCGGCGCCGCCGCCACGCATAAACGCTCTCCGCGCGCAAAAACACGCTGCCCTCGCGTTTCCGAGCGCGGATCGCGTTTATGCGCGTTCGTAAGCCCGACACCCGGCGCGGCCTGGATGCCGGACCGTGCCGCCCAGCGGTATCGCTCCCCCACGCATAAACGCTCTTCGCGCGCAGAAACACGCCGTGCTCGCGTTTCCGAGCGCGGATCGCGTTTATGCGTGCTCGACGCGCGTGATGGGCACCGCCGGCGGATCCTCGCCGAGCCCCGGATGCCGGGCCGTGCCGCGCAGCGGTACCGCTCCCCCACGCAGAAACGCTCCCCGCGCGCAGAAACACGCTGTCCTCGCGTTTCCGGGCGCGGATCGCGTTTATGCGTGCTCGATGCGCGTGCTGGGCACCGCCGGTGGACCCTCGCCGCGTGACGCCCCACGCCGAGACGCCGCGCTCGTGAACGCCGAACCCCGCGCAGACGAGCGCGGGGCGCATTCGCGCGCGGGACGCATCCGCGCGCGGCCCGCACGCACCCGCTCAGCGCATCGGCAGCATGCGCGTCGGCGACGGCGACGGGGTGCGGTGTCGAACCCGGCCCGGGATACCGGTGCGGGTGTCGAGCGGCAGCGACACGATCTCGTCCGCGAGCTGGCCCGCCACGAGCAGCGTGTCGTCGACGACCACGTGATGTCGGGGCCAGTGCGTCCCCGTCTCGGCGAGAGCGAGCAGCTGCAGCTCCTCACCGTGACCGCGGACCGACAGCACACCCACCGTGTCGCTGCCGCGGACCCCGGCGTAGATCGTGGCCCCGTCACGGCTGGCCGAGAGCTCGGCGGCCGTGTCGGTGTCGAGGGTGCCGAGAAGCGGTTGGCCCGAGAGCACGTGCCAGCGCCCGGCGCGGTCGGCCCCCAGGACGAAGACCTCGCAGCTGAGCTCGGTCACGACGTATAGATGACCCGAAGGATGCCAGAGCCCGTGCCGCGGACCGCTGCCCTTCGGGAGGACGACCTCTTGCACGAGACGCAGGCCGTCGTCGACCTGGCGCCAGAACCGCACGAGGTCGAAACCCATGTCGGTCGTCGCGATGAGACCTCCGGGAAGGAACACCGCCTGGTGGGCTCGCGAGACGCGTGCCCCGGCGGCGGCCTCTTCGGACTCCGCGTCGGTGAGGGGGACGTCGTAGTCCGGGACGAGGTGGGAGTACTCGTCACCCGCGGCCTCTCGGAGCGCGCGAGCGGCCGCCGCGAGGTCGGGGACGACGGCGCCCGACACCCGGGCACCGGTGGAGATGCTGCCCTGCTCGGACGAGGATCCGTGGGGGTCGCCAGCTTCGGCGCAGATCACCGGGCGCGACGGTCGGCCCTGTGCGTCCAGCGCCATGCGGACGATGCGTCCGTCGCCCCAGCAGCTCGCGATCAAGAACGACGCGTCGGGCGAGACTGCGACGTGGCAGACCGCACCGCCGGCCTCGACGGGCGGGCCGAGGGGCGTCAACCGCGTATCGCTCGTACGGCGGAATGCCTGGACGGTGCCGTCGAACTCGACGGCGGCGTACACGATGTCGTCGTTGGAGGGGTGGGCGGCCACCCACGACGGCGACCCGGGTACCTCGGCCGCGGTCGCGACCATGCCGAGGGGGCCATGGGCACCGAGCGCGTCGCGCTCCCCCGCCTGCAGGATGCCGATGCCCTCCGCCGACCCGGTGTCGGGGGCGTAGGCGCCGACCCAGAAACGCATCAGTCGATCAGGTCGTGACGCACGATCACCTGGTCGCGGGCCGGGCCCACGCCGATGACGGAGATGCGCGTGCCGCTCATCTTCTCGAGCGCCAGCACGTAGTCCTGCGCGTTCTGCGGCAGGTCGTCGAACGTGCGGGCCGTGGAGATGTCTTCACTCCAACCGGGGTAGTACTCGAGGATCGGCTTCGCGTGGTGGAAGTCGGTCTGGTTCACCGGCAGGTCGTCGAACCGCTCGCCGTCGACGTCATAGGCGACGCACACCGGGATCTGCTCGAGACCGCCGAGGATGTCGAGCTTGGTCAGCACGAGGTCGGTGATGCCGTTGATGCGCGTCGCGTACCGCGTGATGGGAGCGTCGTACCAGCCGACCCGGCGGGGGCGACCCGTGGTCGTGCCGAACTCGAAGCCCCGTGAGCGCAGCCAGTCGCCGCTCTCGTCGAACAGCTCGGTCGGGAACGGACCCGAGCCGACGCGCGTCGTGTACGCCTTGACGATGCCGACGATCCGGTCGAGCCGATTGGGGCCCACTCCGGAACCCGTCGATGCCCCGCCGGCCGTCGCAGAGGACGAGGTGACGAAGGGGTAGGTGCCGTGGTCGACGTCGAGCATGGTCGCCTGCCCGCCCTCGAAGACGACGACGTCGCCCGCTTCGAGCGCGTCGTTGAGCAGCAGTGACGTGTCGGCGACCATGGGACGCACGCGCTCGGCGTACGCCAGCAGGTCTTCGACGATCTCGTCGGCCGTGATCGAACGACGGTTGAAGATCTTCACCAGCAGGTGGTTCTTCTGGTCGAGCGCCCCTTCGACCTTCTGCCGCAGGATGTTCTCGTCGAAGAGATCCTGCACGCGGATGCCGACGCGGTTGATCTTGTCGGCGTAGGCCGGACCGATTCCACGACCGGTGGTGCCGATCATGCGCTTGCCGAGGAAGCGTTCGGTGACCTTGTCGAGGGTGCGGTGGTACTGCGTGATGATGTGCGCGTTGGCGCTGATCTTGAGGCGGCTCGTGTCGAGGCCGCGCGCGTTGAGGGCCTCGAGCTCGTTGAAGAGCACCTCGAGGTCGACGACGACCCCGTTGCCGATCACGGGGGTGACCCCCGGAGACAGGATGCCGCTGGGCAGCAGGTGCAGCGCGTACTTCTCGTTACCGATGACCACGGTGTGCCCGGCGTTATTGCCGCCGTTGAACTTCACCACCCAGTCGGTTCGTTCACCGAGCAGATCGGTGGCCTTGCCCTTACCTTCGTCGCCCCACTGGACGCCGACGATCACGATTCCGGGCATGTGCGCTCCTCGCGTCTGATTCCGGCGGTACACCCCATCCTATCGAGCGGGTGCGACACGCCCCGCGCGAAAGCTGCGGACCCGAGGTGCGCGTGATGTCGCGCCACGCGATCGACGCGCGCGCGGAGCCGGTGCGAGCACCGGGGCATGCATCAAGACGAGGAAAGTCCCACCGTGGATGCGGATCGCGCGGCCTCCGCGGGCACAGCCACCGACAAGAAGGGGTCACAGGGACGTGAACCGCCGGTAGTCGGTCAAGAGTTCGTCATCAGCCGTGCGTTTTACGCAAAGCATCCGCGCACCTTCACCCGGCCAGGCTGTCGAAATGTCGCGCGAGCACCCTCTCGGCGTCGTCGCCAGGGTCGCGGGAAGCGTTCCACAACAGGTGAAGCGCGAGGCCGTCGAGGAGCGCGTGGAGCCGAGCCGTCTCGAGATCCAGATCGACGTCGGCTGCCAGCAGGCCCGCCTCCGACATGCCTCCCAGCGCCGCCGCGCACACGCGACCGACACCGTCATGGAGGTCTCTCGCATGTGCCCGCATGGTTTCGTCCGTCTCGGCCAGCCGGCTCAGCTGCACCTGCACGACGAGTTCGGTCCGCCGCACGTCGTCGAGAGGGAGGAGCTCCTTCATCGCCTGCAGAGCGCGCTCTCGGGCGGTGCCCGTCACAGCGCTCAGCCGGGTCGTGACGGCGTGGCGTATCCGTTCGAAGCAGAACTGGCGCAGAGCGTCTTGCGTCGCGAACGCGCGCCGCAGGGATGCGGTGGCGATCCCGGCTTCATCTGCGACTTTCCTCACCGAGAGTCCGGTCAGGCCCTCGCGTTCCAGAACCCGGAACGCGGCCGCCGCGATCTCGTCGTTGCGGGCGTCATGGTCGATGAGGCGGGGCATAGTTCATCTTGCCTCCGCCGAGCGGGCACGTTTCGGCCAGAGGGAGTAACTGATCGCCCAGAGCAGGTCGACGACGACGATGACTCCGAGGACGGGGAAGATGCCGAGCAACTCGGCCGTGCGGGCGGGATCGGCGACCACGACGATGAGCCCCCCGAGGATGGCGGCCGTGATCACGGCGGCGAGGAGCGTACGGGCCACGTCTTTCCAGCAGGCGACCGCGTACGCCGCGCCCGTCAGCGGTGCCGGCCGCGGCACCCCACGAAAGCGCGCGGCGAATCTGGCATCCATCCACCCGATCATGCGGTGTCCGTACGCAATGGATATCCCGATGTAGAGACCGGCCAGGCCGTGGTGCCAGGAAGCGGTTCCTCCACGGAGAAGATCGACCGTCACGAGCACCAGCAGGACCACGTCGATGATCGGAGCGGCGATCAGCAGGGCTCCTCCGAGCCTGGGGCGGCGGAGGACGTATCGAGCGGTCAGGCCCGCGACGATCGCAATCCAGAAAGCCACCTCGCAGACGAGGATTGCCACCAGGATCATGAGCGCCTTTCTGGCATCTTTGCATTGTTAGCACGAGCGTACTAAATAAAAGGCGCACTTCGCGACCCGAACAATGCAGCCGGCGTGTTGAAGGACGCCCCAGACGATGGGGACGCGAGGCCGCGAGAGCCGAGACGCGACGGCCGTCGCAACCCCTCCCCGCGGCATCCGGGCTCTGATTAGCCTGGGTCGATGCAGAGATCGCGCGGATGGGCGACCGGGTGGAACGCGGCGCGCGTGACCGTCGCCGTGCTCATCCTCGTCGCGGTGGGAGCACAGTTCGCATCGTCGACGGCCGAGGCCGTTGCGCGCGGCCGCGATGTCGCGACGGTGGTCGCCAACTTCTTCAGCTTCTTCACGATCCTCTCCAACGTCTCGTCCGCGATCGTGATCGCGTGGCTCGGCGCCCGTTTCTTCGCGCGCGGCCGTCGTGTCGAGGTCGATCCGCCCGCCCTGGCGACGGCCCTCGCGTTCGTGTCGACCTACATGATCGTCACCGGCATCGTCTACAACCTGCTGCTACGCGGCATCCCCCTGCAGCCTGAGACGGTCGCCTGGTCGAACGAGATCATGCACGTGTGGGGCCCGCTCTTCCTGCTCTTGGACGTGCTCCTCGGACCCGGCCGGAGGCGCCTGCCCTGGTCGGCGGCATTCGCGGCAGCGATCTTCCCGATCGCCTGGATCGTGTACACGCTGCTGCGCGCGCCGCTCATCACCAACCCGACGACCGGCGCGCCCTTCTGGTACCCCTACCCGTTCCTCGATCCGAGTACCGGGGGATGGGGCAGCGTCGCGGTCTACATCGTGGTCATCGCCGTGGCCATCATCGCTCTCGCCTTCGGCGTCGTCGCGATCGGTCGGGCACGCGGCATCCGGAGACCGCTCCTCTCCGACGTCGGGGCAGACGTCCGTGGACGTCACGCCACCGGCCGCCGGTGAGAAGCGTCCGACGGGGAAGGTCGACACGATCAGCCTGGACGGTGAGCGCGCGGCAGGGCCAGAGCACGTGACCACAACACGGACATCTCCTCGGCCACGAGCCCGGATGCCACGAGCACACCGCCGTGGCGGGGGAAGAGCGATCGGCGACCGTCCTCGTCGCGCACCTCGGCTCCGGCCTCGTGAGCGATGAGCACCGCGGCGAGGTGATCGATCGGGCTGAACCGGTGCACCAGGGCGGCGCATCCGCGGCCGGCGGCCGGCCCGAGGAGCGTCAAGGTTCCCGAGCCCATGACGCGGAGCGTGCAGAATGCCGCGGTGAGCGAGAGCGCGAGGGCGTCCATTCCGGGCCAGGGCTCGTGGCCCGCCAGCTCGGTGCCGACCACTCCCCCGCGCAGTCCCGCGCGCTCGGGCAGGCGCAGCGGCATGCCATCGCGGCGAGCGCCCTGCCCGGCGACCGCATCGAACACCGCGTTCTGCCACGGCTCTGCCACGACGCCGACGAGCGGCTGATCGTCGACAGCGAGCGCGAGCGAGAAGGCGGTCCAGGGAACGCCGTTGGCGAGATTGGTGGTTCCATCGACGGGATCGAGGTACCAGGTCGGTACACCGGTTCTCGCACTGCCCCCGTACTCCTCCCCGACGAACGCATGGTCGGGGAAGCGGCCCAGCACGACCTCGCGCACCCTCCTTTCGATCGCGCGATCGAGTTCGGTGACGAGGTCGGCCGGATGCGCTTTGGCGTGCACCGCCGTCACCCGGTACGCACGCGTCTGGTCGATCGCCCATCGCGCCAGCTCCAGGGCCAGTTCGTGGGCCGCCGACAGATCTGACGGGTTCATCGTCTCGGCTCCTTCGTCGCGGATGCCGATCGCGCAGCGATCATCGCCTGCAGTCGATCGAGGCGGTTGGTGGTGATCGTGTCGATTCCGAGCTCGATCGCCCGGGCGAGGTCGCTCTCGTCGTCGATCGTCCATGCGGTCACCGGCAGGCCCAGGTCGTGAACGGCTTCCACGAACCGGCGGTCGACGAGGGGAAACGGCGCGTTGATGAGAACCGGCGACAACTCCTCCAGGTCGAGTGCCACCGGAGGCTGCTCGTGGGCCCACGGAAGCCAGATACGCGCGTCGGCGTCCCTCTCACGCAACAGCCGCATGGCCGCGAGGTCGCCGCACCAGTCGACGACGACGCCCGAGGCCGCAACGACCGCATGGGCCGCGGCGGCCGGGCGCACGGCATCCATGTCGATCACCAGGCGGCTGTCGGCGTCGACGAACAGCGGCAGCACCTCGGCGAGGAGGGGCGGGCGGTGGTCGGCGTCGCCGAAGGCCGCCAGCTCGGCGGTGCGCACCGTCTCGATCTCGCGCGGGTCTCCCCACAACCGGGCGAGGGTGGGGTCGTGCAGCACGACCACGTCGCCGTCGGCGGTGAGCCGCACGTCGATCTCGACGACGGCCGCGCCCTTGGCGAGGGCCGACCGCACCGCCGGAAGGGTGTTCTCGCGCAGGGTCCACGAGTCTCCGCGGTGCGCGCAGGCGCGGGGCCCGGCGGGACGCGTCATGCCGTCACTCCCGCCCGGCGCTCGACGAGACGACCGTCGCGGTACACGAGCGCCGAGGCGATCGACGCGTACCCGCCCGCTCCGACCTGGGGCGGCACCCCCGGCACGAAGGCGTCGAGGGTCGCGTCGTCGCGGCGCAGCCGCACCCGGTGGAAGTGGCCGTGCGGCACGACGCGCTCGACGCGCGCCGGCCGCGCGCCGGGCCGGGCGTCGAGCGTGAAGACGACGTCTTCGGGCCGCACTCCCACGACGGCGGACCCCTCGACGATGCCGACGCCGTCGAACTCGCCCTCGATCCGGTTGAGCGATCCGATGAAGGTCGCGACGAACTCGGTCGCGGGCCGCTGGTACAGCTCTCCGGGCGCGCTGAACTGCTCGACGCGACCCGCGTTCATCACGGCCACGCGATCCGAGATCGACAGGGCCTCTTCCTGGTCGTGCGTCACGACGACCGTGGTGATGCCGAGCCTCTGCTGCAGGTCGCGGATCTCTTCGCGCACCTTGACTCGCAGTTTCGCGTCGAGGTTGCTGAGCGGCTCGTCGAGCAGCAGCACCTCGGGCTCCTGCACGAGCGCACGGGCCAGGGCGACGCGCTGCTGCTCACCGCCCGAGATACGCGGCGGGCGCGAGTCGCGGTGGTGCAGCAGGTTCACCAGCTGCAGCACGGCGTCGACGCGCTCGATGATCTCGGCGCGCGGGAGGCGGCGCAGCCGCAGCGGATAGGCCACGTTCTTGGCCACGGTCATGTGCGGCCACAGCGCGTAGTTCTGGAACACCATCGCGCTCGGTCTCTTGTCGGGCCCGAGCCGGGTCACGTCGCGGCCCGCCATCTCGATGCCGCCCGCGTCAGGGGCGAGGAAGCCGGCGATCATGCGCAAGGTCGTCGTCTTGCCGCATCCCGACGGCCCGAGCAACGACACGAGCTCGCCCCGCTGCACCGTGAGATCGAGGTCGTCGATGATGGTCCGCCCGCCCAGGGTCTTGCGCAGCGAGGTGAGACGCAGCCCCTCGGAGGGGTCGGAGGCGCCCGCGGGGGCGACAGAGGTCGGATCGACCGCGATGGTCACAGCATGCTCCTTCATTTGAGCTGGAATCCTTCGGCCAGCTGACCGCCCATCACGTGCTTGCGCACGGCGAGCAGCAGCACCACCGAGGGGATGGCGAGCAGGATCGAGAACACGGCGGCGACCTGCTTGGGGAAGTTGAGGA
>Ga0308161_1006212_pt1 | contig 10197 bp, 8 predicted proteins | sample PhyFR2_FD_201034 | JGI IMG/M metagenome (GOLD analysis project Ga0308161, IMG submission 201034) | Phyllosphere microbial communities from UC Gill Tract Community Farm, Albany, California, United States - DLSLF.R2 | ecosystem: Host-associated > Plants > Phyllosphere > Unclassified | place: USA...
GCAAGATCGCTCGCAACGAGCAGCGCAAGGTCATCGTCGAGCGTTACGCAGAGCGTCGCGCCGAGCTGAAGAAGACCCTGGTCGACCCGAACGCCACCGACGAGGCCCGCGAGGCCGCACGCGTCGGACTGCAGAAGCTGCCGCGCAACGCGTCGCCGGCTCGCGTGCGTTCGCGCGACGTCATCGACGGCCGCCCCCGCGGTGTCCTCACGAAGTTCGGCATCTCGCGTGTCCGCTTCCGTGACATGGCACACCGTGGCGAGCTGCCGGGTGTCACCAAGTCGAGCTGGTAAGTCTCAGCAGACGAGCCGAAAGGGGCGAGGATCTTCGGATCCTCGCCCCTTTCGCCGTCTCCGCCCGTGTGGCTGTCCCGCTGATGGGCGGACTTCTCCCCGGTCGGCTGATCCTTCGGCCCGAAGTCATCCGCCAACCGGGGATTTCGCCGCCGGACGGGCGGACAGCTCCACCGTCGGACGGGCGGCAGCTTCACCGTCGGACGGGCGGCAGCTCCGTCGCCGTGCGAAGGTGATCTGACACACCTGGATGAGGCGGGCGCGATGGCCATGGATGCGGCGGGCGGCGGCGGGGCGATGGCGGGCTGATGGCGGAGGAGTGGCGGCCAGGTGGCGGCCCGGTGGCGTGGCGGCCGATCGCAGGTGCTGAGGAGCATGGAGAACATGAACACGACACGGATCACCGCTCTGCGCCAGGCGCAGGGATGGACACAGGAACGGCTCGCGAACGAGAGCGGCGTAGGGCTCAGAACCGTGCAGCGGCTGGAGGCCGGGCAGGATGCCAGTCTCGAGACGCTGTCACTGGTCGCGGATGCGCTGCAGGTGCCCGTGCGAGACCTGTTCGCCGAGATCGACGATGAGATGCTCAGCAGTCGTGTCGACTCGCTGCAGCAGCGGGCGGACGAGCAGCAGGCCTCGCGTGATCGGATCGCGCACGCCTGGACGTGGCTGTACGTCGGCGTGGGCATCGTCTGCACCCTGCTCAGCTTCACGTTCTCGTACGGGGTCGTGCTCTTCCTCTCATATTGGGTGGGCGGGTACGCGATCCTCACTGCGCTGCGCCGCATCGTCCTCGAACCCCGACTCGATGCCCGCTATCCGCTCTCGAAGGAGACGCGAACCCGTCGGGCGACGCGCCGAGCAGCAGCGGCAGCGGCAGCAGCGGCAGCGGCCCGCGACGACGACGGCGCACTCTCCGCGACGCCTGTCGAGCCCTGACGCCGCAGCGCCTGCCCCTGCGTCCGGGGAAACTTCTCCGCCGGGCTGGTCCCCCGCGTCATGGGGCGGACTTCTCCCCGGTGGGCGGACTCCCTGGCCGGAGTTCTCCGCCCGTGGGGGAGTTCTCCCCCCTCTGGTCCCCCTCGTCATGGGGCGGACTTCTCCGCGGTGGGCGGACTCCCTGGCCCGATTGCTCCGCCGGTGGGGGAGTTTCCGCCGGTCGGGGAGTTCTCCGCCGGTCGGGGAGGGAGCTATGTCCACGAGAGCTCCTGCACGAGGCGGGCGACCGCGATGTCATTCACAGATGCTGAGATGCACGACCGGGCGGATGCTGCCCCAACGGCATCATCGACGGATGGATGTGGAAGCGGCACTCGGCGAAAGAGGAGGGGTCGCCCGCGTTCGGACCCTGCGGAGAGACGGGGTGACCGAGCATGCACTGCGACGCGCGGTCCGCGAGGGCCGCGTGTTCTCGGTCTGCCGGGGGTGGGTGGCGGTTCGCGGTGCGGATCCGATGCTGGTCGCCGCAGCCAAGCGAGGCGTGGTGATCAGCTGCATCACCCTCTGCGCTCGGAAAGGACTCTGGGTGACGTCGGCACCCGCGGTCCACGTCGCCGCTCCTGCGAAGTCGGGGCATGCGAACTCGGCGCGAGGAGTCGTCCATTGGAGTCGGCCGACCTTTCCGCGAGATCCGGATCTGCTCGAGGACTCGCTCGAGAACGCGCTGATCCTGGTGGCGCGATGCCAGTCGCACGAAGACGCGCTCGCGACCTGGGAGTCGGCGTTGCGACAGCGCGTCGTGGACCCGGATGTGCTTGCGGAGGCGTCGTTGACGCCGCAGGCACGTCGGATGCTGAGCGAGGCGACGCCGTTCGCGGATGCCGGCACCGAGACGATCTTCCGGACGAGACTCGGATGGCTGGACGTGCCGATCGTCCCGCAGGTGTGGATCCTCGGCCACCGGGTGGACTTTCTCATCGGCGAGAGACTCGTCATCCAGATCGACGGCGGACACCACGTCGGGCCGCAGCGATCGAGCGATATCGCCCACGACGCCGAACTGATGCTCCGGGGGTATCACGTGATCCGCATCGGCTACGAGCAGCTGATGCACGGATGGCCTGAGGTGCAGAGCCTGATTCTCGCCGCTGTCGCGCAGCGGCGTCATCTCGCGGCGTGAGGAGCACGGTCTCGGGCGGACTTCTCCCCAGTGGGCTGACCTCCTGGCGCGAGTTCGCCGCCCGTCGGGGAGTTCTCCGCCCGTCGGGGAGCTCGCCGCCCGTCGGACAGCCCTCCGCCTGTGGCGGACTTCTCGCCGTCGGGAGGACGCTGTCGCGCTGTCGTTCCGCCTCACGCCGAGTTCTCCGCCCGTCGGGGAGTTCTCGACCCACGCGGCGAGCCCACGCGGCGAGCCCACGCGGCGCGGACACGCGGAGAGCGGAATCGACGTCTCACGAGTCACATTCGTCACTTCTGCACCACGACACGCCGCCCAAAACCCCAAAACCCGCGAAATGACGCGGAAATGTGGGTGGTCGTTGATACATTCAAGGCGGTCACTCGACCAGGGGCGTCCGCCCCGACACACACAACGATGCGACGGAACACTCGTCGCTGGAGGATGACATGGCTGACAAGTCCATCACCAAGACCGAGCTCGTCGCGAGCATCGCTTCTGCCACCGGCCAGAGCCAGGCCACCGTCTCGGGTGTCCTCGACGCGCTGTTCTCCTCGGTCTCCGACGCTGTTGCCAAGGGCAGCAAGGTCTCGATCCCGGGCTGGATCTCGTTCGAGCAGGTCGCGACCGCGGCTCGCACGGGCCGCAACCCGCAGACCGGTGCCGAGATCAAGATCCCGGCCGGCCACCGCGTCAAGGTGACCGCTGGTTCCAAGCTCAAGGCTGCCGTCAAGTAAGACTGCTCCTGTTCGAAGGCCGCTCCCGATGCGTCGGGGGCGGCCTTCGTGCTCCCGCCACGACAGCGCGGCTTAGGCTTGACGTGTGAGTGCCCGTGTCGCGCAGACCCCGACCCGCTCCGCGTATCGCGCGGCGGGCATCGGTCTGCTGCTCGCGGGCGGTCTGATCGCGGTCGTCGCCGCTCTCGTGATCGGTGGCGGAGCCGCACCGCTGCTGCTGCAGGATCCCGGTCCGTTCGTGCGCTGGGCGACGCCGATCGCCAAGCTGGTCATGAACATCGCCTCGGCGGCGATGCTCGGATCCCTCGTGCTCGCGCTGTTCGCGCTGCGCAGCGAGGAGAAGTCGTTCGACACCGCCCTCAACGTCGCGTCGGCCGGGGCGGCCGTCTTCACGGTCTCCGCCGGCATCGGCGGATTCTTCACCTTCATGGCCGCGTTCAACCCGCAGCTCAGCGCCGAGCGGGAGTTCGGCGAACAGCTCGGCCGGTTCCTGCTCGAGCTGCCGCTGGGGCAGTCCTGGCTGATCACGACGATCATGGGGTCGATCATCACCGTGCTGGCTTTCGCCTGGCGCACCTGGACCCCCACGCTCATCACCGCGCTGCTCGCCGCCGCATCCTTCCTGCCGCTGGCGACGCAGGGGCACTCCGGTGATCTCGCGGGCCACAACATCGCGGTGAACTCGATCCTGCTGCACACGATCGGCGCGGCGGTCTGGCTCGGCGGTCTGCTGCTCGTCGTGATCCTGCGCGATCGCTCGGGCATCCGCACCGCCGACCTGGTGCGTCGCTACTCGAGCCTCGCGATCGCGGCCTTCGTGGTCGTCGCGGTCTCGGGGGTGGCCCGCTCGTTCGTCGCGCTCGGAGACATCTCGCAGCTGTGGACGCCGTACGGCACGATCCTGCTGCTCAAGGTCGTGCTGCTCACAGCCATGGGCCTGTTCGGCGCCTGGTACCGCATCCGTCTGATCCCCCGCCTCGACGGCGCGAACGCATCGCGCTGGTTCTGGATGCTGGTGCTCGGCGAGATCACGCTGATGGGCCTCGCCTCGGGGGCTGCCGCCGCCCTCGCGCGCACACCCCCGCCGACCGGCGAGGAGCAGGCCTTCGTGCAGACTCCCGCCGAGAACCTCACGCGCTCCCCGCTGCCGCCCGAGTTCACGATCGACCGCTGGTTCACCGCCTGGGACATCGACGTGCTCTGGCTGGTCGCCGTCGGCTTCGGCCTGTTCCTCTACCTGGCGGGTGTGCGCCGGCTGCGTCGCCGCGGCGACCGCTGGCCGATCCATCGCACGGTGTTCTGGGTGCTGGGCATGCTGCTGCTGCTCTGGGTCACGGGCGGGCCGATCAACGCCTACCAGGAGTACCTGTTCAGCGTGCACATGCTCGGGCACATGATGCTGTCGATGGCGATCCCGCTGCTGCTCGTCTCGGGAGCACCGATCACCCTGGCGCTGCGTGCGATCCACAAGCGCGACGACGGCACGCGCGGCGGACGCGAGTGGATCATGTGGGCGGTGCACTCCCCGTTCTCGCGGGTGGTCACGCATCCGTTCGTCGCGGCGGGCATCTTCATCCTGTCGCTGTGGGCCTTCTACTTCACCGATCTGGTGCGCTGGTCGATGTACGAGCACCTCGGTCACGAGTGGATGGTCGCGCACTTCCTGATCTCGGGCTACCTGTTCGTGATGAGCCTGGTGGGCGCGGACCCCGTGCCCTACCGGCTGCCGTACCCCGGGCGGCTCATCACGCTCATCGCGATCATGGCCATGCACGCGTTCTTCGGTGTCGCGATCATGATGCAGGAGGGGCTGATGGTCGCGGACTGGTTCGGCTCGATGGGGCGCACCTGGGGTCCCTCGCCGATGGATGACCAGTACATCGGTGGTGGCATCGCGTGGTCGATCGGTGAGATCCCGACACTGATCCTCGCGATCACCGTCGCGATCCAGTGGAGCCGCAGCGACACCAAGCTGCAGAAGCGCCGGGATCGGCACGCGGACCGCACCGGCGAGGCCGAGCTCGAGGAGTACAACGCGAAGCTCGCGGCCCTCGCCGAGCGCGACCGCCGCGACGTCGAGCGCGCGACGCGCTGACGCGGCCTGACACGCTGGCAGCGCACGCGGCGCCCGGCTCGCTGACGGCACCGGCTCGGTGTCAGTCCTCCGGCTCGTCCTCGCCGGGAGAGCCGATGCGGATCGACGCCGAGCCGTCGGGGAGGATGGTGACCGAGCCGTCGACCTGGAAGGCCACGTCCTCCGAGACCTCCTGGATCGAGCCGTCGAAGAGCGAGCGGATCTTGACTTCGACGTGCGCGACGGCATCCGTCGGCGGGATCTTCCAGTGGCCGCCGTCGGGAACCACGGTCACCTGCGGCTGATCGGCGATCGACCACGTCGGCAGCGAGGCGATGCGGTTCGACACCTCGAGGCCGAACGGGCAGGCCGTGGGCTGCAGCACCTGCTGCGACGTGCACGCGGTGAGGAACTCCTCGACCCGCTGCTGCACGACCGAGACGAACTCCTCGGTCGGATCGGTCTGCAGATCGACGGGGGTCGTGGCGAGGGGGCTGTCCGCGAGGACTCCGACGCCGTCGGACTTCGCGATGGCGGTGTCGACGGTCACGGCATACAGCCCGGGGGTGAACACCAGCAGCGGCAGGGGGTCGAGCGGTGCGGCCTCCGCGCCCGCGGGCGACACCTGACGCCGATCCATCTCGAAGCCGTTCACAGCGAACTGGTCGGCGCCGCGCAACGTGAGATCGACCACGGCGAGGGGGCTCGTCGTGAAGCGCCAGTTGGGGGTGACCCCGGCCCATCCGTCCTGCGCGACCGCGAACGTCGTGGTTCCCTCATGATCACCCGCGCGGTACGAGACGGTCACGGCGGTCCCGTCGCCGTCCGACTCCTCCGAGACGACCTCGACGTCGGTCAGCGGCGCGAGCGCGGAGTGCCGCAGCAGCGCTTCGGAGGCGGTCGCGCCGATGCCCGCGCTCTGCAGGGTCTCGCGGTCGATCGCGACGCCGGGCACGCGGAGGGCGTCGGCGGCTCGACCCTCCGAGAGGAGGTCGAGGTAGCGCACGACGAACGCGGAGGGACCGTAGAACTGGCGGTACAGCGTCGCTCCGCCGGCTCCGAGCGCGGCGACGAGCACGAGGCCGATCACTGCGAGCAGTGCGAGATCGGCGGCAAGACGGGAGCGCCGGGGCGCCTTCGTCTCGACCTGCTGCATGGCGTCAGTCTAGGAGGACGCCCTGGGATGGAGCCGTGCGCCGCGTCGCTGTGTGACGGGCCGATCGGCTGTGTCCGACGGATGCCGCGCCGCGACCCCACGTAGCATGGGGAGCGCGCCGTCGTGCGCGTTTCCCGTCGTCTTCCCGTGTGAGAGAACCGTGTCGCTTCCCGCTTTGTCCGAAGAGCAGCAAGAGCTGTTCCGACTGATCGAGGACACCGGCGAGCATGTCTTCATCACCGGCCGTGCGGGCACCGGCAAGTCCACCCTGCTGCAGTACTTCTCGTGGAACACGAAGAAGCAGATCGCGATCTGCGCCCCCACCGGCGTCGCAGCCCTGAATGTCGAGGGGCAGACGATCCATTCGCTGTTCCGGCTGCCGATCGGTCTGATCGGCGATTCCGACATCGAGCAGAACGACAACACCCGCCGCATCCTCAACGCGATCGAGACCCTCGTCATCGACGAGATCTCGATGGTCAACGCCGACCTGATGGACGCCATGGACCGCTCGCTGCGGCAGGCCCGCGGCAAGCGCGGCATCCCCTTCGGCGGCGTGCAGATCGTCATGTTCGGCGACCCGTACCAGCTCGCACCGGTGCCGCCGCGGGGCGACGAGCTGCGCTACGTGAAAGACCACTACCGGTCGTTCTGGTTCTTCGACGCCAAGGTCTGGGCAGGATCCGGCGGGGGAGACGCGCAGGACGATGACGGCGGACTGTTCGCGGTCGATACGCGCGCCGAACTGCACGTGCGCGAGCTGGTGCAGATCCACCGGCAGTCGGATGACGGATTCAAGGCCATGCTGAACGCGGTGCGCTACGGCCGGGTGACCGCCGAGATCGCGGGAGTGCTGAACGCCCAGGGTGCGCGCACGCCCCCTGACCCCGAGCCGGGGGAGGTGCCGATGATCACCCTCGCCACTCGCAACGACATCGTGAACACGATCAACAGCCGTCACCTCGCCGCGTTGCCGGGCAAGGAGCAGACTGCGAAGGCGGAGGTGAACGGCGAGTTCGGTCGCGGGGAGGCGTCCCTGCCCGCCGAATCCGAGCTGAAGCTCAAGATCGGCGCCCAGGTGATGTTCCTGCGCAACGACACATCGATGTCGGGGGAGCCGCCACGGTGGGTCAACGGCACGATCGGCACGGTGGTGCGCATTCTCGGCGAGACCGTGCGCGTCGAGATCGACGGCGACGAGGTCGATGTCGAACCGGCCGTGTGGGAGCGTTTCCGCTACTCGTACGAGCCCAGCACCAAGAAGCTGTCACGCGACGTGATCGCCGAGTTCACGCAGTTCCCGCTGCGACTGGCGTGGGCTGTGACGATCCACAAGTCACAGGGCAAGACCTACGATCGCGCGATCATCGACCTGGGATCCGGCGCGTTCGCACCGGGACAGACCTACGTGGCGCTGTCGCGCCTCACCTCGCTCGACGGCCTCTACCTGTCGCGGGCGCTGCGGCCGAGCGACATCCGGGTCGACGAGGACGTGCGTCGTTTCATGCGCGACGCCTGGCTCGCGGCATCCACCCCCGAGGTCGGCACGGCCTGACGCGTTTCGTCTCGGTCGCTGCGCTCCCTCGCTCAACGGGCGGGGTCTGGGTATCTTCGCTCCCTCGCTCAACGGGCGAGGTTTCGGTCGCTCGGCGAGCGGGAGTCAGGACTCAGGCGGCGATGCGCGAGCGGGAGTCAGGACTCAGGCGACGAGGCGCGCCCGGTCGAGATCCTCGAAGAGCTCGGTGTTGAAGCGGTAGGCGAGCAGGACCTCGTCGATCACGCGCTCGCGCTCGGCGTCGTCCCAGGGGGCGGCGTCGAGCTGCTCGCGGTAGACGTCCTTGAACGCGGCGGGGTCGGCGATGTCGTCGAAGAGGTAGAACCCGATGCCATTGGTCTCGAAGCCGAAGTGGCGGGCCATCACGCGCCCGATGAAGACTCCGCCCGACAGGTCGCCGAGGTAGCGGGTGTAGTGGTGGGCCACGAAACCGCCCGCCCAGGTCGCCCCCACCTGACGGATGCGCTCGACATAGCGCTGCGTGGTGGGCAGCGCGACGATCAGGTCTCGCCAGTCGGCGCCGAGCAGGAAGCCGAGGTCGGCCTCGAGCGCAGGAAGGCGGGTCAGCTTGTCGCTGAGGAACACCGATGCCACGGGGTCTCTGCGCATGCGCTCGCCCGCGCCCTCGAGCGCCTCGTAGATGAAGTAGTGCTGGGCGACGAGAGCGATGTAGTCCTCGCGGGAGCCCTCGCCCTTGAGCAGGTCGGACATGAAGCCCGCTCCCTCACTGCGCGAGTGCGAACCGGAGGAGCGTTCCCGGAGGGCGGCGGAGAAGGAGAGGATCTCGGACATGACCTCAGTGTAAGGGTTGCCTAACCTCGAACGGAACCCTCGATCTCACCGCGTCACGCGTGCGGGCGCGGCTCGACCCCCAGCCGCGCGCACGCGAGGTCGTACAGGGCGACGACCTCGCGGCGGACGGCCGCGCGCTCAGTGATCGGCCCGGACGGCCACGCGATGCGGAGTTCCGAGACGGCACCCGCGTCGGTGACCTCCCAGACGCCGCCGTCGCCGTCGAGACCGGTCATCACGGCATCGGTGATCTCGCCCTCGCCGGCCCCGGTGAAGGCGCGGGTGATGAGCAGGTTGTCGTCGCGGTGGTCGCCGTTCATGTGGCGGAGGATCGCCGAGACGACGTCGGCATCGAAGATGTGCGGCATGGTCCTCACCCTAAACGCGCCGCCGCGATGCGATCTTTCAGGATCCGCGTTCTAGACTCGGGAGACACGTCTTCCGGGGGTCCCCTTTCATGCAGCTTCTCTCGTCACGCAGGTTCCGCGCCGCAGCGGCCGGCGTCGCCGTGCTCGGACTCTTCCTCACCGGATGCACGTCGTCCGAGCCGGAGTTCAGCTACCAGCCCCCGGCGCAGGTCGACGGCGACTTCCCCGCCGACACGGTCACGGCGATGCAGGATGCCGTCGCGAACGCGCTCGCCGCCTCCGGCGCCTCGGGTGCGGTGGTCGGCGTCTGGGCGCCGTGGAGCGGGAGCTGGGTCGCCGGCGTGGGAACTCAGGACCCGGGAGCGGGCGCCGAGATCACGACCGACATGGCCTTCCGCGTCTCCGACATGACGAGGCTCATGACGTGCGACGTGCTCTACGGCCTCGCGGACGAGGGCATCGTCGGACTCGACGATCCCGTGCCCGACCATGTGTCCGGTGTTCCGGACATGACGGACATCACCCTGCTCGACCTCTGCAACAGCACGAGCGGCATCGGCTCCTCCGAGGGGATCGCGCAGTCCGCCTGGATGACGACCCCCGATCGGGTGTGGGCGCCGCTCGAGCTGGCGTCGTACGGACTCGGCGCACCGCGGGCCACCCCGCACACCACCTACACGAACTCCGATGCCGGATACCTGCTGCTCGGACTCGCTCTCGAGCGGGCGTCGGGGATGACGGCATCCGAGCTCATCTCCGCTTACGTGACCCGGCCTCTCGGGCTCTCGAACACGTCGCTGCCGTCGCCCGCGCCGGCGGCGCCCTCCACCGGACCGGTGATGAACGGGCACTACCTCTCTCCCGTCGAGGGCGGATACGACTGCGCCGCCCCGGTCGACATCACGACGCTGTCGTCGAGCACCGGCTTCACCGACTCCGGCGTGGTCTCGACGATCGACGACCTCGGCCGCTACATGCAGGCAGAGGCCGCCCAGGTGCTGCGGACGAAGAAGGAGCCGAACCGGTTCGGGTCCCCGCTGCCGCAATCTCCCGATGCTCCCTCCTGGTTCCAGGCGACCGGAGGCGCACTCCTCGTCGGCTCGATG
>Ga0308161_1006213_pt1 | contig 10196 bp, 11 predicted proteins | sample PhyFR2_FD_201034 | JGI IMG/M metagenome (GOLD analysis project Ga0308161, IMG submission 201034) | Phyllosphere microbial communities from UC Gill Tract Community Farm, Albany, California, United States - DLSLF.R2 | ecosystem: Host-associated > Plants > Phyllosphere > Unclassified | place: USA...
CGTTTCGAGCTGTTCATCGGCGGCCGCGAAATCGCCAACGCCTACTCCGAGCTGAACGATGCCGAAGACCAGGCCGAGCGCTTCATGGCCCAGGTGGCCGACAAGGACGCTGGCGACGACGAAGCCATGCACTACGACGCCGACTTCGTGCGTGCCCTGGAATACGGCATGCCGCCAACTGCCGGCGAAGGCATCGGCATTGATCGTCTGGTGATGTTGTTGACCAACTCGCCGTCGATCCGCGATGTGATCCTGTTCCCGCATATGCGGCCAGAAGTGTAAACGTAGCGAAATCCGAAGCCGCCTTTTATAAGGCGGCTTTTTTATGTGGCGTTTTTAAGCGTCAAGCAAACAGCGCCAGGTTTTGATCTATTCAAGGATGTGTGTCGTGAACCGCGTAATCGCACAAGAAGGCGCCGCCGGCATTGCTGCTGCCGTGGCTGAAAGCGTCCAGTACCAGGGCCGTAAGGCCAGCCGTCGGGGCAGCGAGCAACGCAGGCAAGACATTCTCGATGCGGCCATGCGCATCGTGGTGCGCGAAGGCGTGCGTGCCGTGCGCCATCGGGCGGTGGCGGCGGAGGCGGGTGTGCCGCTGTCGGCGACCACCTACTACTTCAAAGACATCGATGACCTGCTCACCGATACCTTCGCCCAATACGTCGAACGCAGCGCCGCCTTCATGGGCAAGCTGTGGGTGCGTAACGAAGGCCTGTTGCGCGAGATGGTCGCCTACGGCGATGGCAGCCCGGAGTCGCGCTCACAGCTGGCCGATGACATCGCGCGCCTGACCGCCGACTATGTGCAGCGCCAACTGATCAACCGCCGCGAATACCTGATGGCTGAACAGGCGTTCCGCCAGGAGGCGCTGCTGAACCCGCGCCTGGCCGAACTGGTGCGCTCCCACCAGCAGATTTTGTTGCAGGGCACCGGGCAGTTTTTCCAGGTCCTGGGCTCCCGCGAACCGCAGCAGGACGCCAAGGTGTTGACGGCGATTATCAGTCGGATGGAATATCAGGGCCTGTTGGGCGGCGCAGAGCCTCTGACCGGTGAAGAGATGCTTGAGATCCTCAAGCGTTACATGCATTTGGTGTTGGCCTCGGTCTGACACCGGAGGGTGTCTGATGAAAACCTGGCGCACCGCAGTAATCGCCTTGTCGTTCCTGCTGCTCAGTGGTTGCCTGGTGACCTTCAAGGAGCCGCTGGCAACCCGTGAAGCGGCGCCGGATGAGTTGCTGGGCCAATGGTCCAGCAAGAATGCCTGGGGCGAGCCGCTCAACCTGCACATCACGCGTGCCGGTGAGCACCGTTACAAAGCCGTGAGCTACCCTAAAGCCACGCCGGAGCAGCGCGACGAGTACCTGTTCAGCGTGTCGCGCCATGGCAGCCGCTGGTACCTGTCGGCGCCGTTGCCTACAAAGCTCGGTGGGAATTTTATCCTGGCCGGCTTCGAATTCGACGAAAAGCACGAATTGGTGGTCTACAACCTGGATCTGGAACAGATCCACCAAGCCATCGGCCAACAGGCGTTGCGTGGTCATACGGTAGAAACCGTCGAAGGCGACGGCGTGTTGGTGGACAGTCCGATGGACCAGGTGTTTGCCTACCTGGACAACCCGGCCAATGCCGATGTGTTCGTTGAAGCCGTGCGCTACCGGCGTGCGGGCAAATAACGTTTAAAGAAGGAAGCACCCGGTGGACGATTACCAGCAGACGATACGCACCTTGTCCGATCGCATTGTGCTGGCGCAAACACCGATTCGCGTCCTCGACGCCGTGAAGTGGGACGACAACATTCGCCAGGGATTCCTCAAGGCCAAGGGCAAGGCAATGCCCGCCGTGGACCGCGACTATTACCTGAACCGGCCGCTGTCCTTCGACTCCAGTGCGGTGAAGCTGGAGTTCCAGAACATTGAGCGTGACATCACTCGCCGCCTCGGCCAGTTCAGCCCGGTGGGGCAGATCATGCGGCGCATGTGCCGCGAGTACCGCATGGTGGTGCGTATGCTCGAAGCACGCGGCACCGAGGACTTCGGCCTGATTTCCCAGGAGTTGTACGGCGCTGCCTCCGATGCCTTCCATGCTGGCGACCCGACCCTGGCCGACCTGGGCCTGATGCTCTCCGACTACCTGAATAACATTGATGGCCGTGGCGACCTCAAGGACGAAGCCAAGACCCTCACCGCCAAGGACGCCGTCGCCCTGCTGCAAACCCGCTTGAACAAGGTATTCGGCGAGGCGGAAGAGACCATCCGCGTCTTCGAGTCCGACGGCATCGTCGCCGACGCGGCGGCGGGTGCCGACTACATCAAGATCCGCGCCGATGCGATGTTCAACAATCGCGACGTGCGCGCCCTGGAAGTGCATGAAGGCCTGGTGCACGTCGGCACCACCCTCAACGGCCAGAACCAGCCGATCTGCACCTTCCTGTCCAAGGGCCCGCCGTCGTCCACCGTGACCCAGGAAGGCCTGGCGATCCTGATGGAGATCATCACCTTCGCCTCCTACCCCAGTCGCCTGCGCAAACTGACCAACCGCACCCGCGCCATCCACATGGTGGAAGAGGGCGCCGACTTCCTGCAGGTGTACGAATTCTTCCGCGAGCAAGGCTTTGAAATGGCCGAAAGCTACGGCAACGCCAGTCGCGTATTCCGTGGCTCGGTGCCCAACGGTCTGCCGTTTACCAAGGATTTGTCCTACCTCAAGGGCTTTATCATGGTCTACAACTACATCCAGCTGGCCGTGCGCAAAGGCAAGCTGGAACAGGTGCCGCTGCTGTTCTGCGGCAAGACCACCCTGGAAGACATGCGCACCCTGCGCCAACTGGTGGATGAAGGCCTGGTGGTGCCACCCAAGTATCTGCCTGAGCAGTTCCGCGATATGAACGCGCTGGCGGCGTGGATGTGCTTCTCCAACTTCCTCAACCACCTGAGCCTGGATCGGATCGAGGCGGACTACTCCAATATCCTTTAAACGCGGTTACTCACGAGGCTTCAACGGATGAGAATCCTCGGCATTCTGTGCCTGCTACTCGCCTTGAACGGCTGCAGTTCGCTGCTGTTCTACCCCGAGCCCGGCCTGCCCTTTACCCCGGAAAAGGCTCGCCTGGCGTACCGCGACGTGACTCTCACCACGGCTGACGGCGTGAAGCTGCACGCCTGGTGGCTGCCGGCCAAGGCGGGTGTGCCGGTCAAAGGCACGGTGCTGCACCTGCACGGCAATGGCGGCAACCTGGCCTGGCACCTGGGCGGCAGTTGGTGGTTGCCGGAACAGGGCTATCAAGTGCTGCTGGTGGACTATCGCGGGTATGGCTTGTCCGAGGGCACGCCGTCATTGCCGGCGATCTACCAGGATGTGGACGCGGCGTTCAGTTGGCTCGACGCGGCGCCCGAAACCCAGGGCCGGCCGCTGATTGTCCTCGGCCAGAGCCTGGGCGGCGCGTTGGCGGTGCATTACCTGGCGGCGCACCCGGAGCGCCAGGCCCAGCTCAAGGCGCTGGTGCTGGATGGCGTGCCTGCCAGTTATCGTGACGTAGGACAATTCGCCCTCAGCACCTCCTGGTTAACATGGCCGTTCCAGGTGCCCTTGTCCTGGCTGGTGCCCGACGCCGACAGTGCGATCAACGCCATGCCGCAACTGACCCGTGTGCCGAAACTGCTGTTCCACAGCCTGGATGACCCGATCGTGCCGCTGTCCAATGGCATTCGTCTGTACCAGGCCGCGCCACCGCCGAGGGTGTTGCAGTTGACCCGGGGCGGCCATGTGCAGACCTTTGCCGACAAGACCTGGCAAACCGTGATGCTGCGCTACCTGGACGACCCGCAGCACTTCAACGGCCTGCGCCGCCTGGGCGAGATTCCAAACTACCCCATTCCTAAAGTTGACTCATCAGAGAGCCCGCAATGAGCGAAGAACGCAACATGATCCCGCTGATTCTCACCGGTATCGGCACCATCATCGGCACCGTCGGCTGCCTGTGGTACTACGGCTACCTGCACTTCGCCAAACCGGAAGATGCGTTACTGCTCAGTGACTTCACCATGCTCAAGACCGTACCCGGCGAGGACTACAAGATCTCCCTCACCCCAGCGGCCCAGGTGGCGCAGTGCGTCGATGGGGTGCTGGTGATGTTCGATACGGAGCAGAAGGGCTTGAGCGGCGTGCTGGTGAACAACAAGAAACAGGCCGTGCGTTGCATGGGGCAGGAAACGCCGCAGTTGCAACAGTAGGCATTGGTACTGGTTTCGTAGGACAACGCGTTTAGACCAGCAGATTAGTGCTTCACTGCATGTCCGATACCGAGCTGACCGGAACTGCCTTGATTGGCCCGCCACACATTAAGGACTGATTGGTATTGCTGATCGGTCCTTTTTATTAATTAGCGTGAGGTCAGGATTTATGGCAGGTATCAACGGAGTCTCGGGTTTTGGTGGCGCGGGCAACACTGGCGGTGCAGGTGGTGCTTCGCAGGGGCCAGAGCAGAGAATTCAACAGCTTGAAAATCAAATTAAAAATAGGCAGGCCGGCGGTGGCGAGGGCTCTCAAGGTGGTCAGGGGGCAGGGGGCGGTGGAAGTCTTGAGGAGTTGCTCGAAGAGCTGAAGAAGCTTCGTGAGCAACTGCAGCAAGGTGCGCAAGGCGGTCAAGGTTCACAAAATGGTCAAGGTTCACAAGGCGGTCAAGGTGGTGGGCAGGGCTCAGGCCAGATCCAGGCGGTGAGTTCCCAGGGCCAAAACCCTGTCAAGTTCTGATTAACGCCTCTCAAAAAATCCGCTTCCCACAGGCGGATTTTTTTATGCAGAAGTTTGTGGCGCCCTATCGGGAACCACGTCACGTAACAAACCACATAAAAAGGTGAAATCTACAGAGATCGGAGCCGAGAAGGTGGCGATAACGATTGATGCGATACGCAACATGCTGAACATGGCCAGGGGGCATGAGTCGCTGAAGCGGCTAGATGCCGAGGGGCATGAGTTCCAACAAATGATGGACAAGCTGTCACAAAATAATTATGGCGCAAAGATCGAGATGCCAGCCGAAGATACAAATCGTCCTATCCAGTTCGACGAGCCTAAAAAAAACCCACCGTGAGGTGGGTTTTCTTATCCAGCGTGACTCAATCAGTTCGCCATGGACGAACGTGGCTTGACCGGCTGGTTGTCGTTGGAGATGGTTACTTCAACGCGGCGGTTCATGGCACGGCCCGACACGCTGCCGTTGTCGGCAACCGGGTATTCCTTGCCGTAGCCGGTGGTCACGATGCGGCGTGGGTCAACGCCCATCTTGATCAGTGCAACCTGTACCGAAGCAGCACGGCGCTCCGACAGGCTCTGGTTGTAGGCATCGGCGCCAGTGCTGTCGGTGTAACCCTCAACGATCACCTGGCGATCCGGGTTTTCCTGGAGGAATTGCGCCAGTTTGTTGATGTTGACCAGACCGCTGGATTTCAGGTCGGCCTTGTTGGTAGCAAACAGCACATCACCGAAGGTCACCAAGGTACCGCGATCGGTCTGCTTGGCGTTCAGGCTGTCTTGCAGTTGCTTGATCTGTGCATCACGGGCGTCCAGCAGGGCGCGGGCACGTTCGTCGCCGGCATTTTTCAGCTTGGCTTCGGATTCGCGCAGCACGATGGTGTCTTTGGCCACTTCAACGCGCTGGTTGGTCAGGTAAGCCAGTTGGTCGACCTTCTTCTGGTCTTCCTTGTCACGGTAGGCTTTGTCAGCCTTGTCCAGCCAATCTTGCGCGTCCTTGGTTTCCAGGGCCGCTACTTTGGTGGCGTTCGGGTTGGCCTGCAGTGCCGAGAAGTTGGTCCGAGCGTTTTCCAGGTTCGCGTTCGGCGGGGTGGAGCAAGCCGCCAGGGCAACGCTCATCGCCAGCAGGGCAGGGATCATCAATTGTTTACGCATAGTCGTGTCGTCCTTTCAATTCGATATCAGGTGCGATGCAGTCAGGGGCGGCGGCTTATTTCTGCTGGATAGCAGCCGGGCGCATGCCTTCCTTACGCAGCTCGTCAACAGCCTTCTGAGAATCCTTCACAGCCTGGTCAGCCTTGGCGGCCTGAGCTTTACGCTCTGCAACGCGAGCGTCCCATTCAGCTTGTTCGGACAGGCGACGGGCTTCGTCGTAGTTCTTGTCGTGCATCGCGATTTCGGCTTGCTTGAGCTTGTCCTGGGCCGACTTCATTTCTACGGCCGCGTACTCGGTGCCGCCGGCGCTGACAGCGCTGTTCACCGCAGATTGTGTAACGGCGTACTGTTCGGTCGGAGGGTTGCCGGCGCAGCCAGCCAGAACGAAGCTGGTGCCGATTGCCAGCGCGGCCAATTTGAGCCCGCGCAGGTGGTTAAACGAGGATTTGGCAGTGCTGGTCTTCATCGTCTTCAACTCCATTGGATAACTCCTGAAAAACTTAAACATCCATCGTAGGTGGTCAGCTGTGGCGGGCTCTGCGGTTAAGCGCGGGGCACCGATTCAAACGGCTGTTCCAAGTGATGGCTTACTGGCTGTGACCGGCGGCTTTTTTGAATAGTTCAGAGAAGATGGCGATTTGCCTAAAAAAATAACTGACTGAATGGTCAGCGCAGAAAATTGGAACTTTTGCTGCGCCCAGAAGTACACCGGGCCTCTGGGAGGCCCGGTGTACAAGGGTTAGCTAGGGAGTGTCAGTGCTTGGGTTCGTCGGCACTGGCCGACAAATCATGCAGATAGCGCCGCGACAACGTGAGAAAGCGTGGCGTCGGGCCGACGTCTTCATACAGCGGGTCGCCCTCTTCATCGGTGGCGATGACGTGCTGCCCCTTGATGTAGGGAAAGCTGGCTTCCAGCTCCTCAAGGGCGGCGCCGATCAGCTCACCGAGCAGTTCTTCGGTATTGCGCTTGGGGTACATCTCGGCGATGGCCGCCAACCGGGCGGCGGCCTCGACATCCAGATGGATGGCGTACTCGGTCTTGGTCAAGCGACCTTTGGCGTTCTCTTCCCAATGCTGGGCCAGTTCTCTAATTTTCATGGCAACCTCAATAAAGCCTGGGATGGCAGGCGGTGATGAGTGACCAGTCGCACGCATGGATAACGCGGCGGCTCACAGTTGAGACTAGCTGCAAGCTGCAAGGTTTAAAGTCTTGTCATAAAACGATGCTGACGGCACTCTGGCAGGCCTGCGCGTCCCGGATTTCTGGCTGGAGATTGGCTGATGAGTGATATCGATGCACGCTTGCGTGAGGATGTTCACCTGCTGGGTGAACTGCTGGGCAACACGATTCGAGAGCAGTACGGCGATGATTTTCTCGACAAGATCGAGCAGATCCGCAAAGGCGCCAAGGCCGATCGTCGCGGCGCTGGCGATGAGCTGAGTACCAGCCTCAACCAACTGCAGGAAGACGAACTGCTGCCCGTAGCCCGGGCCTTCAACCAGTTCCTCAACCTGGCCAATATCGCCGAGCAGTACCAACTGATTCACCGACGCGATGAGTCGCAACCGGCGCCGTTTGAATCCCGTGTGTTGCCTGAATTGCTCGCCCGCCTGCAAAGCGAAGGTCATGGCAATGAGTCCCTGGCGCGCCAGTTGGGGCGACTTGAGATCGAACTGGTCCTTACCGCCCACCCCACCGAAGTGGCGCGCCGCACCCTGATCCAGAAATACGATGCCATCGCCGCGCAACTGGCGCTGCAGGATCACCGCGACCTCACCACCGCCGAGCGCGAACAGATCCGCCAACGCCTGCAACGGTTGATTGCCGAAGCCTGGCACACCGAAGAAATCCGCCGCACCCGACCCACCCCGGTGGATGAAGCCAAGTGGGGCTTTGCAGTGATTGAGCATTCGCTGTGGCACGCCATCCCCAATTACTTGCGCAAGGCTGATCAGGCCTTGCACGCTGCCACGGGCCTGCGCCTGCCGCTGGAAGCCGCGCCGATTCGGTTTGCCTCCTGGATGGGCGGCGACCGCGACGGCAACCCGAATGTCACTGCGCCGGTCACCCGCGAAGTGCTACTGCTGGCGCGCTGGATGGCCGCCGATCTGTATTTGCGCGATATCGATCATTTGGCCTCCGAGCTGTCGATGCAACGCGCCAGCCCGGCATTGCAGGCCAAAGTGGGCGACAGTGTCGAACCCTACCGCGCCGTGCTCAAGCAACTGCGCGAACGCCTGCGCGCCACACGCCAGTGGGCGCACACCGCGTTGAGCAGCAGCACGCCGGCACCGGCCGAGGTGTTGCAGAACAACCGCGATCTGTTGGAGCCGCTGGAGCTGTGCTACCAGTCGCTGCATGAGTGTGGCATGGGCGTGATCGCCGATGGCCCGTTGCTCGATTGCCTGCGCCGGGCCGTCACCTTTGGCCTGTTCCTGGTGCGGCTGGATGTGCGCCAGGACTCCAGTCGCCATTCGGCGGCCATGACCGAAATCACCGATTACTTGGGCCTGGGTCGTTACGAAGAGTGGGACGAAGACGCACGCATCAGCTTTTTGATGAAGGAGCTGGCCAACCGTCGACCGCTGCTGCCGAGCTATTTCAAACCATCGGCGGACACGGCCGAAGTGCTCAACACCTGTAAGGAGGTGGCCGCCGCGCCGGCTGCATCGCTGGGCTCGTATGTCATCTCCATGGCCGGGGCTGCGTCGGACGTGCTCGCCGTACAGTTGTTGCTTAAAGAGTCGGGCGTTCAGCGGCCGATGCGCGTGGTGCCGCTGTTCGAAACCCTGGCCGACCTGGATAACGCCGGCCCGGTGATCGAGCAACTGTTGCTGCTGCCGGGCTACCGTGCGCGCTTGCAGGGCCCGCAGGAAGTGATGATCGGCTACTCCGACTCGGCCAAGGACGCCGGCACCACCGCCGCTGCCTGGGCGCAATACCGCGCCCAGGAACGGTTGGTGGATATCTGCCGTGAGCAGCAGGTGGAACTGCTGTTGTTCCATGGTCGCGGTGGCACCGTCGGCCGTGGCGGCGGCCCGGCCCACGCGGCGATCCTGTCGCAGCCGCCGGGGTCGGTGGCGGGGCGTTTCCGTACCACTGAACAGGGCGAGATGATCCGCTTCAAGTTCGGCCTGCCGGACATTGCCGAGCAGAACCTCAACCTGTACCTGGCCGCCGTGTTGGAAGCGACGCTGCTGCCACCGCCTCCACCCGAGCCGGCCTGGCGCCACTTGATGGACGAATTGGCCGCCGACGGTGTCAGTGCTTACCGTGCGGTGGTGCGGGAAAATCCGCAATTCGTCGAGTATTTTCGCCAGTCCACCCCTGAGCAGGAGCTTGGCCGTTTACCGCTGGGCAGTCGTCCGGCCAAGCGCCGCGCCGGTGGTATAGAAAGCCTGCGCGCCATCCCCTGGATCTTCGGCTGGACCCAGACTCGCTTGATGCTGCCGGCGTGGCTGGGCTGGGAAGCCGCGTTGAGCAAGGCCCTGGAACGCGGCGAGGGCGAACTGCTGGGACAGATGCGTGAGCAATGGCCATTCTTCCGCACCCGCATCGATATGCTGGAAATGGTGCTGGCCAAGGCAGATGCTGACATCGCGCGCCTGTATGACGAGCGCTTGGTCCAGCCGGATCTGTTGCCATTGGGTGTGCACTTGCGCGACCTATTGTCGCAGGCCTGTGGCGTGGTGCTTGGCCTGACTGGCCAGTCGCAACTGCTGGCCCATAGTCCTGACACCCTGGAGTTCATCCGCCTGCGCAACACCTACCTCGACCCCTTGCACCTGTTGCAGGCCGAATTGCTGGCTCGCTCGCGCCAGCAGGAAGCGGCCCAGGACAGCCCTCTGGAACAGGCGCTGCTGGTGTCCGTGGCCGGTATTGCCGCCGGTTTGCGCAACACCGGCTGAGGTTTTTTGCGTGTTCTCAACGGTTTGCAGATAAACCACGACGGCCGCCCGGAACAGGGCGGTCGGCGTTTACAGCGTCGGGTTGCACTCAGGCATACCCTACCTATGACGCATGCCTGGCGCGGTTCCTGCGACTTTTGGCGGCTTGTGTGGTTAAGGCCTGCTGTGTATCTTGATCAGCCTTTGGCCGTTTGGGCGGCCCGAATCCTATTGCTACGAGCCACACTTCTACGAGATTTGCCCCAACGCGGTGAATCCGAGCGTCATCTCTATATAAAAATTGAGGAGCACATCAATGCGCGTCATTCTGCTGGGAGCTCCCGGGGCCGGTAAAGGTACTCAGGCAAAGTTCATCACTGAAAAATTCGGCATTCCACAAATCTCCA
>Ga0308161_1006215_pt1 | contig 10196 bp, 12 predicted proteins | sample PhyFR2_FD_201034 | JGI IMG/M metagenome (GOLD analysis project Ga0308161, IMG submission 201034) | Phyllosphere microbial communities from UC Gill Tract Community Farm, Albany, California, United States - DLSLF.R2 | ecosystem: Host-associated > Plants > Phyllosphere > Unclassified | place: USA...
CAAGTCCATCGATTTCGGAACAAAGCCGACCGGGAAGAAAAGAGGAAGGAAACCCAAGAATTGGGATCCCACTTTAGAAATGGAGATTGAGTTGGATCCGGAAGAGCAAGAGAAACAACGAAAGCTCGCGCTCGAGAGAAACAGGATCGCAGCTAGCAAGAGCAGGAGACGGAAAAAGGAGAAGGTAGAGGCTCTCGAAGGAGGTACGTCTTGCTTGCTTCTCAGCTGTCTCATATCGCGCACTTAGAAAGCTGACTCTGTTTCAACTGTGTAGCTGCTCGAGGGTATTGCGAGGGAAACCAAACTCTTCAATCACAATGTCAAGCTCTCCTCGCCGAAGTTCACCAACTTCGAGCTTACCTCATTCAAGCTCACCCTCAACCCGGTTGTCAATGTCACCACGTTCACGGATACTTCGCCCGAGAGCGAGACGGAGGAGGACTGCCAGCGATCATGTTTGAAGCTCAAGGTACTCTCGACCGAGACTTTTCGAAAGCACCGAAATGGGGAAACGACGATGATGTTTACGCTGGATTCGATTGCGATCAACATCGTCGACAAAACAAGAACTTGAATGCGTCAACCTCGAATCAACTTCAAGTATCTCAATCGAGAGGAGGAGGACCGAAAATCAAGCCGAAATTACCGGTCAAGAAGGGAGGAAAGAAACAACAGGAGGCTGAGAGCGAGGATGATGTTGAGGACGATGGAGAGGGAGACAGTGAGGAGGAAAGCGAGGAAGAGAAAGTCTCACTCAAAAGTAGGAGAGCGAGAGCTATCCCTCTTCGCAAGACGTAAAATCCCGACCTTACTCCACCGCCTCTGTCTCATCTTCCAGCTTCACTCTCCTTCCTCTCACTCCTGCACCTCCTCAACACTCCACGACTCACCCATTTAATTTCACCCAACTGCACATAGTAAATAGACACTGCTTTACCCAAACCCCTCACCTCTTTCTACAACCAACAATATCCATTTCCCCTGTACATATTCTTCTCTAATTCCGACCTACGATTTACCCACTATCTCGACTTCAGTACCTTTATCCCTCTTGATTCCCCCTTCCTCCTTTCTAATCTGTTCCCACCTCTTTTACCCTGCCCGCTTTTCCTCAATATGTATCTATGCCTCTCTATCCCATACAAGCTTCCAGACGCTCGGTAGATTCCCTTCTTGCTCTATCTCTTCTCCCTCTTTCGTTTTTCGTTGATCAGTAACCTTTTTTTTTTGTCGCTTGTTTTCTACCCTTAAACCGTTATTACTCTTGTTTTACCATGTCTGCTCCTCTAGATTGACGTTGAAAACACGATCAATGTTCAATTCCACTTCGTTCGATCTGCACTCGAGACGAGAGCGAGAGAGAAAAGTCGGTTGCGAAGCAGGTTTTGCATCGATTTCTGCGACCAAGTCGAAACTCTCCCTGGGTCCACTTCTGACTCTCTCCCCCAATCATCTCAAACAGCTTTCGACACCTTGCAAGACGCCTACAGGAGGCTGATACCTCGCCAGAAGTCGTCTACAAGGCACTGTTTGACCTCTCGTTCCCACCGGCAATCGCCTCATCTTCGATCCCATCTCGCTCTTCTCACTCGCTACCGGCACTCTAGTCAACCATCCAGATACTCTATTGAGCCCTACAAGCAGTGAACACACGTCAAGTCAACTCACCGGCCCTCCCATTCTCCCCCCTCTTCTCTTTCAGCTGAAAAGCCCCCACTACCTCCTCCCCTCTCCTCCTTAACCATGGCACCGGCACAATCGAAGCTACTAGCAGTCAACACGGTAATGCAACAGAACAAGAGTGGTGTAGCGGCAGTAATAGCAGCGCTGGTTCTGGTCAGAGTCTTGAGGAAGAGATTGGCTAAGGCTTCGCTTGATGCAAGGGAGAAACGTAGGTCCATTCCGAATATCATAAGTAGGAAGATATGAAGCTGATCAGAAGAAGGGAGCAACAGGGAATCGAGAACAAATGAGTACACCTCAAATCGAATTAGCGCAAAGAGATCTCTTCAAACCGTATGTTCGGTCTCACTATTGCGCTTGAGAACATGTGCTCTATACGGATACAACAAGCTCAGTATTTACCGGCTCTACAGGCTCCCGAATGGATCACGCGAACTCCTCGTTCCGTCTCGAGGTCGAGTGTCGAAAGTCATCATCCGCCCTACGAAAGCCTCTACCTTTGCCGCCCATCGACCCTACTTCCAGCGACCTCCTCCAACGACAAAGTCATCCTCATCAACCACTCCTGTCGCTGCCGCATCTGCCGAGAAAGTTCGCGTTAACAAAGAATTCTTTCGACAATTGGGAGCAATCTTTCGAATCATCGTCCCGCGGTGGTCGAGTAAAGAAGTGGCACTCATCGGAGCCCACACGACTTTCTTGCTCTTGCGAACTTATCTGAGTTTGTTGGTTGCTCAACTCGATGGAAAACTCGTTGGAGATCTCGTTAGTCCTCCTCACTCTCTTTCTCCGCTTTATGAGCTGAACGCCGATCCCCGTGCAGGTCTCTGCAAACGGTCGAGGATTCCTTCGAGGTCTTCTCTACTGGTTCCTCCTCGCCATTCCATCAGTCTACACCAATTCCATGCTTCGTTTCCTCCAATCCAAACTCGCACTCTCCTTCCGAACCCGTCTCACTCGATACGTCAACGATCTCTATCTCGACAAGAACGCTACTTTCTACAAAGTCGTCAACCAAGATGCGAGGATTGGAGCGAGCGGTGCAGATCAATTCGTTACGACTGATATTGCTAGGTTCTGCGATATTCTCAGTGCTCTCTAGTGAGTCATCAGAAGTCTAGTAAGCTCAGCACGAGGCGATTGCTTACTTGACTGTATTTATTCAGCTCGAACATCTCGAAACCTACTCTCGATCTCATCCTATTCAACATCCAACTCGGTCGATCAATCGGAGGAAAGGGTTCCCTGGGTCTCTTGGCTTCTTATGTCGCTACGGCATGGATCTTACGCAAAGTGACTCCGGCATTCGGAAAGCTTGCTGCGATCGAAGCGAAACTGGAGGGAGATTTCAGAGGAGCTCATGCGAGGTTGATCATCAATGCTGAGGAAGTAGCGTAAGTTCCGAGCTCCTCGTCAGTCGCCTGTCTTTGATCTGACTAGGAAGAGTGATTCGGGGTTGCAGGTTCTACGATGGTGCGAAAATGGAAAAGGACATCTTGACGAAAGCTTACCTCCGACTCATCAAGCATGTCAACTCGATCTACAAGGTGAACTCGTATTCTCGTCTCGCTTGCCATAATCCCTAGCTGACGAATCAGGTGTACCTTACAGATTCGCATTCTCTACGGAATGGTGAGTTTTCTCCTTTCTAATCATGTTTGTTCGCAAACTGACTTCCTATCGTGTGTCCAGACCGAAGACTTCGTTGTCAAATACGCTTGGTCAGCAGCAGGATACATCCTCATCTCGATCCCAGTCTTCTTCCCCAAAGCTCGAGCCCTTGCTGCTGCTGCCACCGGCACGACGATCAAAGAGAAGGAAGTCGAAGCTGAAGTGCGAACTGATGGATTGAGCATTTCTCAAAGAACCGAGAGTGCGTTTCCCGTCTCACTTTCAGTTTCGCATTGCACCCGGATTGACTCCTTTCCGACACACAGATTACATCTCGAATCGACGACTTCTCCTCTCGCTTGCCGACGCCGGTGGTCGACTCATGCTCTCATGGAAAGATCTTTCCGAACTAGCGGGTTCGACTTCTCGAGTTTACACTCTCCTTTCGACTCTTCACGACCTTTCCTCGTCTCGCTACGTCGCCCTCCCTCGTCCTACCGATCTCGAAGCTTCGAAGCCCTTCTACGATCTCGGTTCGATCAACGGCAAACTCCAGCTCACGAATGTCGCTACCGAAGTCGAGTTCGAGAAAGTCCCTATTGTTGCCCCTGCGCCTGGAGTCGCGAGAGGTGGAGAAGAGCTCGTACATGATTTGAGCGTCAAGATCAAGGCTGGAGAGCATTTGTTGATCGCTGGTGGGAACGGTACCGGAAAGACTGCTATTTCTCGAGTTCTTGCAGGTGCGCTCAATTTCACTGTTCCGTCTATCGACTTTGACTGAGTGACGCGTGATCGCTTCTCAGGTCTCTGGCCTGTCTTCGAGGGTACTGTTCGTCGACCAGAGGACGCAGAAATCATGTTCCTACCCCAACGACCTTACCTTTCTAGCGGCAGTCTCCGCGATCAAGTCATTTACCCTCATTCCTACCCCGACTACCTTCTCAGCGGCAAGACGGATGCTGATCTCCTCAAGATCATGGAGAGGGCTCATTTGGGTTACATTCCTGATCGAGAGGGAGGTTTGGACGCGAGGAAAGAATGGAAAGATTTGCTCAGTGGTGGAGAGAAACAAAGGGTGCGTCTATTTCCTCATCTCAGACACAATCGGATAGTCATTGAAAAATATACTCTGCACAGATGGGAATGGCTCGTCTCTTCTACCACCTCCCAAAATTCGCCGTTCTGGACGAATGCACTTCTGCTGTTTCGACCGATGTTGAAGGCTCGATGTATCAACACGCCAAAGATCTCGGTATCAGTACGTGTGCTGTGGTCTCTTGATGCCGGGAAGTGAAGCTGACTCGTCGGAATTAAACAGCTCTCATCACTATTTCTCACCGACCTAGTCTCTTCAAGCACCACATGTTCTTGCTTCATCTCGAAGGATCCGAAGGCAAGTGGGAACTCAAGCAAATTGGAGAAGCTGAACAGTAAGCTCTCTCTTCCCCCTAGCTCTCCAGATTCGACGTTGACGCTCATCATCTTTGCGAAAACAGATCCGTTTCATTCCAGAAAGAGATCGAATCTCTCGAGGACAAGCTCAAGGAAGTTGATCAATGGAAAGCTCGACTCGCAGATATCGACAGTCAACTGAGCTTCCAATGAAAGCTTTCTCTCTATCTCTTCTTGCTTGTCGTTGTACTTCCTCCCTCTTCCCCTATCTTATCCTCTCTTTACTACTGCCTGAATTCTGTCAATACTCTCTCTCACCTTGTAGTCTGATTCGAATGTAAAGAAACAAAGTGTCGACTTGAGTAATTTCACCTCTGCGTGTATATGAGAGTGAGCTACAGGAAGAGAGGGGAGTAAAGTAGGAACAGTACACCTAGACAAACGGAACAACAAAGAAAAGGAACGAAGAGTAGTAGTAGTTTGCGTGTATGCGGCGAGTGTAGTAGACGAGGGAAGGAAGAGAATCAACAAGCGAAAGAGTATGGAATGAGGGTGGTAAAGCAGTTGATCTGATAGTACACTATTCACCGAGAGGAGGAAAAGGAAGGATGACTATAGGACAACGAAAGATGCGAGATTATGGGAGGGAACAGAAGGGAGGGGGAAGAAGTAGTTTAGGCGCGAGTCTTCTTCGCAGGTAGAGCACCACTCGCTTGCTTGTCGAGTCGAGACTTGAGCTTCGCATATCGCAGACCTGTGAAAGACAATCCCGATGAGTTCTCGTCGAGGGGTACAGAGTGCAAGAGAGAAAGAGAACGTACCGCAAGCGTTGCAAAGAGTCTTGGGACCTTCAGGACCTTTCCTCCATTCTGGTGAATCAGTCCTTCCGCAATCGCGACACACAAGGTCACTATCCGTATCCGACTTTTGCTTTTGCTGTCAGGCCGAGAAAAATTCCCTACGTCAGTGAGGGGATCGCGAAGAAACGTGCGGAATCTCTTTGAACTGACCTTTCTCCTCTTCTCGCTTTGGCCATCTCCCTTCTTTCCATTCGCACTGATACCAATTCCGAGTGCACCATAGGTGTTTGATGTCGAAGGAATAAGCTCTGAAGTACGGATGAGACCAGTCGAAGGATCGATCACGCTTGCTGAAGTTCGAGCATCGAAAAGATCTCCTCTGGGAGGGTATGCGGCTGATACACTAGCAGTTGGGTCGACTGCGCCTGTACAAAGCGAAAAGAGCGAGAAGTGAGCAAGGCATTTTCAGGTACGCCGAGAAAGAGGGAGGGAACGTACCAGTGTTTGCGGCACTCGGCGAAGTCAAAGTTCCATCTCCCTCGATCTCCTCATACAAGATCAACAACTCTTGACGTAACCTCTCATTCTCCATCTTGAGTTCGAGGAACGAGTCGAGCATTGCGATAGATCTCGAAGGATAAGGTCGAGCCAATCCAAAGAAGCATTTCGGTTGACCTTGTGTCGGTGGAGAAGCTGACGAAGTCGAAGAGGATGCTGATGATGAAGAAGCGTTGTTGAGTATCGACGAGGAGGAAGTAGGGGACGAAGTAGAACCGGAGAAGAAATGACCCGTGATTTCAAACAGGACGTGTCGGTCATCTTTCGTTCGGAATCGATAATGAGCCGTCAAGCGTTCTGGGGTAGTCGTGTCGGGAGTGTTGTTGGGAGAGGCGAGACAGGTGAAGAACTCTCGTTTGAAAGGTTCGACGTCGGATGGGTGAAGGAAAGAGAAGAAGTTTTGGCCGCGTAGTTCTTCAGGATCGTATCCGCACAGAGGATCGATCGATTCACTGGCAAAGATGAATGTTCCGTCTGTGCTGATGACATGCATGAAATCCTATAAAAGTGCGAAAGTTGGTGAATTTGAATACTTCAAGGAAACATGCGGAAGTTTGGAGAAAAAAACTCACCTCGATAGATTCCAAGATGTATTGAGACCAATTCTTCCGCGTGTTGAACAAAGCAGTCGTACTAGATGATTTCGGTTGCTTCTGCTGCAATGGTTCCGGGTTGCGTGCGTAGGGAGCGATCGACTGCCTCCTTGGTTGAGTCGAACTTCCTTCACTCATCGCATCTCCCGCTTTACTTCCACTAGCATCCCTTCCGAAAGTACTCCTTGAAGGTCCCGCTGCACTCGAGACTGTCACATAGCGAGAGAGTTGAATCAGCGAAACTCGGTCCAAATCAACCCGTTCTCACTGCCTCTAGATAGACTCGATTGACTCACCTTGACCTTCCAATGGTTGAGAAGTAGAGTAAGACGGCTGTGATTGTGGTACAGAGTAACTAGAGTATTGTTTAGTTTGATCGATCGTCTCTTGCTGTTGTCCGTTTGGTGAACCTTGTTGACCATTCGATGAGCTGTACGGACTAGGCATGTGTCCGTAAGAGTTCAAGAATGACTGCAAGTCGAAATTCGCGTCTCCTGGAGGTTGCATGATCGAGTAGTGAAGCGTAACGTCGAGGCGGGTTGAGCCGATTCTTGACAATCGTAAATTGCGCAACATCAAAGCTAATGAAATCCCATTTAGACTTACCCCATTCGCAGGAACTCCCTTTCCCTGTTCCTATCTGTGGCAAGAAGCAATAAACTCGCTCGACTTTATCAGAAATCAACGAAGCGTGGAGTAGCGAGATGATACGAGGTTTTTCGATCGACAATGAATAGAAAACTTAAAAAATTCCTTCGCAAACGAGCTAGCTTCACTCTCTCCTTCTTTACCCTACACTGCCGCCTTCAACTACCCACGACATTCCCGTCGAAACTTCTCACTCATCGACTCTCACTCATGACTCTCCTACCCATCTCCATTCCCTCCTCTTGATCCCTAACCAGCTCCCTCAACCTCCTTCCCACCTCTCCCCCTCCCTCTTTCCTCCCGAATCCGACCTCACATTCCTTCAATGCCTCCACCATCAACTTCAATCCTAAACTCCGCTCTTTCAGGTTCGTCCAATACCTCAAGTCCTCCTCTGGGGATGGGTTTGACGGTGGGATCGAAGCGAGGCGTGCTAGTGTGTTTGAGAGAATTGAACGCACTGGGTGACCGTAGGAATACAGGAGGGATGCGCCACGCCAGGCGGATTGAGCGGATTGGGAGGCGAGAGTGAAGGAGGAAGAGGAGAGGTGCAGGGTTGTTGAGAGTTGATGGGCTTGGAATAATGGGTAGGTGGAGGGAGCCAGACGAGGAGTGAGAGATGTGAGGGAGGAGATGACGTTTGAGAGAGCGATTCGTGCAGCGGCGGGATCTGCCAGAAGGATCGGAGCTTAGCGAAGGAGAGGTTCTGAAGATAAGGAGAAGGAGACGTACCGGAGTGTTGCGACTTCTCGGCATCGTCGTACTCCGACTTCGCAGCGTCGAGAGCAGTAGTGATATCGGGCACCTCCACATTCGTTCGACATTTCGAGCAAATCGACTCTCCTCCTCCCGCTGCACAACATAATGATTCGCTCAGTTCCATTTGTCGCCGAATTCAGAGACCCCCAGAATACATACCTCGAGTAGCTAGTAGACCCTCGCACCCTTTCTCAGGACATTCGAAAGCCTCCCTCGGATCGACCCTCTCCTCCTTTCTCTCGCACTCCTCGCACTTACACTCAAACTTGTACCTCTCCCTCAACTCCTTCTGTCTCATACTCCTCAATCCAGCAGTGTCGACGTAACTAATTGACACTTCCTCCCCCTTGGCGATTGGTCGGATACAGATCACTTTCATCGTTTTCCTCTCGACTGTCGACGGGAAAGAAGGGAAGACTACTACTGCGTTGGGAGAGCAGGAGTGATTAAGCAGTGCAGTGAGGGGCGAGAGGGTGACACCGATATTGGTAAGGTCGGTTGGAGATGTAAGGGAGAAGGAATTCGAGGCGAACTGATTCGCGAGGCGAAGAGGAGTTAACGGAGTTCAAGCGGGAGCTGAGAGGTGGCACTTACGCGGGAAAGGAGATCTAGGAGTTGAGCAGATCCATCGCAGGACTTGAGAACCGTGGGTTGACCGACATAGGCTGCGATTGACATCGATAATTGAAAGAATTGTTCTTGCTCTTCTTGGGTCAAGCGACTACGATCTGTAAATGATGTTTTACTCAGTGTCTGGTGTTGAACAAGCAAAGAAACGAGCTTACGGGATTCGAGAGTTTCGATCTGTTTCCACTATGCCGCCAACGCAACCGAGTTGGAGATTCGCCTTGCAACTAGATTCGAATTGGACTCACCATCGATTTCCCTTCCATCTCGCTCAGCCACAGTAGTCTCCCATTAGCTCTCACCGATGTATCCGGTACGAAAGTTTCTTTTCCTTTTCCCTTTCCTTTCGCATTCGAAGCCATCGTTCTCATAGCCTTACATTCCATCTTGTGTAGCTTCCAATCTTGATTTTGACATGACTGTGGAACGCTCCTTCGTCAATGAGCTGCTTTGAGCGACGGGATAGACTGAGAACGAACTCACAGCTGAACAATATTGAACGACATGACACAACGAGCATTGTTGTAGCTGTTTCTGACTCGATGTATCCTCTGATAATCTATAGCAAGTGCTACACCTCACAGGAAGGTTCCGGTTGTCGAGTACCGAGATCAATGGCGAAGTCGAAAGTATCGTCGAACCTTTTCCAACTAGATCTGATCAGCGAGGCGTCGGAAGAAAGGCAAGAGGAGACATACCAGGTGCAAAGGACTTGTTCGCTATCAGACCTCGACCTTTTCCTGGGATTGAGTGGACTGCGAGAGAGGATGGAAGATCTGGATGAGAGAAATCGAGTGGTTTCGAAGAGGTCGACTGTTCTGATTCTGTTCAAGGGGGGTTCAGCTTGTAGTCTAGATCGTATAGAAGCTCTCGACATACCTGCCACGTCATTCTGAGGAGTTGAAGACTCGAGATCCTGGTTGAGAGATGGAGCGGTAGTCATCGATGAGGAAGCGGTCGGAGCTACTCCTAATTTCGTGGCTCGCTTCTGTTTGAGTTTAGCCCATTCTGCGGCCATTCTAGAGCCGGCTTGGCCTTGTAACGAGGTAGTCGAGGTGTTGAATGAAGCCAACTCTTTTTCTTCCTCTTGCCTCTCACTTCCCAAACCATTGCGACTTCCAATCATCCGTAAAAGGCCCTCTGGACGGAACGAAAAGCTAGACCAGTCCGGTAGTGGTCACTCCCAAGCTTCAACACGGCAGTACAGCTCGAACGGGTTTACGCTGTTTGATTCACCCTAGAACGTCGTACACAGATCTGTTCTACTTGTGCGTAGTCATTTACTACTCTCTAGGCTGGCTATCGGCAGTGGACTGATCTCTTCCACGTTGTTGCAGCTTCGCTTCTTTCTCCCTCGCTCGCCGTCCGAAACTCCCACTTTGTGAGTAGTCTTCTTGAGTCCTTGACCCATCGCATTCGTTGTATTATGACGACTAATCTAGATCTTTTATCGCAGACCCTCCCTGTATCATGCCGATTCCCTTCCTTCCCGCCGAGATTGTCACCGAAATCGTCTCTCACCTTC
>Ga0308161_1006219_pt1 | contig 10192 bp, 14 predicted proteins | sample PhyFR2_FD_201034 | JGI IMG/M metagenome (GOLD analysis project Ga0308161, IMG submission 201034) | Phyllosphere microbial communities from UC Gill Tract Community Farm, Albany, California, United States - DLSLF.R2 | ecosystem: Host-associated > Plants > Phyllosphere > Unclassified | place: USA...
CCGCCTGACGCGCCTCCTCCTCCAGCTGCTCCGGGTTAAAGGATTGCAGCATTGAGGCGATGATGGCGCGGATACCGGCGATCATGCCCAGCTGGTGCGCCTGCAGATCGATCAGCGCATCACGCACTGCCTGACGCGGCGGCATAAAGCCCGGCATCCGGCTGCCAAACATCTGCATTAAGACGGTTTTGCCCGAAGGCAATAGCTTGAACGGGTTGTTGGCGTCGTCGAGGATCACCGTCATGTCTGCCTTTACCCCGCGCTTGAGGATCGAACGCGAAGAGAGCAGCGCCACCGTACCCTGCGAAAACATGCTCAGCATCTGCCCGAATTGCAGCATCTGCTCACGGTCAAATTGTGGTGTTGGCTGCAGGTCGCGCAGACCCATTCCCTCCAGCAACGCATCCAGTAGTTCGCCCTTAAGGGCATCACCGCTGCTTTCGCTGGGTGTCGTCGGGTGCGCAGCGGCGGCATGGTGGCGACCGGAAGCAACGGGATCGATGCGCAACCGCCCTTTCGGCGTCGGGGATGGCGTACGCTGTACCGCCTGCGGCGTGGGCAGCGTAATTCCGCCGTAATCGATCTGTGGATTTACCGCGTCAGACGGGCCGGGCAGCGCCTCGTCAATCAGCGGCGACTGCTGCTGTGCCTCAGGGTGAGGCTGGCGGTGAGTCTCATGCTGTGATTCGTCGAAGCTGAACAGCGGTGAGTGATCCATGTCGGTCAGGCTGGCGGGAGCCTGCTCCGGTGGACGTGCGGCCATCGGCTCAGTTTTTGCCACTGGTTGAGGTGGCACATGCAACGTGGCCGGTTTCGGCGTCGTCAGCTCCGGCTGGGCCAGCGGCACCGCGTTGCCCATCATCAGACCCAGCGGATCATCATGGTTGCGCGCATCCGTGCTGCTCTCGCCGTCAAACAGGCTCAGCGGATCAAGTTCAGCGGCAGGCGTTTCAGCCTGCGGTGGCGCCGTGTTCTGCTGAGCAGACAGCGTGCTTGGCGTCCGGTCGTCAAAAATACTCTGCTGCCCGAACAGCGCATCGCCTTCATCAAACAGGCTGCTGTTTTTTGGCTGCTGCCCATAATCCAGCGGCGCGTCGTTAATCAGCTGCGCCAGCGGATCTTCCGGATTTCGGTCAGGACGCGCGGGCGCGGTCAGCGGGTGGGCCTCCGGCATCTCTGGTGCAGCTTTGCGTTTAGAGAGATCGTCCGAAATCGAAAACTCTTTCGCCAGGCTGTCCCAGATTTCACTGGGAATGGCGGCGGTGGTGCTGGCTTTTTCCGCTGCCGGTTCGCGGACGGATGCGACGGGCTGCACCGGCTCAGGACGCGGAACGGCTCTTTCACTCTGCGGCTGCTGCGCACTGTTGAGATCGCTGACCAGCAATTGGTAATCATCGATGCCCAGTATGTCTCCATCCTGCAGCTCAACCTGACGTCCGCGTTCCAGCGGAATATCGTTGAGTAACACGCGCGTCACATTGCCACGGTTGGTCAGGCGACATTCGCCATTTGCTGTGATGTGCACAATCGCCTGCAGGCGGGAGAGTGTACGATCGTCATCCGGCAGCACCAGATTGTTATCCACACCGCGACCAATGGTGCCGCCGGGCGGAAAGAAATCACAATGAGTTTGCGGCGGCTGTTGGCCGGGTTTAGTCGTTATTATCGTAAAGCGCATAACGGATTCCTGCGGTTAGCGGTTCGGCATCTATACCGCGCACCTCTTGGGGAAAGGCGCGGGGTATAGGGAGCGGGAGGTTTTAATTTTGGGAGTTTTTTTAAATACTCTGGCACTGAATTAATTGAATTTTTTAAACAGAGGAAAAACTATATTTATTTAAGAAGACAAAGCTACGTTAGCGGCTTATTTTTAATTAACATTCAGGGTAAACATTAAAATAGTTGCAAAGATGATTGCATTACAATCACCAGAAACCACTCTGCTGAAATATCATTTATACAGAATTATTTACCGGCATTTAAAAGACGGGATTACAGCGTAATGCAGAGAGTGATATTCATAGAGAATGTCGTGCCCAGCCTGTAAACCCTGAGCACGACGACATAATCAGTAAGGCAGTTGCTTCAGAATAGCAGTGCGTTCTTTGTCGATGCGGATAACACAGAGGTTAGTGGCAACCGCATTCGCATTGCTGCCTTCTTCAGCGGCAAAAGCTTCCAGCTTGCACTGACCATCACGATATTTCAGCCAGCTGCGCTGGGTATCCACCAGCGTGGCGACATAGTCATCAGCCAGTTTTTTCTGCGTGCCGTACATCTGAACAATGCGTTTTTTAGCCGTCTGGTACTCTTTGTTGAGGTCATCTTCCGCCAGCTTCTTCTGCTGAACAGTGCACTGAAATAGCGCACCGTCTGAAGGCTGTTTTGCACAAGGTTCCTCAGCGAGCGCTGAAGCGCTGATGCAAAGAGAGATAGCGATCAAAGACACTTCATGAAGTCTCTTCATATTTTCCTCAGCAGTCTGTACCATCAATGATAAGGAATTAACTTAAGCTTTTTAATTCTTTGCTCGTTAAGTTCAGAAGTACACATATTAATATTAGCGTCACTTAAATCACTTCCCTTATCTGCAGCATAAGAAGCCAGTTTGCAATCATTCTCTCGATATTTCAGCCAGGCTCGTTGAGCTCCAGTCAACGTATCCATATACTGGCTTAACTCTTTATTGTCACCTTTAAAAAGCGTTTCAACTCTGGTTTTAGCGAGTTTATATTCTTTGTTTAAGTCAAGCTCAGTTTCGTTTCTGTTTTTCTGGGCGCAGGTATAAACTTCCTGGTCATTATTGCTGTTTGAACAGTCACTGATTGCGTAGACGGGGAAAACATAAAAAGCTGTGACACACAGCAACAAAGACAAAAAAGATCTCATTAAAATCTTCACCTGTAATAACATACCTACACCTGAGAAAAAGGACACAATAAATATGCCCGGCTTTTTATAAACGATGTTATTTAATCACCCCAAGATCCTGGGCAATAACTTTATTCTTAAATGTTACGATATAATCCCAGAGGTCGTTGCCCTTCTGGCTTGGATAAAACGAATAATCATACTGGCCGTTAGTAAAGCGATAACCCCGGAAGTCGCAGACGTCAGGACAGTTTGAATTTATCGTTTCACCTTTAAGAAATATCGATGAATTGTCTTTTACTCTGGTTGACTTAAGCGAAACGTCATCACAGGTGACGTTTCCTTCATCACAACCATATTCAATATCTGCTTTGAATATTTTTCCTTCAAAGTGTGAAATTGACTTCGCCAAAGCAAATGAAGGTGAAACCAAAAGCACTATCATAATCAAATGACTTACTTTCTTCATCATGTGGCAAGTTCCGTATAAGAGTAATTGACATTATACTGATCAACTTCAGGTTTAATTATCGGCTTCATTCAACTAAACATATTCTCTTTTGAAAATTCGCTGCTAATGTTTAGCGCTGCATCGACTTTTAATCCCCCTAAAAATAAACGCTATTTCTTATACTTATTGTAAAGCGCCTCGGCATCCTGACTTTGGGAAAGCAGCGTGCATTTCATCATATTGAAGTTTCCTGTGACCGAGCCAGTCAGGTTCATCTTCAGATACGCATTGATTAACTTATCACCATCACTGAATGCTTCAACAGGGAGATGACTTACCTCTAACCAGGCTGACGCGCTTTTAAATGCATCATCGGTGAAAGCCTTGTCAGTCGCAGCTTTTCCTGCACAACGGTTGAGAAGCCAGTTGCTGAAAATCTGCGGTTGCTTAAAGGAGTCTGGCGCCGGTGGCGTTATCGCCAGCGCCGCAGGAGATAAAGTCAGAGCAAATAACATCAGGAATTTTTTCATTTCAGTATCCACAGGGAGGCAACATCAGGAACAAAACTACCACTTTCTGCGCCACCCAGGAAGTGACAGGTATCAGAGCAGATATTGCCGTTCCAGAGTGTCACGTGCCCACGGATATTGCTGCAGTCACTTTATTGAAAATCACTTCATGCATAATATTAGAACTGCACGCATTTAATCTTACTTATTTTCAACATTAATGATCAGTAGTGTTTTGCACTACTGATCACCTGTGAACAAGGTGAATTAATTCAATGGTTCGATGTTACTGTATTCGATGTAACCCTGATGTTCACCAATCAGATTTTCTTTGGAAGCATCATATTCAGCGACATACAGCCATTTGGAATTAACATTTCTTATTTTAATCAAACTATGCTGGTTATCGATTCTGTAAATCACTTTACCATCATTTTCAGGCTTATCCCTAAGAGTAACAGTATCGACCCCGTCTTTTAATTGATAGCTAATCAGATACGGATAAGAACCACATTCGATACTCTGCTCTTCAACCTTTAGATTTTTATTGTTTCTTACAAAAGAAACCATTTTAGCTTGCCACACCGTTGAATCACATTCTTGAGTCTTATTAATTTTTTTAAACGGATTACCCCGCTTTGTTCAATATGACCTTCTTTAAATTTGAAGAAATCATCTGAATAAGATTCAAAGTTATCTTTAACAAAAGTTTCGTTTGTAGTTGAGCTGTCAATATTGATAACCTTGCCCTGCTTTCCATTGTCAGAAAATGGAAAAAACCTTAATTCAAACTTCGGCGTATTCAATCCATTGTTCCACTGTGGCAGCCAATACGCTTGTAAAACGCCATTTCTCACAGTGTCAGCTAATGTTTGAAAAGAAAAAGCTATCAACGCTATTAAGAAAAAATAAAACTTTCTCATACCCACTCCTTTGATTTATTTGTTACTATCTTTAATGACGCCATCCATAGAAACATTAACCAGAGCTGATTTAACAACCTCACCTCGCACTACAATACTCCAATGAGGAAATATAACAACCTGCACAGTTTATTAAAATAAGAGAAGGAATCTCAGATATTGCTGCAGCTATTTCCATGATCATAGTTAAGTACATACTACTTATAAAAATGACGCCAGATAATAAAACCTAAGCCTCCGCCAATCATCATTACCGCACTCACCATATTTAAAGTATGAAGGCGTATTAGCCAGCCGATATCTTTTTCAGGTAATGATTGAATAAAATCATAACTTTCCTGACTAACGCTTTCGTTACCTCTACGCTTAAGTTTTACACCTCTATATAAGCGTGCAAACCAGGAAATCTTTACAGGATGGAACGATGAACTGAAAAAGGAACTAACCTGAGTGCTGAAATCAAGATCCAATCTTCTTTTACGGAACTTGCTAATTAATGATTCAAAATTTTGAGCATTTTTTCTGAATATTATGTAGCCAATGATTTGCAAAACAATTGAAATCAGGAATGAAATCACCGAAACAGAGATCAAAATGCATGGCCAAGTCATAAAACTTTATACATAACCTCAGTTAAATACATAAATAAAAACCGCCATAAAAACAACCCAAGTAAATGTCAAAATAAATGTAAGCTGGTAAAGATTGAGTATCTTTTCCATCCACGCCATATTTTCTTTGGGTTGTTTCTGGACAAAATCATAGGCCTTAGTGCTGACATTTTCCGTTTTAGAAAAGCGCATTTTCCGCCCCTTTCTGAGATTCATGAAAAATGCTATTTTTTGATAGTTAGCATAAAAACCTAAATGATTTGCAACTTTCGTCGTCAAATCTAATTGCAATCCAGCACTTTGATAACGATTGATAAAATCCTGATACGCTTTTTTATTAATTCTAAATAACCACGCAGCGTAGACATGCAGAAGAATAACCAACACAGATAAAATTAAACTGCCATACATAAAGAATTCATACAAACTCATAAAATTTTATCCATCAAAATACCTGCCCCTTTTTCACCCAACTTAGCAGAGCCATAACCGCCTACAGCGGATCCGACTATTCCACAAGCTAACGCACCTATGCCTCCGGTTGCAACTCCCAGTGCTACGCATGCAGATGTTGCGAGGGTTGCAGATGCCGCACCCCCTAAGATAGCTGCAGTCGTGCTTGCTGCAAACTTAGAATACTCTTTAACCGCCACTTTAGAGCATTCACCTTCTCTTTCTTTCGTACAGCTGTGATAAACCTCATTAGTTGTATTCACAGCACTAAATCCTATCGAAACCCATCCACCCATTTTCATAAATTTTGCAGCTCTGGCTGCACCATCTACATAGGTCGAGTAACCCCGTATTGTGGCGGTTCCCGCAGTTTCCCAGTCATGGATGATTGAGGAACTGGAAAGGTTTAATGCATGTTTGATTTTGTCATAGGGCCGCAGGTTTAAAACGAGTCGGGATAAACGGTTCAACAGGAATTCAAGTTCACCAAACAACCGTCGGCGCTCGATAAAAAACTGTTGCCCAAACAATGTTCCTGATGTCAGGTATTGGTTACGGTAGGCGGTTTCAATAGCAACGAGTTTCTTGCCAATTCCGTTAAAATATTTTTCTCCCGCATCGCCTATAAGACCTGAGGCTTTATCCATAAAATTGGTAATGGCAGCAATGGAAGCATAATGGCGGTTGAAGAAATCAGCCTCATCAACGGTCAAATGAGTGACACTATTATTGGTTCTGGATTTAGCCTCTTCAAGAGTGCGCATGGCTGCAGGATGATTGTTACCATTCGGATCGGCAACTATCAAAATCTGACCTGGTTTAGCCCATGCAACATCGGCATTTAATTGCAAAAAGTAGTCTGCGGCAGACATATTGCGCGTGCCATAGAGCCACATTGCCTGCTCAGTCAGTCTTCCCGGACGCTGGACAACGCAAAACCCAGGCTCAATTGGATTTCTTTCAGCCATAACAACCTCCTTTTGCAATTAAATGTTTGAAACGTATAACTACTGCATCCATATCGTTCGATGTTCATGAAAATACGCCTCCTGTTCGGAGGCGTATTTTATTACGCTTCTTTGTTGCCTTTGATGTCCCAGCCGGCGCTGCTCTCTGCGCCTTTGCCGCCGGAAGAACTCTGCTCCCAGTACTGCTGCTTCACTTTAGAAGCCTGGAAGGAGTAGGTCATACCCAGGGTATCGCCGTTGTCGGAGCCATTGTAATTCACAGCGGTCACAAGAACGTCTTCCAGGGTAATGCGTGCATACTCAACCTGAGAGCCACCAGCTTTACAGATTGAGAGTTCGACTTTAGCGAGATGTTTACCGCTTGCGCAGTTCTTCAGCAACGCCGTGGTGGATTTGTCGATTAGTGCATTGACGTGCAGGTCGTTGAAGTTAACCTTACCGGCGCCGCCGCCGCCGCCAACAGACATATTACCTGGCTGAGAAGCACCCCATGAGAAAGAGGTGATATCAGTCCAGCCAGAGTGGTTTGAGTCTTTAGACTCGCCGGTGACTCCGTCAACCTTCATAAACATATCAATAGCCATTATCTTTCACTCTTTATTGGTTGAGATTATTGCTTTCAAAAAAAGCAAGGATATGGCAAAAAGAAAAGCATGGGGCTGAATAAAACAGTCCATATTTTACCTTTGCCTTGCTTCTGAAATATCGTCATAAACCATATTTCAGACGTCGTATTGCCAGTTATTTAACCAGGCAAAAATCAGTATGCGTTTTTCATGGCGAAGCCAACATCGCTAACCTGATACCCTGCTGCATCCCGCGCTTTCAGGTGGTCATTTCATAGACATAATCCTGGCCGATAGTTTATAGTAGGCAGGCGCTTAAAAAGTTCACAGAAGGAATGAACATGAAAAAGATCATCTCACTTTTCCTGATAGTCGTGTTGTCGCTACTCTCTCTTTACGCCATCGCTGATATTATTGGTTCGATATATCTGGTTGCTCGCTATGAAGAATTCACTCTCTCTTCTTCCGGTCTCATTGCCGGTAAAATTCTCTTTACCGCTGTCTGCCTGGCCTTTGTTTTCATTTTAATTAAAATAGCGCGCAGAAAGCCGGTTAATTAATTTGCTTCAACTTTTCTGCTACGGCATAAAGCGATATTGACGCAGTTATTGAAATAATAATCAGTACTGCGTTAATAACCTTACCTATTACTGGGACACTCCAGTCAAAAAACAGAATATAATAACCCGCGCAGGTAACTAAAATCAGGGCAGAAAAAAAGGTCAGCAGATAACTCATGAAATAGAGAACTGACTTTTTAAACATCATGCATTCCTTCCACAAAATTCGTAAAGACCTCTTGGGCGAGTGGTGAGTTATTCTGTTGCAGCGCAATCGCATCCAGCCAGGGATCCATGTTGTCCTCCAGCAGGAAATAGAGTAAATCAAGATCGCCCGCCCCGCGTAGCAATGCGTATACCTCTTTATTCTTTTTCATCAAATCTCTGGAGGTATAGATCGATCTTGAAACAGACGCGCCAATTGTAATAATCCCTGTCATCCCCGCGCTAAAAAGGAACTTAGGAATGACCCGGCTAAAGAATCGTGACACGATTTCATTCACGAAAATGATTTTAAAAGCAGTTGAACCCGCTGCACTGCCGCCCATTTTAACCAGCATCTTTTCTAACTGCTGTTCATTAAGGCGTTTAACATATTGCTCAACCACCAGCTTTATCAGTTTCCTGAGATCGTCACTGGTTGCCCCTTTTTTCAACAGGGTGATCAGCCGGATACGATCTGTTTCGTTATCCCAGCGATGGTCGCTATCAAGAAAGTCTTTGGTCAGCGCAAAGAGATCACCTGGAATAGCGGTAAATCCACTTATCGCACTCACCATAAACGTCTCAACGCCTGATTTTTTTTTGGTATTGAACAGACCCAGCATGCCATCGGCGATATTTTTCGGCGAATCCATATCCCATATCCTTTTTTTATGCAGCAATCTTTCCCGGAAGCAGCAGGCGCAAAAACCTTTGCTCCTGTTAACTCTGTGACTCAGCGGATACGTGATGCCAGGTCATCCCCGGCATCACGCCTCCCTTTCAGCCCTTACGCATTATCATTTTTCAGCGACGGCAGCTTAGAGACCAGACGCAGAGAAACCGTCAGCCCTTCCAGCTGGTAGTGCGGACGCAGGAAGAATTTCGCGGAGTAATAGCCAGGATTATCCTCCTGCTCTTCCACATTCACCTCGGCAGCCGCCAGCGGCTTGCGTGACTTGGTCTCCTGCGAGGAGTTAGCCGGATCGCCATCGACATAGTTCATCACCCAGTCGTTCAGCCAGCGTTCCATTTCATCACGCTCACGGAAGGAGCCGATCTTGTCGCGCACGATGCACTTCAGGTAGTGCGCAAAACGGCAGCAGGCGAACAGGTAAGGAAGACGCGCGGCCAGACGGGCATTGGCGGTAGCATCAGCGTCGTGATACTCCATCGGCTTCTGCAGTGACTGCGCACCAATAAAGGCAGCGAAGTCAGAGTTTTTGCGATGTACCAGCGGCATAAAGCCATTTTTCGCCAGTTCGGCTTCACGACGATCGCTGATGGCGATTTCGGTCGGGCACTTCATATCCACGCCGCCGTCATCGCTCGGGAAGGTGTGGCACGGCAGATTTTCCACTGCCCCGCCCGACTCCACGCCGCGGATTGCGGTGCACCAGCCATACTCTTTGAAGGAGCGGTTGATGTTGGCGGCCATCGCGTAAGCCGCATTGCTCCACGTATAGTTGCCATGATCGGAACCATCGGTCTGCTCTTCAAAGTCAAAGCTGTCGACCGGGTTGGTACGGATGCCGTAAGGCAGACGCGCCAGGAAGCGCGGCATCACCAGGCCCAGATAGCGTGCATCTTCCGACTCACGCAGGCTGCGCCAGGCAGCATACTCGGTGTTCTGGAAGATTTTGGTGAGATCGCGTGGATTCGCCAGCTCCTGCCAGGACTCCATCTGCATCACTTCGGGCGCGGTGCCGGTGATAAACGGACAGTGCGCGGCTGAGCCGATACGCGCCATCTCACCCAGCAGCTCAACATCCTGCGGGCTGTGGTCGAAGTAGTAGTCGCCTACCAGGCAGCCAAACGGCTCGCCACCGAACTGACCATACTCCTGCTCATAAATTTTCTTGAACAGCGGGCTCTGATCCCAGCCGGCACCCTTGTAACGCTTCAGAGTACGACCCAGCTCCTGCTTGGAGATGCTCATAAAGCGGATTTTCAGCATCTCGTCAGTTTCAGTGTTGTTCACCAGATAGCTCAGGCCGCGCCAGGCGCTTTCCAGCGACTGAAACTCCGGATGGTGAATAATCTGGTTCACCTGCTGCGATAGCTTTTCGTCGATCTCCG
>Ga0308161_1006221_pt1 | contig 10191 bp, 8 predicted proteins | sample PhyFR2_FD_201034 | JGI IMG/M metagenome (GOLD analysis project Ga0308161, IMG submission 201034) | Phyllosphere microbial communities from UC Gill Tract Community Farm, Albany, California, United States - DLSLF.R2 | ecosystem: Host-associated > Plants > Phyllosphere > Unclassified | place: USA...
CCAGTTGGGCGATCTGCTCTTTCAGCTGGCGGGTGATCGCCTGCTCCTGATTAAGCTCGGTCTGTAAGCTGTCCGCATTTTTCTGTGCCGTGTCGGCATCCCGCGTCAATTGGTCAGCCTTCTTCTGAGTTTCCTCGATACCCGCTTTGTAGGCGTCACGCTGCTGGCGCACTTCGGCCAACATCTGCACTGACGATTTCACACCGCGTTTTGGCTGCGGAGAGTCGTCTTTGCTGGCGGCGGCGCGTGCCATCTTGCGCGCCAGCGCCTTCTGGAATGCCGTCGAGCCTTTTTTAAATAACGCAGCCAGCTGGCGTCCCAGGTCGGGGATCGTGGTGACGTGGGTAAAAGGCACGTTTTTACCGTTCAGTTTCAGGCCGGAAATGTCGCCACTGTCGTTGACCTGCACGGTCATAACCTGCTCGTCCATGCCGGTGAGGCTGAAGGTTTTAGTGAGAACGCCATCCTTTTTCCGGGCTGCGCCGGCGGCGGTGATTTTGGCTACTTCAAAGCCGCTGGTGGCGATCGCCTTTTTCAGCTTTGCCAGCCCCTTCTCGTTGAGCTCGTCAAAGCTCAGCAGGACGTAGGTCTTAGGATTCGACACGGTATTCCCCCTGCTCTGACTGGCTCAGCTGGTAGGTTCTGGTGACGGTATCCTGAAGCGGGAAAATGCGATAAAGCGGGTTCAGGCGGCTGTTACCGTGGGTCACGCGCACTGTCAGTGACCACTCGCCCGGTTCCAGATAGCGCGTATCGATCAGCAAAAACTCTTCGCTCACGCCTTTTGGTGAGAGGTCCAGCGTGCGCTGCTTGCCGGAAATGACCACTGTCGGATCATTACTATCGCGCAGCCAGTACTCAATTTTGGCTCCTGCAAGTTTACCCACGCAGGCAATGTTGAGGCGGACCGGGAATGCCAGCGCGTTGCCGCGCACAGTGGCCACGCCACATCCCAGCAGAGACACTTTTTTACGGGCAAAGGCCCAGCGATCGACAACCATCGCCGCCGCCATCGCTGTGATAAACAGGTTCTGGTAATCAATCATGGGCCGGAGCCTCCTTTTGACCCAAATACGCCATTTATTGCCGCAATGAGTCTTTCTTTAAACACGGTTGAGAGTTCTCGCCAGTTGTTGCTTGCAACTAACACGGCAAGGTAAATCACGATTTCGTCCAGTCCCTGCTGGCGGGCAAAGAAATAGGCCGTGAGGCCCGTAATCAGCGCCAGCACAAGCTCGGTGGTAAAGTTGAATACTGTCGGTCGGATCCGGTATTCGCGCACTCCCAGCAGGAAAACGCCTGTGCCACTCAGCAAAGACAGGAGAAGCGAAACCGCGAGCATTTTTTCTACATCGGTCACATACCCCCCTTAGCACCTGGTAATCAGGTGGCGAGAGGGTACGGAGTCTGTAATTTAGAGAGGTAAAGAAAAACAGCGCCCGGAGGCGCTGTTAGGAAGGAGATCAGAGTGCTGCTGGTGGTGCAGGCCAGGCAGATTCCGGCACGTTGCCGATATCAGTTTCTTTCAGCTGCCGGATGTAAGCCATCCACTCCACCAGCTGCGCCTTGTCGTTATCCGGAAGGATGCCAAGCACCAGCTCCGCCTGCCAGTCACTGATAAAGGCCCGCGCTTTTGCCAACAGTGAACTTCTGGTGCGCTCAGCCATTTCCTGCAGCTCTGCGGCAGAGTGTTTATAAACCTCCACTTTGCCATTACGGTAAATCCATCCACCTAATCTATCCATGCCGTCTGGAATATCCGAAGCGGCCACCTCTGCCACCCAGCAGTTGATCGGCCACAGCTTTGAAGCGTCCGTGTCAAAGCTAACTACCCGACCTGCTTCGTCGTACACAATTTTCATCGTGTCTGGTGAATACAGTTTTTGCGACTCATACCAGTCCTGACCGCTTTTGCATCGGACAAAAATGATATTCATGTCATTGAGCGACTGCAGTCTGGCAGCCTCTACTTTTTCTTCATCAGTGGAAGATTCAGTAACGACCGGCACATTCGGTGTATATTTTTTAAATGGTCCAAAATTTAACATATTTATCCTTACGCAAAGCCTGCTGTATACCAGCCACCGTTAATACAGTACTGAACGCATCGCGCCGTCACGACGTCGATATATTGGTCCTGGTTGTCGTTCCTGGCAGACGTTATAACGTAGCCGCTCTCTTCAGAAATACCGGGGCCGTTCCAGGTTGATCCTTGCTTAAAACCGGCAAATCTGACGGCACTAACATATCGTGCTGCGATGTAGTTATTGATAAATCCGCCCCAAACCGGACCATAGATATTGCCATCCGCATGCATGACCGACTGACCATTACCGGAATACACCACATTACCGGCAAAAAGATTTCCAGCAGCACTAACATTTCCTCGTGCTGAAAAGTTGCCACCTACAACATCGCCACCAGCATTGATATTTCCATTTGCGGAAAAGCTAGCGCCTACGTTGACGTTATGGTTCATAAGAACGTCGCCATTGGTGCCATTAAAGCTGAACGGCCTTAGAGTATTAAATCCCCCATCCGGATCATTCTGGTTTGTGACCAGCATGTAATAGTTTGAGCCATCAAACCGGTGCAGCATTCCGATGCCTTTGCCACCAACCGGACGTATGCGGAAATCCGGGTCTTCTTGAACTATTTTTCCGTATACATAAAGTTTGTTCGTGGTAAAGCGGGCCGTTTTAACGTTGTTTGTATAAACATCTAACGTTCCATCATCAGGACATAATAAACCTGTATCGGAGTCGCCAATATTGATCGAGCCATGACTATCAGCAAAAGAACCTGTCCCGATATTTCCGATGCTTATATGTGTTGTTGTAAATAGTCGGCCTCCGACAAAGGTATCACTCTCAAAGTGCGCATCTTTATCAACAACAAGTGACCCAACTAAATGCGACGCTGCATTGATATTGAGATGACCGGCAACGATATTCATTGTTGCCTGCCCCGAAGCAGTTGCATCAGTCGGATCGACCAGAATACGGGCGTCGTAGTCATTCATCTGTGCAGTTGATGAATTGAAGTCGATATACGGATTTGCTGAAATTATGCTGACCTGGCTTCTGAACTCCGCAGCGTTGGAAGCCCTGAATAAATCGCTGACTTCCAGCCCACCTTTTACCGACAACGCGACATAACTGGCCGGAAGGGCTGTATCCACTCCGCCAATGATCGTCTGTCCGCGCAGATAGTTTGGTGCCGTTCCCTGCATATACAGGTTCCACCGATTTAATCCTGCGCGTTGCGTCATCATCCCTTCAAATGCATAGGCCGCTTTAATGCTGAGATTGGCTTTATCAAACACGCGGAAAGACGACATTAGCCCTACGGTGGCATTGGCGTTAACAACTGTGCTGTTACCCCAAAACTCGACAACTTCAGGCAAATTTTGTCCGGTGTTTCCGTCACCTACTGACATTTCGACACCAAAACCAATGCCACGGACTGTCGCGTCTGCACCGAGATTAGTGTAAGCCATTGCAGCAATCTGGGTGGTTCCTGTCAGATTACCTTTGCCCGGTGCTGTGCTTCCAATCGTCAGCATGCGTCCAGTGCTGTCACTGCTACCGCCAAGTGCTAGATGCCCTTTGTCGCTGAAGAGCGCGATATTCTGGTTCCACGTTACGCCATTATTCCGGTTATCCACATCGAGACGCAGGCTACTGCCCTCGCCTCTCAGGCGGAAGCCCGCTGCATCTGCGTCGCGATCGATAAAAGTGATTGTAGGCGCAAAGCTGTTAACAGTGATCCCCTGGGTGCCGTCACTGCTGCTGCCCGTCACCACCAGCGCGGCATTGGTCAGATCGCCTACCGCTGTTGCCCCCTTCGCAAGCACGTTTACCGGCCCGGTAAAGTCAGCGCCCCTGTTTACCGTAAGGTTGCCACCGACAACCGCGCTGTTCAGGAAGTTCATTGTCGAAACGTTGGTTTCGCCCGTACCGTCGCCTGACAGGGTGAGCCATGTACTCGTGATTGAGTTACCCCAGGTAACGGCATCGTTACTGTCCCTGGACTGGCCGAAATACCAGTGCAGCGTGTCATCTGACTTTTTGCCGCGCAGATAGTAGGCTTTGTCTTTGGTTTTGGGCTTCAGCTGCAGCGTAGTTGCGTCAGCGGCAAAGAGTCCAGCACCATCCGACGACAGGCCTCCACCACCGGTGATAGCCAGTCCGCCAGCCCCCTGCAGTGTGGCTAAGCCGTCTCCGCCGTTTAGAGCGAGACGTGCGGTAATTGCGCCGGTAGACGAGCGCGCATCTACCACAATTTTTCCGCCGCCATGCGTCATGTTTGTAGTGGTAATGCCACCGAGGATCCTGCCGCTCCAGGCATCACCACTTAATGCCGCAACCCGACCAACAATCTGCATCACGTCCGTTTCATACGTCGGCGGCTTATCACCCAGCTGATCGGTCCGTAAAAACGTCATCGACGGAACTGAAGGTTCAGAACGAATCACACCAATACGATATCCGGCACTGATTTGAGAGCCAACTTCCAGATTTTTTGAGACTGTCAGCTTTGGCGTATTGATGCTGGATAGCTGGCTGGTGCTGGTAATATCGTTGTTATCACCTGCCTGTGCCGCGCCCGCTTTTACCAGATCGGCAAGAGTCATGCTGGCGCTGTCCATCATCTTTCGCCAGCCGTTCTGATCCGCTCCTACTGTCAGCCCGGACCACGCCCAGTCGCCTGAAACTTTAGCTGCAATACGCAGATACATTACGCCACCCTGCGCCGCCAGCAGCTGCACCAGTGACGCGTCAGCATCATATTTCCGGCGCATGTTGAATAGCTGACCACGCAGCGTCTGCGTGGTTTTGCCAAAATCAATCGGGCCATCACTGAAGGTGCCGCTCAGTGTCCAGAAGGCATTTTGCTCCGTCACAGACACGTCAGCCAGTAAGGTGATTTTGCTGTCCAGTACCAGCGACGGCGCACCCAGGCCAAACGCACCCACGGCCATCAGCGCACCTGCCGTCATATCCAGCGGGTTTTTCTGCTGATCCGCCTGCGCGGCGGTACCGAGATCGAGATTTTCACGCGCCTCCTGCACGTCCGGCAGATCAGCCAGATTCTCACTGGCAACCAGCTGCTTATCGTTGACCAGCTGATCCAGCTCGATGTTTTTACGGAACATCGCTTTGTCGTGAATATCCGAGCCGTTATTGGCAATGACCATGTTGTTATCAATCATGCCTTTAAGGATTTTCAGCCCCTTAAGGTTAGCCGCAATCAGCTCATCGTCGCTGGTGTAAATCGAATCCAGCGTGATACCGACCTGCCGGTTGATACGGTAGTTGGTGACGATCATCGCCTGTGTAACTTGCGTGGTACCGGTTGGTACCAGTACGCGGCAGAGTTCCAGCTGGTTCGGCATCAGCGCAACTGAGATATCCTGCGCAAAGACGCGTGCGGCCTCAACTGTTGAGGTGATATCTACCTGATCTGTCTTCACTCCCAGCTTGTAGTTTGCTTCCAGCACGATACGGGTAGTTTTGCCCGCCACGACTGGCAACGTCAGATCGGCCAAGTGCTGCACGGTGATCTGGTGCGCGTTTACGTCGATTGAGGCCGCGCCCTGCCCACCTTCCGCCTCTTTGGAGGTAACGACGACATTCAGACCGGAACCGGCAACCGGCGCAAAGCCCAGGTAAAAGCCGGATCGCACTATGCCCTTCAGTTTGCGGTTTAACGCGGAACTGGTATAGGTCTCCAGGTACTGCATATCCGCCGACAGCGGCGCGGTGCCATACGCTTTCCCCGCCATAACGCCGATATCGGTAATTTCATTACTGCTCATGTGCGCTACGCCGTTTTCTGTTCGATGGTGACGATAAGACGGTAGGCCTTACCACGGAATACGGTGTCCTGCTGCAGGCACAGCACGGCAAAGGCGTTGCCGTCAGCGTCCACCAGCGTAAGCGTATTGAGATCATAGGCTTTGCCTTCCGGAAGAATGGCTTCATCCAGCTGAATGGTGATCGAGATATCCGCGCCGGTGCTGGTAAGAACCAGAGGCGTTTCAGTGAATTTACCGGTCAGGTTGTCGTTGCTGAACGTGGAGGGAATATCCGCGATGTTCCAGCCGCCAGCGGCGTTACTGCTGACGAGCGTTGACTTGCCCCAGTAGGCTTTCACCATCTGGAAGCGGGAACCCTTGCCGATGGAGGATTCAGCGCGACGGATGTAGTAGTAATCCAGCAGCTTCGCTTTAAACAGCTTGCTGCTGACAGAGATAGTATCAGCCATAAAAAAAGCCTCTCAGAGTTAAGAGGCCAGAGGGTATGGAGTTCGTAAAATCCGATGGTCAACTACGCGACAAATTGCTCATAAAAAAGCGTCGCGATCGTGCTGTTGCCGCTGCCGTCGTCGGGCAGAGCCAGAACAAACTCCGGCATGCCGTCAAAGGGAAACGCCATTGTCACGCTACTGCCGTCCGTGCTGGTGGCTGTGACGCCCTGGCTGTTGCCCTTCTGGATACCAACGTATTGCACGCCACCGTCCGTGAATAACCGGGCGCGGCTGTCACTGGCAGCGCTGGCAATATCAATGGGCGCTGGCGCGGCGTCAGGCCTTGCGAGGTAGTCATTAGTCCAGGCGTCTGCGGCAAACATATCGTAGCGTTCGCAGCGCTTAACCTGACGTAACGGCACGGTGGGAATATCGAACTGCTGCTGTGTGGCCATGTGCAGGTTTTTGATCTCCGACTGGAGATCGGCGTAAGACAATTTGGCCTGATAGTCGATACCGGCGCTGATAAGCGTGATGTTTTCAGCGTCTGCGCTCATCTCAAACGAGATGAATAGCGCTACACCGTCAAACACGATGTGAAGCGGCAGCAGCGGAGCAATGATACGGTCAAATTGCGTTAGCAGCTTCTGAACAGCTTCACCCTGCTCCAGATAACCATAACGCTCATAAAGCTCATTCAGCGCTACCGAGATTTGCGCACGTGACGTCAGGAAGAACTCGCCATATTTTGCTTCAGCAATCGCCAGGCCTTCTTTTGTGGTGAAGAAGGTGCCATAGGGGGCCAGATCCTGATCTACCGGCGCATACAACTCCTGCCAGCTGACCGGCAGGTTATCGAACTCGCGCCAGAATGTAGAGGTGATCGGCTTATCGGTGCCTTTAAAATGCACTTCGTCCAGGCGCTGTGCCAGCAGTATGGGCCTGCTGGTATCCGTGGTCTCCGCAACAATGAAGAAACGGCCGTATTCGCTCATGCGCAGCGTCAGATCGTCCTTGTCCATCGTGTAATAACTTTTGCGGTTGGTAATACGTTCCAGAATCGGCTCTACCGTTTCCTCAAAAATGCCCTGAAGCGTGTTAGCAAAGCCCGACCATAACTCAGAGCCTTGCTTTTCCTTTGTAAGACGGTCTTTTACCCAGTTTCTGATCATGGCCGTGCCTTACAGGTAGTTAATATCAAACGTGGAGTTAGCCACATCGAGATAGATAAAATCATTCAGCTGCAGGGCCGTTTTCATATCGTGCGGGGTCAGCTCATAGGAGATAAACAGGTTCAGCTCTTCGATAACGCGCCAGAGGTCTTTCACCTGCACCTGTGAGAAGTGCTTACCGGCAGCAACGCCATTCTGATCGCTGTCGCCAAACGTTGTTGCATCCCGTCCAAACCGGGCCTCAAGCGCTTCCTGAACGGCTTTTTTAGCGTCTGACAGAATGACGTTCTTCTTGGCCAGCGCGGTCAGTGAGATCGTGAATGGCTCTTCCTGTGTCCGGACGTAGCGGAACTTCTTATTGATCTCATTCGGAATAGACGTGACGGCTGTCATGAGCATGGTTTCAAGCTCAGCCTGCGTGTACCCTGGCTTATGACCGCAGAAGAAAATCGTGTTGATATTGCTCAGTGACTTAATGCCGGTGGATAGCTCCTGCTCCTGCTCACCCCAGGCACTGATCCACGACATACCCGGTACAGCACGATTCAGGAAGTACTTGTAGTCACCGCCCCACACTACCTGCTCATCATAGGCCACGTAGTACTGCGCCCGGTTGCGCGTTTCCTCAGTGCTTTCAAAGCCACTTCCGCCCGTGATTGGCGTCGTGGTCACGACTTCTATCTTGCTGTTCAAGTCGGCAATGTTGCCCGCTGGCGTCAGCTTCTGGCCCTGCGTCAGCGTGGTGTCGCCCCGGCTGCACCACACATCCAGATCAACCTTACTGCCGGTCTTCGGCATCTTCCCGATCGCACCGTCACCAAAGCGCACGCCCAGCTGCTCAGAGGGTTTGTAAACCAGCACGTAATGCTGGCTGGTGCCACGGGATAGACGAAACAGCGGGTTATTTTCCCACAGCGATTTGTTCTCGTTTTCCGTCACAAATACGTCCATCGAGACCGTTTCCTCCGTAATATCACGCGGCAGCATAACCGTGTAAAACGGCGCTTCGGCGTCGATTGCAGAGGATACGTTGACGTGTTCCATCTGGCGGACGTCGTTAACGACGACGCTGCGGCCAGCGGGGATGATCACCACATCGGTTGTGACGTAAGGCAACTGTGCATTCGACAGAAACTCCGCGTAGATCGGCAACTGAATGACTTCATCCGTTTTGTTGGTGATCTTCACACTGCCCCACGACGGCGTGATTAAGTGACCGAGGTAATTGCGGTCCTCGGCTGCGGCCAGAATGCTTGAGCGCTTCGTTGCGGTGGAGATAAACCCCTCCGTCAGGCCGCGCTCAGCGGTAGTCTGTGCGGCATAGATAATCTGTGCACCAAACACGGCCATCATCTGAATGAACTGGCTGTTGGTAAACTTTCTCCACCAGCTGTTGGCCTGCAGCTTTCCGTTAAAATTTTCCAGTAACTCCTGAATACTCACAATTTACTCCGATTAACTTTTGTTCATGGATACGGTCAGCGGACCGTTTGATGTAATGAATGTGATTTGCCAGGTATCAACGTTTTCTGGCGCGCAGCGGATAGCACGCAGACCCAGCCCAGGCAGATCGATACGCAGCTTCCTGATAAGCGCAGCCTCCACTGCAACCTCTGTTAAGTGGCCGGTTTCAGAACCGACCGGCTCATGTTTGAAGTCCTGCATGGTGTTACCCCATCCCGGCAGGCCGTAAACGCTGCCCTGTGGCGTTCTAAGCCATTCCTCAAGCCGGGCAAGCCATGCATCTGACTCTCCGGCTTTCACCACCACGCCGCCCTGATCCACGCGCATCAGGCAGTCAATTTCGTTTTGCATGCGTTAGTCCTGCAGTAGTTCGTTGAGCGCCGCATCGTTGATGCTCAGCGTTGATGAGGTGCGGGGTGCCGGTTGCGCTGTGTTAACCACTTTGTCCGGTGCCGTATCGCTCTTTTTCTTCGTAACGCCCAGCAGTGCCTCCAACTGGGTACGCATACCTTTCAGCTCTTTAAGCATGTCCTGATCGTGATTGCTGGTGTCGCCGCTCATCATCGGGCGCATGCCGCTGCGAGGAAGATCCGTTACGTTCTGGATCTGTGCCGGGTGATTAAGAAGAGGCTGCTGTGCTGGCCGTGTCTGCGCCGCACTGCCGCCACTCAGGTATGACTTACCGGCGCTGGCCAGCGACTCAGTGCCACTGTCGAGCCAGCCGCCAGCCTTACTTGTCAGTGGAGATATGGCGCGGAGCACGCCCGGATCGGTAATGCCTGCCTGGTCCAGTACGCTGCTTACCATGTCGTTGCCGCTGAAGCCTCCCAGCGTCTGACTGAGCGTGTCACCGACTGCGGGCATGATTGAAGCACTGACCGCTTTAGCGCCGTCCATAGCCCCGCCCAGCATGCGATCAAACAGCCCGTTGCCTTCTGCTGGTGCGGCTGGTGCCTGTGTGCTGGCCACAGTGATAGGCGTGTCAGACGTGGCTGATCCGGGACGTGCGCGCACGTTGCCGGTTGAGACATGAGATACAGCGGCGGGACGGGAACGGCTGGCTATCTGGTCAGGTGCCAGCGCGGCCAGCTGTAGGCCTGCCGGAAGTGATTGGCCGCCAGGAAGGGACAAGCCGCTGGTGGGACGCTTGCGCGACATACCGGCCACGCCCATTGATTCAGTCGCGCCCTTCACTTTCCCGTCAGCCCACTCATTAAGCGCTTTGACCTGGCTCCATGCGCCAGCGCCGGCGTGTTTGATTTTCTCTACTGCGCCGCTGGCTGGCTTGTTCTTGTCGGCTTCC
>Ga0308161_1006222_pt1 | contig 10190 bp, 9 predicted proteins | sample PhyFR2_FD_201034 | JGI IMG/M metagenome (GOLD analysis project Ga0308161, IMG submission 201034) | Phyllosphere microbial communities from UC Gill Tract Community Farm, Albany, California, United States - DLSLF.R2 | ecosystem: Host-associated > Plants > Phyllosphere > Unclassified | place: USA...
CCCGCACCGTGTAGGTGCGGCGGGCGGGGCGGTCCTGCTTCGGCAGGGTCTCGCGCAGGGCCTCGAGGTCGTACGGCGGCACGAGTCCGAGCGACGGCTTCGCGAGCAGGAGCTTGACGTACTTGTCGGTCGAGCCGAGTCGGTCGGGGTCGGCCTGGGCGACGAAGTCCTCGAAGGCCGAGCCGCCCAGGTGCACGCGCACCATGTGGGGCGAGAGCCGTTCGGTGCGGTCGACGACGAAGACGTGCTGGGGGCGTTTGGGTTTCGAGCTCATCGTGGGGGAGCTTCCTCTCGCGGGTTCGGCGCCACCTGGGTGATCCCTGCTTGACGCGCGCATCACTAAGGTTAGCCTTACCTCATGGACTCGACCGTCATCCCGTTCTCCGAGCTGCTGCGGCGTCGCACGCGGCGCTCGCACGGTGCCTCGGCCACGAGCGGCTTCATGCAGGACCTGCTCGGCGGCGACTGCGACGTCGCCGACTACGCGGACCTGCTCGGACAGTACGCCTTCGTGTACGACGCGCTCGAGCGGGCGGCGGAACGCATGGCCGACCACCCCGTCGCGGCGCCGTTCGTCACCGCGCAGCTCACCCGGATGCCGGCGATCCGTGCCGACCTCGAGTACCTGATCGGCCCGGACTGGTCCGAGCTGGTGTGCCCGCTGCCCGCGACGACCGCGTACGTGCGACGCCTCAACGAGGTCGCGGCGGAGTGGCCCGGCGGCTTCGTGGCGCACCACTACACGCGGTACCTCGGCGACGTGTCCGGCGGGCACGTGATCGGGCAGGTGCTGGCCGAGCGGTTCGGGTTCGACACGAACGGTGTCCTGTTCTACATCTTCGACCAGGTCGCCGACCCGAGCGACTTCGAGCACACCTACCGCGCCCAGCTCGACGCCGCGCCCTGGACGGCCGACGAGCAGGAGCGGGTGATCGCCGAGGTCGAGCTCGCCTACGACCTGAACCGTGGGCTGCTCGCCGGCCTCGATGCCCGCCGTGCGCCGTTCCGTCAGGAGCCGGGCAGCGCCTCCGTGCCTGCCTGACCCATCGGGGGAGTACCCAAGCAAGGTCGCGCGCGGGACCGCCCGGCCCCGCGCGGACCCCGCCCCGCGTCCGTCCGGACCCGGCCCCGCGTCCGTCCGGACGGTCGACGTCATGCGCCCCCGGGTGCCGATACGCTGCTGGGACCCGGGACCAGCCTCCCGGACGACCCGGAAAGGACTCCATGACGGCGATCGACGGATCTGCACGCCACGAGCGCGCGCGGGACGACGTCAGCGGTGCGGTCGACAGTGACCTGCGCGCCGACGTCCGGTACCTCGGCAACCTCCTCGGCCGGGTGCTGCGGGAGAACGGGGGCGACGAACTGCTCCACGACGTGGAGTCGTTGCGCGCCGCCGTGATCGACGCCTACGAGGGCGACCACGCCGAGGGCGCAGCGCGTGCCCAGGCGATCGTCTCGGGCATGTCGGCCGAACGCGCCGAGGCCGTGGCGCAGGCGTTCACCACCTACTTCCACCTGACGAACCTGGCCGAGGAGCACCACCGCGTGCGGGTCCTCCGGCAGCGCGGCGACGACGGCGGCGTCGCCGGCGACTCGTTCCCCGCCACCTACGCCGAGCTCGTCGCCGAGGTCGGCGAGGCCGAGGCCGCTGAGCGCCTCCGCACCCTGCGGTTCCACCCGGTGCTGACGGCCCACCCGACCGAGGCCCGCCGCCGCGCGGTCACCACGGGTGTCCGCCGCATCACGGACCTCATCGACGAGCGCGACCGCGCCCGCAACGCGACGGCCCGCGCCGAGAACGAGCGCCGCCTGCTCGAGGAGATCACGACCCTCCTGCGCACCTCCCCGCTCCGCACCACCCGGCCGACCCCGCTCGACGAGGTCCGCACCGCGATGAGCGTGTTCGACCAGACCCTGTTCGAGATCGTCCCGCAGGTCTACCGCCTGCTCGACGACCGGCTGCAGGGCGACGACGCCGGCCGCGCATCCGTGATCGCCCCCGCGTTCGTGCGGTTCGGCACCTGGATCGGCGGCGACCGCGACGGCAACCCGCACGTGACGGCCGACGTCACCCGCCAGGCCGCCGAGATCGCGGCGGAGCACATCCTGCTCGGCCTCGCCCGCGCGACCACCCGCATCGGCAGCGCCCTGACGCTCGACGCGAGCGACACCCCCGCCGACGCCGGCCTCACCGCCCTCGTCGCCGCGCAGGAGTCCCTCGACCCGGGCATCGCCGAGCGCATCGGCGTCCGCGCACCGAACGAGACCCACCGTCGTGCGCTCCTGTTCGTCGCCGCGCGCATCGACGCCACCCGGACCGGCACCACCCCGCTGGCCTACGACGGCCCCGAGGCGCTGCTGGCCGACCTCCGCACGATCCAGGCGTCCCTCATCGCCGCCGGCGCGATCCGCCCGGCCAACGGCGAGCTGCAGAACCTGATCTGGCAGGTCGAGACCTTCGGGTTCCACCTGGCCGAGCTCGAGGTCCGCCAGCACTCGCAGGTGCACCGCACGGCCCTGGCCGAGATCCGCGCCGGTGGTGAACTCAGCGAGACCACCGAAGAGGTCCTCGCCGTCTTCCGCACGATCGCCGGGCTGCAGTCCCGCTACGGCGTCCGCGCGGCGAACCGGTACATCGTCTCGTTCACGCAGTCCCCGGCCGACCTGGCGAACGTGCACGAGCTCGCGGTCGCCGCGCTCGGGTCCGCCGAGGCTGCGCCGGTGCTCGACGTCATCCCGCTGTTCGAGACCTTCGCCGACCTGCACGCCAGCGTCGACATCCTGGACGAGGCCGTCCGGACCGAGGCATTCCAGCGACGCCTCGCCGCGACCGGCCGTCGGCTCGAGGTCATGCTCGGCTACTCGGACTCGTCGAAGGACGTCGGCCCGGTGTCCGCGAACCTGGCGCTGTACGACGCGCAGGCCCGCATCGCCGACTGGGCCCGCGACAACGACATCGAGCTGACCCTGTTCCACGGCCGGGGCGGTTCGCTCGGCCGAGGTGGCGGTCCCGCCAACGAGGCCGTCCTCGCGCAGCCGCCGGGGTCGATCGACGGCCGCCTGAAGCTCACCGAGCAGGGCGAGGTCATCTTCGCCCAGTACGGCGACCAGGACATCGCCGCGCGCCACCTCGAGCAGATGGCCTCGGCGACGCTGTTCGCGTCGACGCCGTCGAACGAGGCGCGCACCGCCGCCGCGGCCGCCCGGTTCGCCGACCTCGCCCAGCAGCTCGACGACGTCTCGCGCGTCGCCTTCTACGACCTGGTCAAGGCCGACGGCTTCGCGCCCTGGTTCGCCCGGGTCACCCCGATGGAGGAGATCGGCCTGCTGCCCCTCGGCTCCCGCCCGGCCCGTCGTGGCCTGTCGGTGGAGTCGCTGGAGGACCTCCGCGCCATCCCGTGGGTGTTCTCGTGGACGCAGGCGCGCATCAACCTCGCCGGCTGGTACGGGCTCGGCTCCGCGCTCGAGGCCGTCGGCGACGTCGACGTCCTCCGCGCCGCCTACGCCGAGTGGCCGCTCTTCGCCGCGATGATCAAGAACGTCGAGATGTCGCTCGCGAAGACCGACGAGCACATCGCCCGCCGGTACCTCGAGCTCGCCGACCGCGACGACCTCGCCGCGAAGGTGCTCGACGAGATGGTCCGCACCCGCGACTGGGTGCTCCGCGTCTCCGGCGGCAGCGACGTACTCGAGGACCGACCCGTCCTGGCGCGCGCCGTGCGCCTCCGCAGCCCGTACGTCGACGCACTGTCGCACCTGCAGCTCCGTGCGCTGCGCGCCATCCGCACGTCCGGCAGCACGGACCCCACGGACGCCGACCACCGGCTCCTGCTGCTCACCGTCAACGGGATCGCGGCCGGCCTGCAGAACACGGGCTGACGCCCCCACCCGACGGACAGGAGGCCCGGTGCCAGCTGGCACCGGGCCTCCCGTCCGTCCCCGCGCACGTCCCGGGCCGCACCGCCGAGTGGTCACGAAGCGTCGGCTGCGCCGTCGCCGGGCGACGGAACGTCACCGCTCGGCGGACGTGAGCGGGGTGTCGTGACCGCGCGCGGCGCGGGACGGGAGGCCCGTGGCGGGCCCGCACCGGGCCTCCCGTCCGTCCGCGCGCACGTCCCGGGCCGCACTTCGTGAGCAGCAACGGTCGCCTCCGGCACCGCGAATCGACCGGTCCTGCTCACGAAGTGCCCGTCGAATCGATTCGGGGACGCGTAGCGTGTCCGAGGTGACGACGGAGCGCAGTCTGGGACCGACGACGACCGTGCTGCCCCCGATCGTGCCGCTGGCGCTCATCGTCGGGGTCTCGCCGTTCGCGACGGACATGTACATCCCCGCGCTCCCGGCCATCGCACGCGACCTCGGCACCACGCCCGGCGCGGTGCAGCTGTCGCTCACGGCGTTCCTCGTGGCCTTCGCGGTCGGCCAGCTGCTCGTCGGACCGGTGAGCGACGGGATCGGTCGTCGGCCGATGCTCGTCGTCGGGACCGCCCTGTTCGCCCTCGCGTCCTTCGGCTGCGCGCTCGCCCCCGACGTCGTGACGCTGGTGGTGGCCCGCGTCGCCCAGGGACTCGCCGGTGCCGCGGGCGCCGTGGCCGGTCGGGCGATGGTGTCCGACGTGACGAGCGGCACCCGGATGGCGAAGGTGTTCGGCACGCTCGCGGCCATCAACGCGATCGGCCCCGTGGTGGCCCCGCTGGCCGGGGGAGCGGTGCTCACGGTCGGCACGTGGCGGCTCATGTTCGTCGTGCTGGCCGTGCTCGGTGCCGTGTTCTTCGTGGCGGTGGTCCTGCGGTTCCGCGAGACCCTGCCGCCGGAGCGTCGTGGTGGCGTCGGGTTCGCGGCGAACGGGCAGCGGATCCGCGAGCTCCTGGCGATCCCGCGGTTCCGGGCCTACGTGCTGAGCGGGGTGCTGTCGACGGTGGGGTTCTTCGCGTACATCGCGACGAGCTCGTTCGTGTTCCAGTCGGAGTTCGGGTTCTCCGAGGGGCTGTACACGCTCGTCTTCGCCACGAACGCGTCGATGATGATCGTCACGACGCTGCTGTTCGGCCGGCTCGTCGGACGGTTCAGCGAGGACGCCCTGCTGACCCTGGGCCTGGTCGTCGGAACGGTCGGAGCCACGGCCGTGCTGTTGTCGGCGCTCCTCGGGCTCGGGCCGGTGCCGGTGTGGTGCGCCCTCGCGGTCGTGACGGCCGCGTGGGGCTTCGTCCTGCCGGCGGCGATGACCCGCACGCAGCACGTCGGCGCGGCGCACCCGGGCACCGCGGCTGCCCTGCAGGGCGGCCTGACCTTCGGCATCGGCGGTCTCGGCACCCCGCTCGCCGGCGCCCTCGGCGGCACCGCACTGGCGATGGGCGGGGTGATGGCAGCGCTGATGGCCGCGGCCGTCGTGGTCCAGGTGACGGCGACGCGGCGAAACCGGTCCCACAACTGAGGGGCTGAGCCGGTAGGTTGCTGGTTGCAAGGCGCACCGATCTGAGGAGACCCACCGAGATGGACATCGTCGTACACGAGGCGGAGACCGACACCGCCGTCCTGGAGTGCAGCGGCCGGCTCAACATGGTCTCCGCGCCCACCTTCCGCGAGACCGTCGCCCAGATCGTCGGCAACGGGCGTTCGCGGCTCGTGGTCGAGCTCTCCGGGGTCGAGTTCATGGACTCCTCCGGCCTCGGCGCCCTGGTCGGCAGCTTGAAGACCGCACGCCAGGCCGGCGGCGACCTCCGCATCGCGGCGCCGTCGGAACAGGTCCAGATGGTGCTCAAGCTCTCCAACATCGACAAGATCCTGCGGACGTACCCCGACGGGGACGCCGCGGTGACCGACTGGTGATGACCGCCCCCGTCGCCGAGCACATGCTCGCACTGGCGTGCCCCCCGGACGACGTGTCCGCCGTGCACGACTTCCTCGCAGGCGTCTGGCAGCACGAGCCGTCCGTCGCCGCCGAGGACCGGATGGCCCTCGAGCTCGCCCTGGTCGAACTCACCTCGAACGTCATCGAGCACGGCGCCCGCCCGGACGGTGTCTCGTGCGAGCTCCGGCTCGAGATCGGCGACGAGCGCTTCCAGGCGCTGCTGTCCGACGACGGGGTCGCGGCGACGGTGGATCCCGACGCCGCCGTGCTTCCCGACGACTTCGCCGAGGGCGGTCGCGGACTCGCCCTCGTCCGCATGGTCGTCGACGACCTGCGGTACGAACGCGTGGCCGACCGGAACCGCTGGACGGTGCTGCGCTCCCGGCACTGAGCGGGAGCACGGCCGTTCCGCATCGACGGAGCCCACCGGTCGTCCGCCCAGCGCACTCCGTGGGCCGCAAACCGCAATGACGGGTCGGCGATTGTCGCGTTTCCCGGACACCGTGTCACGATTCGCGCGATGACTGTCGACCCCGATCCCCGGATCCGGTTCGAGACGTCCGGCGCCGGACTCGACGCGGCCGTGCAACTGTACGAAGAGGCCTACGAGAGCACGGGGTTCTCGGCGTCCCGGACCGATCGTCCGTTCGCGTACCGGTTCCAGGTCGTGGGCGACGGATCGATGACGTTCCGCTCCACCCGGTTCGACGGGCGGATGCAGGGCGAGGTCGAGGTCCCCGACGAGTACGTCGTGATGTGGACGTCGGACGGCGGTGGCCGCGTCGACGTCGGTCGCCAGGAGGTCGACTTCGCACCGGGGACCCCGCGGGTGTTCCCGACGCGGCGTCCCTTCGTGTTCGACCTGCAGGACGTCCGCCAGAGCCTCGTGCAGTTCGACCGCACGTACCTGGAGGGCGTCGCCGCCGAGGTGCACGGCACCCGGCCCGGCCCCCTCGTGTTCGACCACACCGCAGCGCCCCGGCCCGAGGACCTCCGCGCCTGGAACGCCCGGGTGCAGCGCGCCGCGGCGATCGTGCTCGGCCCGGCACCGCTCACCGCACTGGCCCTCGCCGAGACCGTGCGGGAGACCGCGCTGGCGTTCCTCGACACGTTCCCGCACGAGACCATCGCCCCCGACGTCGCGCTGCCACAGGGTGCCACTGGTCGCGTCCGCGAGGCCGTCGAGTTCATGCACGCCTTCGCCCACACGCCCGTCACGACGACGGACGTCGCCGAGCACGTCGGCCTGAGCGTGCGGGGGCTGCAGCAGGCGTTCCAGCGGCAGGTCGGCACGGCGCCCAACGCGTTGCTGCGGGGGATCCGGCTGGACCGCGTGCACGAGGAACTCCGCCGCGCGTCGGCGGGCGACCTGACGGTGGCGAGCGTGGCCTTGCGCTGGGGCTTCGCGCACCTCGGCCGGTTCTCGGCGGCGTACGCGTCCCGCTTCGGGCAGTACCCGCGCGACACGCTGCAGCAGCCCCGGGGTGCGGTCCCGCAGCTCTGAACAGGGCAGCGCACCGCGCGTCACACTCGGGAACGGTGCCTCGCCGATTCGCTACGCTGCCCGGGTGAGCAGACCGCGACCGTGGGTGATCGTCCCCGGCATCTGGAACTCGGACCCGGACCACTGGCAGTCCGTCTGGGAGCGGGAGCAGCAGGACGAGCGCGACGAGCAGGACGAGCACGACGAGCACATCCAGCACGACCACCGCCCCCAGCAGCCCGCCGCCGTCCGCATCGCCCCCACCTCCTGGAGCGACCCGGACCCGGACGACTGGCGCGCCGCGATCTCCACGGCCGTGGCCCCGTGCCCGGAGCCCCCGGTCCTCATCGCCCACAGCCTCGGCGTCCTGGCCGTCGCCGACTGGCTCGCCACCACGGCGGACGCTCCCGCGCTCGTCGCCGGTGCCTTCCTCGTCGCCCCGCCCGACCCACTCGGCGACACGTTCCCGGACGAGGCCGCGGGCTTCGTGACACCGCGCCCGGTGCCCCCTGCCCAGCGGGTCCCGACGCGCCTCGTCGTGAGCGACGACGACCCGTACTGCAGCGCGGACCGGGCACTCGTGTTCGCCGAGGCGATGGGCGCGGACGTCGTCCGTGTCGGCGCTCTCGGGCACGTGAACGTCGCGAGTGGCGTCGGTGCCTGGCCCGCGGGACGGGAACTGCTGCTTGCGTTCGAGGACGGCCTCCGCCCACCTCGGTGACCACGGGGTGCGACACGCCGCTCAACTCCGCGCCGATATGGCAGGCGGTGCAGCGACACACCGCGGATGTCCCGCGTTTCGGCCCGCGCGATATTTATCCTTCGGACATGGAGACCCAGTCCGGCGCACGCACCCCGCTCGTGGACCCGTTCGGCCGCGAGCTCGAGGAGTGGCTCCGCGACGCACCGGCGACCCGTGCCCCGTACGTGCCGGACCTCGTCGTCCCGCCCGTCACCGGCCCCGTGCAGCGCCCCGGACACGCCGCGAGCAGCACCACCACCGCGGCCGCCGAAGCAACCGCCGACGCGACGACCGCCGACCAGTCGGCCGCCCCGGCACCCGTCGCCGCCCCCGCGTTCCGCCGCGACCGCGCCCGCCACGCCGCGGTCTGCGCCCCGTCGTTCCCGGAGCCGCCGGAGCGTCTGGCCCTGCGCATCGAGGACCTCGCGGTGGAGGTGTCGTCGTCCACGGGCCGCAGCAGCATCGAGCGCATCGTCCTGCTCGAGGACGAGGTTCGCCGCCGTGACGAGGACCTCGCTCGCCTCGCCGCGTGGGAGGCCACCGTCGCCGGCTCCGAGGACCCCGAGGTGACGGCCGCCCGCGCCTTCGCCCACACCGTCTTCGCCGACCTGCTCACCGACGCCGCCGCCGAGGCGGACCGCCGCGACCGTGCCGCAGCCCGCCGCGCAGCGACCGCGCCGGTGGCGCTCGCCACCCGGCCGGCTCCCGTGCCGACCCGCGCAGCACGGAGCGTCCCCGCAGCAGCGCAGGCCGCACCCACCGCGGAAGCCGCGCCGGTGGTGGAACTCGTCACCCCGGAACGCGACGAACCCGTCCGACCGGTGCTGGGCCTCCCGGCCGTGTCCCCGGTGTCCGCGGCCACGCGACCCACCCCGCTCGTCCTGCCCGCCACCGGGCCGACGGTCATCGACCGCGCGGCCTTCGCCGCAGCGCTCACCGCGCACCAGGGCGTCACCGCGAGCACGCCGGTCGTCCTGCCGGACGCCGTCGCCGCACCCGTCGTCCCGGCCCCCGTCGCGGACGCGACGGAAGCCGACACCGCCACCGCGGCAGCGCCGGCCCCGGCCGGCTGGTGGTCGCGACTCGTCGACCGCCTGCTCGGCCTGCTCGGTCGTCGCTGACGACCCGCGGCCGCGGCGCGGTCGGCTGCACCGCTTCCGGTGACACCGCTTCCGGCTGCACTGCCTGGAGGCCCAGATCACCCCACACGGACCGGCTGCCCCGTGCGGGGCGGTCGCCTCGGTAGACTGACGGGATGCCGACGCTCCGCGAACTCCAGGCCGTGATCGAGGACCTGTGGCCCGCCGCCGGTGCCGAGTCGTGGGACTCCGTCGGCCTCGTCGCGGGCGATCCGGCCGCCACCGTCGAGCACGTGCACCTCGCCGTCGACGCGGTCCCCGCCACCGCACGGGAAGCCGTCGAACTCGGTGCCGGGCTCCTGCTCACGCACCACCCACTGCTGCTCCGCGGGGTGACGACGATCGCCGAGTCGACCTACAAGGGCAGGGTCCTCGCGACGCTGGTGCGTGGCGGCAGCGCCCTGCTCGCGGCGCACACCAACGCCGACGTCGTGACGACCGGCACCTCGGCCGTCCTCGCCGACCGCCTCGGGCTCACCGAGCAGCGCCCGCTCGACGCCGGAGCCGACCCCGACACGGGCATCGGTCGCGTCGGCGTGCTGCCCGAGGGGACGACCCTCGGCGCCCTCGCCCGGAAGCTCGTCGACCTGCTGCCGCCCACGGCCACCGGCGTCCGTGTCTCCGGTGACTTCGACCAGCCCGTCCGCACCGTGGCGCTCTGCGCGGGTGCCGGCGACTCGCTGCTCGGCCACCCCGCCGTGCTCGGCGCCGACGTCTACATCACGAGCGACCTGCGGCACCACCCGGCCTCGGAGTTCCGCGAACAGGCGCTGCTCGGCAGCGGGCCGGCGCTCATCGACACCTCGCACTGGGCCACCGAGTGGCTCTGGCTCGACGTCGCCGCGGAGCAGCTGCGCACCCGGGCCGGGGTCCGCGTCACCGTGAGCGACCTCCGCACCGACCCGTGGGACTTCGCCGTCCTGCCGGCCGCCGAACCCACCACCCCCACAGAAGGAGCCTGACCATGAAGGC
>Ga0308161_1006224_pt1 | contig 10187 bp, 7 predicted proteins | sample PhyFR2_FD_201034 | JGI IMG/M metagenome (GOLD analysis project Ga0308161, IMG submission 201034) | Phyllosphere microbial communities from UC Gill Tract Community Farm, Albany, California, United States - DLSLF.R2 | ecosystem: Host-associated > Plants > Phyllosphere > Unclassified | place: USA...
GCGAAGGCCGGACCGCCCGGCTCGTCCGTACCTGCAACAGCATCCCAAGGCCGAGAAGCAGCATCGCACAGCGGGTTCCCATGTTTTTCATCTTGCGTCCTATTCCTGTTCCTTGAGGGGTTTGAATGTGTCGAGTGGAAGTTTGGTTCTTGCCTCCATCAGAAGCCCAGGTTGATTGCGGCGAGGCCCGGGAAGACCGCAAACACGACGGTCAGGGGAAGCACTCCGAAGACCAAGGGCACCATCATGGCGATTTCCTTCTTTCCCGCGGCCTCCATCAGGTCGCGCTTGGCCGTATCGCGGACGTCCTGCGCCTGTGCACGGAGTACGTCGGCCAGGGGTGTCCCTCGCTCGACCGCGACAATGATTCCATCCATGAACCGGACCAGCGGCGCAAGGTCGGTGCGCGCGGAAAATTCCTGCAGTGCCAGGACCAAGGGTTTGCCGGCCCTTGTCTCCGCGAGGATCTTCGAGAATTCCCGGGACAGTTCGCCGTTCGCGCTCCTGCAGACGCGGTCCAAAGCCCCGGCAGCGCTCTCCCCTGCACCCACAGCCAGGGCCATCAATTCGGCAAGGCTGGGAAACTCTGCCATCATCCTGGCTTCGCGCCGGCGCACCTGGACACCCAGCCAGTAGTCCCGGAGCACGAATCCTCCTGCAGCGCTGCCGATGACTATCACGGCCGCAACGATCGGACTGCTCCTTCCCGCTGCTGCTCCAAGAAGAATAAAAATCAGCGAGAGGATGAATCCGGCCGCCGCCCACAGCAATTGCTCAGCGCGAAAGTCAATAGGCGATTTATTGACGCCCGCCTGCGCTAACCTCCGGCCCGTTGCGCCAGGAGACGGGTTGAACTTGCCCAGGGCGGACCGCCACTCCTGGAAGACGGGACGAAGGATGCGCTCGAGGGGGCCGAACGGTGTCACGTTCTGATCACCGGTGCGCAGGAGCCGCGATTCCAGGTTCTGTGATTTCAGCTGGGGCTCAATCCGCTCCGAAAGCGTCATGGGACGCATCGGCGGCGAACGGAAGATCACAAGCCATAAACCGAGCCCCAGACCCACACCGCAGATTACAGCTCCTGGGGAAAAGATCGTCATCGGAGGACCCTTTCATCCTGCGGTAGGGCACCGATCTTCAGCATGACGGTGTAGCAGATCAGCGACACCACCAAACCGCCCAGCAGAACCGCCGCCCCCAAAGGCGTGTTGTAGGCCTGGATCGCTTCCGGCCTGGTTGCAAGAAGAAGCATGACGATCCAGGGCGCGGCGACGGCAAGCCGGGCTGCGTTGATTGTCCAGGACTGCCGGGCCTCAAGCTCACTGCGTGTCCGGGCGTTCTCGCGCAGGAATTCGGCCAGGGTGCCCAGGAGCTTCCCGAGGTCCGAGCCCCCAACTTCCCGCGTCAGCCGGAGCGCCTCAATAATACGGTCGGCCACCGGATCAGCGAGCCGCTGCTTCAGCTTGTTGAGAGAACCATCAAACTGGCCTCCTGCGCGGTAGTCGGCACCAAACTCGCGGAACAGCGGCCGCAGTTCCGCAGGTCCTTTATCTCCGAGCTGGATAAGGGCCTCCGGCATTGGAAGCCCTGCACGGATCGCCGACCGGAGGTGGTCCACAACATCAGGCCAGAGTTGGCGCAGCATGGCCGTCCTTTTTTTGGCCCGCCAGCGGAGAATTGTGATCGGCAGCCAGGCGCCAAAAAGGCTGAAGCAGCCGGCGATCGGCCAGGACCGGCTGAGGGCGTAGAAGACAAGCGCCACGAAGATACCAAGCCCCAGGCACGTACCGGCCAAGCTCCGGGGCGAAACCTTGTCCACGCCCGCGGCAGCGAGCAGGTCAGCCAGGCGACCAGGCTTACGTTCCCGGTTTCCGCGGGCGGGGGTCTCCCAGCAGGACCACCAGATGAGGAAGAAGCCAACGCCACCCGCTGTTCCGGCCAGCGCGGCGATCATCGCGGATCCAGCAGTGCGGAAACGTCGTACCCTGCCTGCGAAAATTTTTCGGCAGCGGGCATCGCGTTGGCCCGGGGCTCCAGAACACCGTCCTCCAGGGCAAAGACGAGTGACGACTCGATGACGCCATTTTCCACACGGCGACCCAGCGACAGGATTTGAGTTACTTGGCGCCGGCCGTCCCCATGCCTGCTGCAATGCACCACGAGGTCTATGCACGATGCAACAGTCGGGACCACGAACGCACTTGAGATGTTGTCCCCGGCCAGGAGCGGGAGTGTACAGATTTTAGTCACGGCGTCGTACGCCGAGTTGGCGTGGACGGTGCACATTCCGGGAAGGCCGCTGTTGAGCGCAATTAGCATGTCCAGGCTTTCCGCTTCCCGTACTTCCCCCACTACCAGGCGGTCCGGCCGCATTCGCAATGCCTCCTTGACCAGCCGGCGAAGTGGAATCTCCCCCTCACCTTCAAGGTTTGGTTGACGACACTGAAGTCCCACGACGTCTCGGAGCGGAAACTGCAACTCAAAGATTTCCTCGACCGTAATGACACGTTCCCTGCTTCCGATATCGGCCGCCAGGCAGTTCAGCATGGTCGTCTTGCCTGCCTGGGTTGCGCCTGAGACGAGTATGTTGAGGCCGCTTGCTACGGCCGCGGCGAGGAAACGAGCAGCGTGTGGGGTGAGGGTGCCGAGTTCTACGAGATGCTCCAGACGGCTCGCCCTGACAACGAATTTCCTGATATTCACTGCCCAGTGGCGGCGCGTAACGTCCGGAATGACGACGTGGAGTCTGGACCCGTCGGGAAGCGCAGCGTCTACAAAGGGCGACGACATGTCGAGCCGTCTTCCCGAGCTCTTAAGCATGCGCTCCACGAGGTCACGCACCTGCTGTTCGGAGAGATTCAACGACGTCAGTTCTGACTCGCCATTACGTGCCACGAAGATTTCGTTGGGGGCATTCAGCCAAATTTCTTCGACGGATGGATCATCTAGCAGAGGTTGGAGCACGCCGAAACCTGCGACGGCGTCAAAGAGGAATCGGCGCGCGGCGTCAAGAGGACCAAGGGGCGGCAGCGGACCTACCAGCGTGCGTTCGTCATAGTCGGAGACCACGGCTTCGACCAGGCGTCGAACCTCGCCGGCCTGCGTGAGCGGATCCAGCCCTCGCCGGCGGATAAGTTCGCGGACTTCGTCCTCGACAATTACCAGCGCATCCATATGTTCCCCCATACAACGGCCGCCCCCGATGGGGGCAGTGCGACTGGGTTACAGCCTAGGGAGAGGGCATCGCCACAACAAGTCATCCAGCCCGTTTGTGGATAAACGAACAACCTCAAGATTCCCACCAGTTGGTGTGAGGATTCAGCAGGGAGCCCCACAAGATTCACATAAGTAACACCAGAACCACTAGTTCCCCTAGTAACACCGGTGCTAAGGTGAGCGCGTTGTTTATCGAAATAGCACTATCAGGTGGCTTCCTGGGGGAAACACCTGAGCAGTATCCAAAGGGGCGCTTGGGGGAGCGCCGCAATGTCTCCGGAGCAAATATGAAGCGGAACCTGTCTCAGTCCCGTCGCCCAGCCCTGAAATTCTTCGGGCTCCTCGCCCTTGTGGGCTCCTTGTTGGCAGGCCCGGGTCTGAGCGGGGTCGCCTTCGCCACCGATTCCAGCCCGTCGCCGTCACCTTCGGCTACTGCGCCGACGTCGCAACCCGCGGCCACGCCGCCACCGACGACTGCCCAGGCAACGGCAACGGCAACGGCAACGACCACCCCTAAGCCAAGCGCGGCGCCATCTCCATCCCCGTCAGCGTCCCAGACCATGGCCGAGGCCGTCGGCAAGGGTGCCGAGATGGGACAGCGCTCAGCCCGGGTGACGGCTTCCGCGAATACTACGGGCGTGAAACGCCTTAGCGCGGAGTCACTGACGACGCAGGGAACCTGGATGCCCACGTTCGGTGTGCAGGGACTTGACGTCAGCGCCTACCAAACCAATGTCGACTGGCAGCAGCAATGGAACATGGGTGCCAGATTCGCGTATGTGAAGGCATCAGAAGGCAACTACTTCACCAATGACCAGTTCAGCTCCCAGTACCAGGGTTCGCGAAACGTGGGCATGATCCGGGGCGCCTACCACTTTGCCATCCCGAACTGGTCCTCCGGAGCAGACCAGGCCCGCTACTTCGTTCAGAATGGCGGCGGCTGGACTGCGGACGGCTACACGATGCCCCCGGTTCTTGACTTCGAATTCAACCCCTACGAGGGCCGGACCATCAACGGGTTCTACTTCGGCAACACCTGCTACAACATGTCGGCAGACCAATTGTCTTCCTGGGTGCAGGACTTCGGCAACACAATGCTGTCACTGACTGGGCGGCTCCCGTCCATCTACACCAACACCAGCTGGTGGAACCAGTGCCTGGGCAACCAGACAGCCTTCAGCGACTACCCGCTTTGGGTAGCAGCGTACCCAGGGTCCCCCAGCAACGACGCCGGCGCGGTACCAGCGAGCTGGGGCACCTACAGCATCTGGCAGTACAGCAGCACCGGGCCTTTCGCCGGCGACTCGAACGTCTGGAACGGGGACTATGCCGGGCTCCAGGCCTTCGCCGCAGCCGGGGTGCCGGCGGCCGCCAACCAGGCTATTAGCAACGTTCAGATGCAGACACCGGGACTGGGATCGCCTACATCTTCGATAATTTGTGGTCTACGTGACGGTGGCTGCTACCAGAATTTCGCGAGTGGAGCGATCGTTTGGTCTTCCGCCGCTGGCGCCCATGCCTCTCCAAACGGGTCTATCCGCGACGCCTGGCAAGCCTCCGGTTTCGAGGGAGGCGTCCTTGGCTACCCCACCTCAGATCAAACCTGCGGGCTGAAGAACGGCGGCTGCTTCCAGAACTTCCAAAACGGAGCCATCATCTGGTCCACCGCGACCGGAGCCCAGGTCTCCACTAACGGCCCCGTCCGCGACGCGTGGCAAGCCAGCGGCTTCGAGGGAGGCACCCTGGGTTACCCGACGTCGTCGCAGATCTGTGGACTGAAAGACGGCGGCTGCTACCAGAACTTCCAAAACGGAGCCATCATCTGGTCCACCGCAACAGGAGCCCAGGTCTCCCCCAACGGCCCCGTCCGCGACGCGTGGCAAGCCAGCGGCTTCGAGGGCGGCGCCCTGGGCTACCCCACCGGGCCGGTCACCTGCGGACTGAAAAACGGCGGCTGCTACCAGAACTTCCAAAACGGAGCCATCATCTGGTCCACCGCAACAGGAGCCCAGGTCTCCCCCAACGGCCCTATCCGCGACGCCTGGCGAATCAGCGGCTTCGAGGGCGGCGCCCTGGGCTACCCCACCGGACCGGTCACCTGCGGACTGAAAAACGGCGGCTGCTACCAGAACTTCCAAAACGGAGCCATCATCTGGTCCGCGGCAACAGGAGCCCAGGTCTCCCCCAACGGCCCTATCCGCGACGCCTGGCGAATCAGCGGCTTCGAGGGCGGTCCCCTCGGCTACCCCACCGGACCCGTCACCTGCTCTGCTGACGGGCAAAGCTGCACCCAGTTCTTCCAGGGAGGTCGGATCGACTGGACTGCAACTGCCGGCGCCAAGATCACACGGCAGTAAGGAACAGCGAATAAAACGCCGATGGCGGGTCCGCGTGCGGGCCCGCCATCGACGTCTTTAGCTGGATACCTATGCGCCGTGCTCCAGCAGGTCAATCAGGTATCGGCCGTAACCACTCTTGATGAGCGGCGTGGCGCGCTCGCGCAGTTCTTCATCGGTGAGGAAACCAAGCCTCCACGCGATCTCCTCGGGGGCGCCGATCTTTAAGCCCTGGCGGTTTTCCGTGGTGCGGACGAAGTTCGAGGCGTCGTTGAGGTCGTTGAAGGTTCCGGTATCCAGCCAAGCAGTGCCGCGGGGCAGAATCTCGACCTGCAACTTTTCGCGTTCCAGGTAGGTGCGGTTGACGTCGGTTATCTCAAGTTCGCCGCGCGGCGAGGGCTTAAGGTTCTTCGCGATATCAACCACATCGTTGTCGTAGAAATAAAGGCCGGGCACTGCATAGTGGCTCTTGGGTTTTGCCGGCTTCTCCTCAAGGGAGATCGCCTTTCCATCAGGGCCAAATTCGACCACGCCGTACGACGTGGGGTCCGCTACCCAGTAGCCAAACACAGCGCCGCCGTCGATATTCTCGAAACGGCGGAGCTGCGTGCCCATGCCAGGACCGTAGAAGATGTTGTCCCCGAGGACCAACGCCACCGGCTCGTTTCCGATATGTTCGGCACCCAGAATGAATGCCTGCGCCAATCCGTCGGGAGAGGGCTGCTGCATGTAGGTCAGGCTCACGCCGAATTGCGAACCATCCCCCAGGAGCCGCTGGAACTGTTCGGCGTCGTGGGGAGTGGTGATGATCAGGATGTCGCGGATGCCCGCCAGAATCAGCGTTGAGAGCGGATAGTAGATCATCGGCTTGTCGTAAACCGGAACGAGCTGTTTGCTGACACCAAGCGTGATCGGGTGGAGCCTCGATCCCGTTCCGCCGGCGAGAATGATTCCTCGCACGCTCACCTTCTTTCATTGTCGTTGGTTCGCAATCGGTTACACGATATCGCTACTCGCTCCAATCCCCAGCCACGGGGTGCCACAAAAGCCGGTACCTCAACGAGTTGAGGGTCGGCTTCGCACGCCGTCCGTCCGGCGGCAACTTGTGTCTGCCAGGAGGGGCCGTCGGCGCGAAGGCTGGTGGGCGGGAAGAATCCGAAAGCAAGAATCGTGAGAAGGACCGTTGAGCAGATGGTCTCCCACTGGACTCCGCTGCGGGCCGGCGCCTCAGAACCTGTAATGCCCTGGACTCCTTGCCTCCAGCGGAACCCTCCCACAACTATGGCAAGAGCCCCAAGGGCAAACATTGCCGGGGCGGCCGCGTAGCGCAGGAAGTCAAACTTCAGCCACTCATCATTGGTAAAAGATGAATAAGCCATGAAAGGCCGGTTGTTGAAAACTTGAGCGGCAAACCAGAGAGCGGCGGAAACCACGACAAACGCGGCGGCAACCAGCAGGGTGGCACGACCTTTCATGGCTCCGGCGACCAAGGGTATGAGTACGAGCGCGATCGGAACCACCAGCAGGGCACCGCCGAAGTAAGTCCACGCAACGCCTATGCTGGCCGCAGAACTCTCAACATTTGACATGCCTCCCTGAGTAAGCCAGCCGATGAGGACCATGCCGAGGTCCCACGGCACCGCATCCTTTGAGACCGATCGAGGGAAACTGGCATAAGTGATGAATTGCATGGCCAGACCCAGCAGTAAACCAATGGAGGCGCCCCATTGGCGACGAGTTCGAACCGCAAGAACAATCAGCGGGACGAAAAGGACGGTTTGTATCTCGGTCGATGCGGCCACGAAGGCAGTAGCTGCAAGGCATACGTTGAAGCCGACGGTGCGCGTGGGGTAGATCAGAAGCCACGGCACCAGCCAAAGCATGAACCAATGCAGGTTGGCGGTGTTGCCGAGCACCTCCAGCGTTCCAACAGGCAGGAGCGCCGGGATTACGGCCAGCAGCACGCTCCCCATTACACGCGGCATATACGGTCTGCTAAGGAAGAAGACAGCCACGCCGACAAGCCCGACGGACGCGCAGGACAGCCACGAGATCCGCTCGGCGTATCCTTCGAGCGGACCCATACGAAGGGATAAGTGAGCCAGAAGCCGCGGAAGTAGATGGAGATATCCGTCATAGGGGTCCATAAGGCCGCTCAGGAACCGGCTGTCCATCGCCTGACGAAGGAAGATGCCGCCATCCTCCGCCCAGAGCGTCTCCCTGGTCAATCCAGGAAGTCTGATCCAAGCCAGGAGTGTAAGGGCTGCAGCACCCAGAACGGCTGCGGCGAAGGCCCCGAATCCGTTCCTCGACACAGCGAGAGTCCCGCGGAACGCCCACGGCAGACGGGGCGTTCCGGGATCATCGACAAGCCGCGGTTGACGCAGCTGGCCAGCCGGCAAGTTCAAGTCGGACGTCCCTTCATTCAAACAATGTTCAAAGCCTATCGGCTACGATCTTGAATCATGCAACGACTCCTCGTCACCGGCGGCGCCGGCTTCATTGGTTCCAATTTCGTCCACTACGTTCTTGAAAACACCGACCAGCAGGTCACCGTTCTGGACAAGTTAACGTACGCCGGCAACGTGGAATCGCTTAAGGGTCTGCCCGAGGACCGTTTTACGTTCGTTCACGGCGATATCGCCGATGCTGCCCTCGTGGATCAGCTGGTTGCCGAGACCGATGTCGTGGTGCACTATGCAGCCGAATCGCACAATGACAATTCCCTGCATGACCCGCGGCCCTTCCTTGATACAAACATCATCGGGACCTACACGCTGATCGAGGCTGCCCGGAAGCACAACAAGCGCTTCCACCACATCTCAACCGACGAAGTCTACGGCGACCTCGAGTTGGATGATCCTGAACGATTCACGGAGCAAACGCCGTACAACCCGTCCAGCCCCTATTCTTCAACCAAGGCCGGCTCGGACCTGCTGGTCCGCGCCTGGGTGCGTTCCTTCGGCCTGCAGGCGACGATCAGCAACTGTTCCAACAACTACGGTCCATACCAGCACGTGGAGAAGTTCATTCCACGGCAGATCACCAACATCATCGACGGTATCCGGCCAAAGCTTTACGGCAAGGGCGAGAACGTTCGTGACTGGATTCACGCCAACGACCACTCGTCTGCCGTCCTGGCCATCATTGCCAAAGGCAAAATTGGCGAGACGTACCTCATCGGCGCCGACGGTGAGAAGAATAACAAAGACGTAGTCGAGCTGATCCTCAAGCACATGGGCCAATCACCGGACGCCTATGACCATGTGGTGGACCGGCCCGGCCATGACCTCCGCTACGCCATCGATTCCACTAAGCTCCGCACGGAACTTGGCTGGGAACCGCAATTCTCCAACTTTGACGCCGGCATTGAGGCCACAATCGCCTGGTACCGCGACAACGAAGACTGGTGGCGACCCCAGAAAGCCCTCACCGAAGCAAAGTACAAGGAACAGGGCCAGTAAGACATGTCCATTGAGTTTTCAAAGAAGCTGGTTGCCCACGAGACACCAATACCGGGCGTTGTCCTTTACGACCTGCCAGTGCACGGTGACAACCGGGGCTGGTTCAAGGAAAACTGGCAGCGGGAAAAGATGGTGGCCCTTGGGCTGCCCGACTTCCGTCCAGTTCAGAACAACATCTCGTTCAACGAGAAAGCGGGCACCACGCGCGGCATCCACGCCGAGCCATGGGACAAATTCATTTCGGTAGCCACCGGGCGGATCTTTGGCGCTTGGGTGGATCTCAGGGAAGGGCCGTCGTTCGGTGCGGTTTTCACGGCCGAACTCGATGCCAGCCAGGCCATTTTCATCCCCCGGGGGGTCGGCAACGCTTTCCAGACCCTCGAAGACAACACCGCCTATACGTACCTCGTCAATGACCACTGGTCATCTGACGCGCAGGGCCAGTACACCTTTCTGAACCTTGCCGACGAGACGGTGTCCATTCCGTGGCCGGTGCCCCTTGGGCAGGCCGAACTTTCCGACAAGGATAAGGCGCATCCCCGCCTTCAGGACGTTGCTCCGATGCGGGCTAAGAAAACCCTCGTGCTGGGCGCGAACGGTCAACTCGGCAAGGCACTGCAGGACGCCTACGATGGCGATCCATCGGTGGAATTCGCAGGCCGGAACGAATTTGATCTGGCCTCGCCTGATGCCGGGTCAGGCCTGAACTGGAAGAACTACTCCACAATCATCAACGCTGCCGCGTACACGGCCGTGGACAACGCGGAAACCGCGGAAGGCCGGGAAGCCGCCTGGAATGTGAACGTCAAGGGCGTGGCCAACCTGGCCCGCATCGCCATCGAAAACAACCTGACCCTGGTCCATGTCTCCTCGGACTACGTCTTCGACGGGACAAAGTCATCCGCGTACGTGGAGGATGATCCGGTCTGCCCGCTCGGGGTGTATGGCCAAACGAAGGCAGCCGGCGACGCTGCCGTGAGCCTGGTGCCCCGGCACTACATAGTCCGCACCAGCTGGGTAATCGGAGACGGGAATAATTTCGTTCGGACAATGGCCGCACTTGCCGGAAGGGGCATCAAGCCTTCCGTCGTAAACGATCAAATCGGCCGCCTGAGTTTCACCGCGGACATTGCTGCAGGCATTAAGCACCTGCTGGACACTGAAGCGGAGT